>OGGM01000244.1_pt1 | contig 50130 bp, 42 predicted proteins | sample 1571251 | NCBI WGS metagenome assembly OGGM01 (sample SAMEA2582076, study PRJEB24529) | metagenome | biome: Human gut stool | place: China | collected 2011 | reverse complement strand
TCACAGAAGTGGTACGGATGGAAGATAGATTTAATGTGCAGTTTTGAAGGAATAAGTATTTAACCGTATTTACATATTTAAGGATAGAACTTAAATATGTAAATACGGTTTTTATTATGAATAACATATTTATAATAAAGTAAATCTTTGTAATGTGGACATGTTTAAAAAAATTTTTAATTTGACGCAATGTATTCAGGTCACGGACAACAAGATATTGTTTTTGTGCATTTTTCTGTATTTGCTCATTTATAGCAGGTTTATTTATAGCATTAATAATATATTTGCAATAATACAACCTGTTTATTTATAGTGTTTAAAATAGAATTTACAGAAGTATAAAATTTTATATTATGCATAAAAAAATCATGGGTACAGACGTGAAAACTCTGGAATATTTAGCGTTGATATTTTTAAAAATATTTGTTATAATATTATTATAAAACAGACGTGAATTGGGAATTGATTGAATAATGATATTATAATAATATTATTTTTAATCAGCTATTTGTTGTTGAGCGAAAACAAATGGTTTAATATAACAGTATATACTGTTTGAGTATTATATTATTGACTCTTCGCGAACATGCCGCTCAGAAATGGAGATTTATATATGGAAACTAATATTTTAATGGAAAGCGGAACTAATGAACTTGAGGTTTTGGAATTTACGGTAGGTAATAATCATTATGGCATAAACGTAGCTAAGATAAAGGAAATAGTACCTTCTAATACGGTAACTCCGGTTCCTAATTCACATCCTTGTGTAGAAGGGATATTTATGCCTAGAGACTTAATGATAACAGTAGTTGATTTGGCTAAAGTTATTAATGTTGCACCATCTCCAGATCCATCAAAGGATATGTTTATTATAACTAATTTTAATCAGCTTAATGTAGCATTTCATGTACATACTGTAGTTGGAATACACAGAGTATCATGGGCTGATATTATTACACCAGATTCTACTATAAGCACTGCTGAGAATGGCATTGCAACAGGTATTATTAAGATTAACGGACAACTTATAGTTATACTTGATTTTGAAAGAATAGTATCAGACATAAGTCCAGAGACAGGATTAAAGGTTTCTGAGATTGATAAGCTGGGGGATCGTGACAGAAATGCCTCTCATATAGTAATCGCAGAGGATTCTCCATTATTAATAAAACTTATATCAGATTCACTTAAGAAGGCTGGTTATTCTAATCTGACATTATGTCATAATGGTAAAGAAGCGTGGGATTATCTTGAAGATTACAGACTTCACAGACCTGATGAATTGGATGTTGAGTGTGTAATTACTGATTTGGAGATGCCGTTAATGGATGGACACAGACTTACCAAGTTAATCAAAACGGATGATATGTTAAAGAAGATACCTGTAGTAATCTTTTCATCTTTGATTAATGAGCAGATGAGAGCTAAGGGCGAGTCATTGGGTGCGGATATTCAATTATCAAAGCCGGAGATTGGTTTACTTGTTGGTGAAATAGACAAGTTACTTATGTGATTTATCAGATTGATTGTGAGTACTGTCAAGAAATTGGCAGTGCTTTTTTTATGGCAGAAGAAAATACTTCAGATTAAATTTTCCTTGCCAATTGCTAAAAAATGATGAGTATTATTAATATAAGTATTGATATTATTAATGAGTAATGTGCAAATTTATAATAATATTCAAAGTTATATATCAGGAGTGAAAATATGTCATTGGAAAAGATTAATATATTAAAAAAAGATTTTGAACAGGCAGATATGGTGTTGGTTGGTATTGGAGAAGAATTGTCTGCCAGCCATTTACAGGAAAATGAGACAGAAAGCAGACAATTAATAGCATATTATCGTGATATACTTGAAAAGAAAAATTATTTTATTATTACATCGGGCACTGACAGGTATATTGAAAAATGGGATTTTAATAGAAAAAGATATGTTCAGCCAATGCTGATAGGAGCTGATAATATAGATAATGGTGTAAAACAGACGGAAGAGAAACAGTGGGATTTATATAATAAATGGCTTGCAGGAACATTAAATAAAAAGCTTTTATTAATAGAGTTAGGAGAAGGTTTTAATAATCCTAATCTTTTCAGATGGCCATTTGAAAAGATTACAATGATTAATAATAAAGCAAAGTTATACAGGGTGCATAAGAATTTTTCTCAAATTCCTGAAGATATAAGACAGAAGGCTGAATCTGTTAGTGACAATGCCCTATTATTTCTTAAACAATTAAAAGAACAGTAATTTTTTAATGTTGTTTATAATATATTTATATGTTACAATTTTAATATAATAACGAAAACGAGGTGAATGTTTTGCCTGATTTTAATGAGGAGAATTATTTAGATAATTTATTAGATAATGTAGAAAAAAGTTCAGGAACAGCTAATGAGAATAGAGAAAAATACCTTCAGCAATTAGCTGAAGAGGAAGCTGCCAACTCAATGACAAGTGAAGAAAAACAAAAAGAAGAGATTGTTGAGCAGGTTAAGAAGGTAGTTGAAGATAATGAGTCTTCAGCAGAAAAAAATAATACAGAAGCTGATGCTGCACAAAGTGATATTAATAATACCAATGCTAATAGTGAAGATGTTATAGGTGAAGATGACATGGAACAGCTTCTTAAGAGTGTTTCAGATAACAGTCATGCTATAGAAACATCTACAGCAGAGGGAAATGATGATGATAATCAGGAATTGTCAGATGAAGAGCTTGACAGACTTGCCAATATGAATCTTGATGAGTTGCTAGGTGAAGCTTCAGATGGTAAGTTTGCTGAGAAAGATCTGCCATATCAGGGGGACGAAGAAAATAAGCCTGAAGAAAAGAAATTAGATTCTGCTGAAAGTTCAGCAACAGGTATTGATTCACTATTTGGTACTGCTGCAAAGCCACAGGAAACAGAAGCTTTACCAAAGACGGAACCTCAGACAGACAGAAGGACAGCAGAGAAACAACAGCCTGAGAATAATTCGCAGCCTGTTAATAATGGTACAGCTGATATTTCTAAAAAAGATAAGAAGAATAAGAAGAAAAAAGAAACATCAAAAAAAGGTCTTCTTAGTATTATAAAGAATATATTCTTTGAAAGTCTTGAAGATGAAGTAAAGGCTGATGAAGCTGCCAAGGCTCATGCACAGAATGAAGCTGAGAGTATTGCCAGCGAACTTAATGACAACCTTTCTAATGAAAATGAACGTGTTATCAAGGAAGTCTATGAAGAAAAAAATAAAAACACGGATATGGCTGAGCCTAAAGGCTTTTTTGCAAAAATGAAATATAGAATGGCTCAGATTAAGAAAAAAAATGAGGCTGAGGATAAGGCTGAGGAAGAAGCTGAAAGACTCGATTTTGAAGAAAAGCAGAAAAAGAAAGCTGAAAAGAAAGTAAAACAATCAGAAAAGAAGCAGGAAAAGAAAGCTAAAGCCGAAGAAAAGAAAGCAGCAGCAAAAGCAAAGAAAGATGCTAAGCCTAAAAAAGAAAAGAAGCCGAAGAAAGAGAAAAAGCCGAAAGAGCCACCTAAACCGGGAGATATTCTTAAAATTAAACCTGTGTCTATAGTATTTTTTGTATTGTTTATTTCAGGTATAATTGTGCTTATTACATTACTTAATACAGGACTTCATAGTAAGTATTCTTTGGATGCTGCTAAGGATTATATCAATAAAGATAATTATGCTAAAGCATATGCTGAACTTTCAGGAAATGAAATTAATTCACAGAATGAAGATGTATATGACAGGGCAAGTGTTGTTATGTATGTTCAAAGACAGTATGAATCATATCAGAATTATACTAAGATGGGTATGAAGACAGAAGCACTTAATGCGTTAATCAAAGGACTTGCAAGATATAAGAAATACGCACAGGAGGCCTCTGATCTTGGCGTATCTGATGATGTTAATAATGTCAGAAAGAATATTATAAGTGCATTACAGAATACATATAAGATATCAGAAGAAGATGCGGAATCTCTTGTTAATTTATCAAGAGATAACTTTGTACAGTATTATTATAGAATAGAAGCATATGGAGATGGACAAAAATGATAGCAATAATTGATTATGATGCAGGTAACTTAAGAAGTGTTGAAAAGGCTCTTATATCTTTAGGAGAAGATGTTGTTGTGTCAAGAGAGGCAGATGTGCTTTTAGCAGCAGATAAGGTTATTCTTCCCGGTGTCGGAGCATTTGGTGATGCAATGAACAAGTTAAAGGAATATGGACTTGTCGAAGTTATTAATAAGATTGTTGCAAAGAATATTCCACTTCTTGGAATATGTCTTGGATTACAGCTTATGTTTGAAGAAAGTGATGAAGCACCTGGGGTAAAAGGACTTGGACTTCTAAAGGGTAAGATATTAAGGATACCTCCAAAAGAGGGACTTAAGATACCACATATGGGTTGGAATTCTATAGATATTAAGCCACAGGCAAGATTATTTAAGGGTATTAAAAATAATTCATATGTATATTTTGTCCATTCATATTATCTTAAAGCTGATGAGGAAGATATAGTTGCAGCTTCAACAGAATATTCAGTACATATACATGCTTCTGTTGAGAGTGGTAATATATTTGCATGTCAGTTTCATCCTGAAAAGAGCAGCGACATAGGACTTAAGATTCTTAAGAATTTTGCAGAATTGTAATTATTTACAGGTATTTATTTATAAGCAAAAACAGATGGTTTTAGGACGGGGAAACAACCTGTGTAAAGTATATATTTTGCTCCTTGGCAGACTGTTTAGCTTAGAAATGTGAGGATTAGAATGTTTACAAAAAGAATTATACCATGTCTTGATTGTAAGAATGGGAGAGTTGTTAAGGGAACTAATTTTGTTGATTTAAGAGATGCAGGGGATCCGGTTGAAGTTGCTTCCATGTATGATAAGTCAGGAGCAGATGAACTGGTATTTCTTGATATAACAGCTTCAAGTGATGGGAGAAATACGACAGTTGACCTTGTAAGAAAGGTTGCAGAAAAGGTATTTATTCCATTTACAGTTGGTGGTGGAATAAGAACTGTTGATGATTTTAAGGTGCTTTTAAGAGAAGGTGCTGATAAAATATCAATTAATTCGGCTGCAATTATGAACCCGGGTCTTATAAGTGATGCGGCTGATAAATTTGGCAGCCAGTGTGTTGTTGTTGCAATTGATGCTAAGAGAAGCGAGGATGGTTCTCATTGGACTATCTATAAAAATGGTGGTCGTATTGATATGGGGATTGATGCTGTTGAATGGGCAATGCAGGCTGAAAAAAATGGCGCAGGTGAGATTCTTCTTACCAGTATGGATTGTGATGGAACTAAAGCCGGATATGATATTGAACTTACAAGAATAATTGCTGACTCAGTGTCAATACCTGTAATCGCATCAGGTGGTGCAGGTAACATGGATCATTTTTATGATGCATTTGATAAGGGACATGCAGATGCGGCATTGGCAGCTTCTTTGTTTCATTATAAAGAGTTAGAAATAATGGAACTTAAGAAGTATCTTAATGCAAAAGGTGTTCCTATGAGAATGATATAATAAAGGATGCTATGGCATTGAAGCATTGTATTTAATAAAATAATATGAAATGAGGTTTGATATTAATGAGCATGATTGAGAATGACTGGCTTGACAGCATAAGTGGAGAATTTAAAAAGGATTATTACAGGGATTTGTATACATTTGTAAAAGAAGAGTATTCAAGAACTGTTGTCTATCCTCCGGCTGATGATATCTTTAACGCATTTCACTTTACACCATTAAGTAAAGTAAAAGTACTGCTTCTTGGACAGGATCCTTATCATAATGAACACCAGGCACATGGACTTTCTTTTTCGGTGCTGCCTGATCAGAAAGAAATTCCACCTTCATTACAGAATATTTATAAGGAATTGCATGATGACTGTGGCTGTTATATTCCTAATAATGGATACCTTAAGAAATGGGCAGATCAGGGAGTACTGTTATTAAATACAGTGCTTACTGTACGTGCACATCAGGCTAATTCACATCAGGGCAAAGGCTGGGAACAGTTTACTGATGCGGTAATTAATGCAGTTAATGCACAGGACAGACCTATTGTATATATGTTGTGGGGAAGACCGGCACAAAGTAAGATACCAATGCTTACTAATCCTAAACATCTTATTCTTAAAGCACCTCATCCGAGTCCATTATCGGCATACAGAGGTTTCTTTGGATGTAAGCATTTCAGTCAGGCTAATGAGTTCCTTGTGAAAAATGGTATTGAGCCGATTGACTGGCAGATTGAAAATATTTAAAATTTCGTCAGTACGTTTATCTGTTGTATTTCATATATTAAAGTATATATAAATATTAATATATGAAAGGATTGGACAGATTATGGCAAGATTTACTAATCAGGCACAGCTTCGTTATGGAAATTCCATAGCTAATTCTAATATTGCAGTGGGTGAGATTCTTGAAGTTTTATCAGCAACAAAGACAGCAATAACAAATAGTTATAGTCAAAATGATAATATGACATATATTATAAGTATTGTTAATTCAGGAACAGTTCCATTTAGTGGAATTTCTGTAACAGATAACCTTGGAGCATATTTATCTGGTACGGAAAGTTTAACTCCATTAACATATAATCAGGGTAGTATTAAATATTATATAAATGGAGTATTGCAGCCTTCACCGGTAGTTCAGGCAGGTCCGCCAATGGTTGTTTCAGGAATAAGTATACCGGCAGGTGGGAATGTATCAGTAGCATATGAAACTACTGTTAATGAGTATGCACCACCTGCTGCCGGGGCTTCTATTACTAATACGGCAATTATTGCCGGAACAGGAGTGACACCGGTTACTGTTGAGGAAACTATACAGTCAGACAATAAACCGTTGCTTACTATAACAAAGGCGGTAAGCCCCGTTCCTGTAACCGAGAATGGAACTCTGACATATACATTTACTATTCAGAACACCGGCAATACTGTGGCAGATGAGACTGTGGGAATTGTTGTAACAGATATATTTGATCCGCTGCTTTCTAACCTCTCAGTCACATTTAATGGAGCTGCGTGGTCAGTTGCTACACATTATTCATATGATACTGCAACAGGACTGTTTACTACAGGAGCTGGTCAGATTACGGTACCTGCGGCAACTTATACTCAGGATCCGGTTACAAACGCATGGAGCATTAATCCGGGTATCAGTACTTTAGTGGTGACAGGAACCGTATAATAACCTATATTATTATTGGAAAAATTATTATAAAATATTTAAAAGTTGAATAACTATGTGATAAAGTGTGAAAATAGGCTTGACGGCTTATTTTATTACAAGATTTTCGTGCCATATATATCAGAAAAAGTAATAGTCGCTGGTCGGACGTGATGTCTGGCTGGCGATTTTTTAGTTATATAAAAAATTATTATAACAATTGTGGAAATTTGTTTATATATCAATTTTCCGGTAGATAATGATTATTAATAATGCTTTAGATGGCAATATTAAGATATGACAGAAATTTAAAGGAGAAAAATTATGAGAATTGCTTTTTTTGGAACTAAGGATTACGATGAAAAATGGTTTAAAAAGTTAAATGAAAATTATGGTTATGAAATAAAGTATTTAAAGCCTAAACTTTCCAGTGAAACGCTTTCTTTGGCAAATGGCTATGATGCTGTATGTACTTTTGTAGATACAGCAGTTACAAGTCAGATGCTTAAATATATGAAAGATAATAGCATTAAACTACTTTTATTAAGATGTGCCGGGTATAATAATGTAGATTTACAGGCAGCAAAAGAAAATGGAATAATTGTATTAAGAGTCCCTGCGTATTCACCAGAGGCAGTTGCAGAGCATGCAATGACACTTGCTATGGCTGCTAACAGACGTATTCATAAGGCTTATAACAGGGTAAGGGATAATAATTATAGTCTTTCATGGCTGAATGGAATAACATTATATGGTAAAACCGCAGGAATTATTGGAACAGGTAAGATAGGAAGCTGTATGGCACGAATCTGTAAAGGTATTGGAATGAAAATTCTGCTTGCAGATCCATATCCGGATGAAGAGCTCGCAAAAAAATCAGGTGCGAGATATGTATCAATAGAGGAACTTATTAAAGAATCCGATCTTATTTCATTACATTGTCCATTGACAAATGATACGGAAAACTTGATTAATAAGGATACCATTGCCAGCATGAAAGATGGTGTAATACTGGTTAATACTTCAAGAGGTGGCCTGATTAATACACAAGACCTTATTAATGGAATTAAAGCTAATAAGTTCCATGCTGTAGCACTCGACGTATATAAGGAAGAAGATGGATTAGTGTTTGATGATATGTCAAATGTTATATTAGAGACTACGATAACAGCACGTCTGTTATCATTCCCTAATGTAATATTAACATCGCATCAGGCATTTTTAACTAATGAAGCATTATGTGAGATTGCAGGAACTACACTTGAAAATGTAAAATTGTATGAAAATGGACAACCATTAATTAATGAGGTTAAATGATTGTCCTTGAAAAATATTAAACTTCATTGAAATCACATAATCAGTTTGGATTAATTATATTCATAATGGCATTTATGATAATAAGGCTGCCGTATTAAGAAAAATAAGTTCTTTAATACGACAGCCTGTTGACTTTTGAGACTAAATATGGCTGAATTAATCGGATAATTTAGAATCTCCGGATGCTTTTTTTTCAGCTTCTCTTGCTGCATAGGCAGCTTTGTATCTTTCTTCGTCAGCTTCTATCTGTTTTTTTGTCTTTTTTGTACTCTTATTTACAATAAATACAATAAGTGCAAGAATAAGAATAGGAATAAGCACTGTAATTACGGTAGTAAATATCTCAGATACAAACTGGTTATCAAGAATGGATTTTTTAATGGTCTTATATTCAGCTGAATCGACTATTGATAGAAGTATATCTGCGTAATCGTCTGATATTTCAGAGCCGTTGCTTTGTATTGTATAGGTGATAGATTTACCCATCATAACGGTATAATATTTTTTTACATATGTTGTTACCTTATTGTTGGAAACAGATTTTACATCTACAACAAAGTATGAGGTGGTATCATTCTTATATAACTGTGATGAAGTTACATTTTCTGTAACACTTGAATTGTCAATATTATCACATGTTTTAACATATTCGTCAAATTGTGAAAGAAGTGAAGCATCATCTGTTTCGTTAAAATTCTTAACACCAGAATCAGCATTTTTACCATTGATAAGTATTTCGTAGTTAATATCCGTTGTCTTAGGAATTGCTTCAAGATATATATTATTAGTAATCATCAGTGAACGGAGTTCCTCGACATCATCAGTGCCAACTCTGTCAAGATATGCATTGTTAGAGGTTACATTCCTTGTAAAACCAACAAGTGTGTCGGGAACAGATACCTGGAGACTTATGTCCGGAAACTTATATGTTGTTGATGAATCTGCGGCGTATACAGCCGTATTAAATGTGGATGCAATAATTAATGATGTACCGGCAAATGTCAGGGCTTTTTTTAGAATCCCTTTAACTTTATATAAATTAATTAAGTCTGATATTTTTTTCAAAAAGCATACCTCCAAATAAATAATAGATTGTAATATTTAAACAGCATATCATAGAACTTTACAAAAATCAATTAAACTGTTATTATATAAAGAAGATTGTCCAAATGAAGATTATGTTTTATTAATATTTAAGTATTACAATAAGTATCCGGCATCAGGATATAATCTGGCTGTGATTTGGCATAAAATTAGGCTTTTATGTAAAATACGATTTGTTGTGAACCGGAAGACTATCATGGACATTTTAGACTTAATTAAGATTATCAGTATTTATAAAATATTTATAAGAAATGGAGATTAATATGAGCAAACCAATAGTGGCAGTAGTAGGCAGACCTAATGTTGGTAAGTCTACATTATTTAATGTATTAGCCGGGCAGGACATATCAATTGTAAAAGACACTCCAGGTGTTACAAGAGACAGAATATATGCAGAAGTTTCATGGCTTGACAAGTCATTTACATTGATTGATACAGGCGGTATTGAGCCTGATTCAAGTGATATTATTCTTTCACAGATGAGAGAGCAGGCAGAGATAGCTATCGAGACAGCAGATGTTATTATATTCCTTACGGATGTAAGACAGGGGCTTGTTGATTCAGATGCTAAAGTTGCAGATATGCTTAGAAGATCAAGAAAGCCGGTACTTTTAGTTGTTAATAAGGTAGACAACTTTGACAAATTTATGCCGGATGTATATGAGTTCTATAATCTCGGCATAGGAGATCCGATACCTGTATCAGCAGCATCTAAGCTTGGTATTGGTGACATGTTAGATGAAGTTGTTAAGAATTTCCCGGAAGGTACTGATACGGGTGAAGAGGATGACAGACCTAAGATTGCGATAGTAGGTAAGCCTAATGTTGGTAAGTCATCTATAATTAATAAACTTATTGGAAATAACCGTGTAATTGTATCAGATATAGCAGGAACAACAAGAGACGCGATTGATACACCGGTTGTATATAATAAGAAAGAATATGTATTTATTGATACAGCAGGTCTTAGACGTAAGAATAAGATAAAGGAAGAGATTGAAAGATATAGTATAATTAGAACAGTTGCAGCAGTAGAACGTGCTGATATTGTTGTAATTGTAATTGATGCTACAGAAGGTGTTACAGAACAGGATGCCAAGATTGCAGGTATTGCACACGAGAGAGGCAAGGGTATCATAATTGCGGTTAATAAATGGGATGCTATTGAAAAGAATGATAAGACCATTTATGAGCATACGAATAAGATAAGACAGACACTTTCGTTTATGTCATATGCAGAGATTTTATTTATTTCAGCTAAGACAGGGCAAAGACTTAATAAACTCTATGAGCTTATTGATACAATCATAGAAAGTCAGAATTTAAGAGTGCCAACGGGTGTATTAAATGAAATTCTTACAGAAGCGGTTGCCATGCAGCAGCCACCATCAGATAAGGGTAAGAGACTTCGTATATATTACATGACACAGGTTGCAGTTAAGCCACCTACATTTGTTATGTTTGTTAATGATAAGAAGCTTACACATTTTTCATATACCAGATATATTGAAAATAAGATAAGAGAGTCATTTGGCTTTAGAGGTACTTCTATAAGATTTATTAATAGAGAACGTAAAGAAAAATAGTTAAAATGTACAGTAAGGGAATTTAATTAAGATATTTGGAGGAATATTCTGATGACAGAACGTATGTTGTGCCTTGTAATCGGATATATGGTTGGCACTATTTTACAGACAGGCTACTGGTATGGTAAATTTAACCATATTGATATAAGAAATTATGGAAGCGGTAATGCAGGAACGACTAATGTTATGAGAACATTAGGTAAGAAAGCAGGAATTATAACATATTTTGTAGATGCATTAAAAGCTGTGCTTGCAGCCGTTATTGTACATTTTATATTCGGTAAGAACAGTGATTATGAGATGCTTCTGTTCTTATACAGCGGTCTTGGGGTAGTGCTTGGACATAATTTTCCTTTTTATCTTAAGTTTAAGGGCGGAAAGGGAATTGCAGCCTCTTCGGGAGTAGTTCTTTCATTGCTGCTGTTTCCAAAAAACTGCTGGGTTCTTTCAGTATTAGGATTACTTACGTTTGCAGGAGTAACTTATATTTCTAAATATGTTTCATTGGGTTCACTTGTATTTATCGGTCTGTTTTTTGTGGAAATGGTAATCTATGGCATATGTGGATGGCTTCCACTCACAGGAAGCAGCCTGTATGAAGGACTTGTAATTACATTTATTATCACGGCACTTGCATTTATAAGACATCATGGCAATATACAACGATTAATAAATGGAACAGAAAGAAAGATTGGTCAGCACAAAAATAACTAATTATAAAATCAGGAGGAATTATGGCTAAGGTTAGTATTATTGGAGCAGGAAGCTGGGGACTGGGACTTGCAATATTACTTAATAATAATGGGCATGGAGTTAAGGTCTGGTCTGTATTTCCAGAGGAAATAGAGGAATTAAAAGTGACCAGGGAAAATAAAAAATGTCTTCCGGGTGTTAAAATACCTGAGACAATAGAATTTACTGCAGATACAGAATATGCAGTTACAACAGCAGATGTGATAGTAATGGCAGTTGCATCACCTTATACAAGGTCCACATCTAAGATAATTGCTCCATTTGTAAAGAAAGGTCAGTACATAGTTAATGTTGGTAAAGGTATTGAAGAGGATTCGCTTCTTACGCTGTGTCAGATTATAGAAGAGGAGATATCAAATGTGACAGTAGCGGTACTTTCAGGACCGAGTCATGCCGAAGAGGTCGGACGTGGAATTCCGACAACCTGTGTTATTGGAACTCATAAAAAGAAAGATGCAGAGTATCTCCAGAATATTTTTATGAGTGATGTGTTCCGGGTATATACGAGTCCGGATATGCTCGGAATATGTATAGGTGGTGCTTTAAAAAATGTCATTGCACTTGCAGCAGGTATTGCGGATGGTCTTGGCTATGGAGATAATACTAAGGCTGCACTTATTACAAGAGGAATTGCTGAGATTGCAAGACTTGGTATTGCTATGGGAGCTGATGCCATAACTTTTACAGGACTTTCAGGAATTGGAGATCTTATTGTTACATGTGCAAGCATGCACAGCCGTAACAGACGAGCCGGTATCCTTATAGGCAAGGGATATACAAAGGATGAGGCAATGAAAGAAGTGCAGATGGTTGTTGAGGGTGTATTTTCTGCAAAGGCAGCATTACAGCTTGCCAAAAAATATAATGTTGAGATGCCTATAGTTGAACAGGTTAATGAGGTCTTATTTGATGATAAATCACCGGCAGATGCTGTAAGAGAGCTGATGTTGAGAGATAAAAAGATTGAAGGCAATAATAACATTGAATGGAAAGAATAATTTTTAAGATTATTAAAGCAGAGGATTAAGTAGTGTGAAAATAATGCATATGCGATTATTTTTTACAAGTTCATAAATGAACGGGCTATTAGTGCTGCAGGCATCACAAAGTAGCTGTTATCGCAAAGCTGGATTGGATATCTGGCCCGCGATTCCTCTGGCATTAGAAAATGCCTGCGGAATGGAGATTATTATGAGAGTAATAGCAGGAAAGGCCAAAAGCCTGCCGCTAAAGACACTTGAAGGATTGGATACAAGACCTACTACAGATAAGATTAAGGAGACATTGTTTAATATTCTTCAGACTGATATATATGGCTGTCGTTTCCTTGATCTGTATTCTGGAAGTGGTGCAATTGGAATTGAGGCTTTAAGCAGAGGTGCAAAAGAAGCAGTACTTGTTGAAAATAATAAAGCGGCATGTGCATATATAAAACAGAATCTCAAGTTCACACATCTTGAAGAAGATGCCATTGTTATGGAACAGGATGTATTATCTGCGATAAACAGACTTGCAGGTCAAGAAGTGTTTGATATAGTATATATGGATCCACCATATAATAATGACTTTGAAAGAGATGTTCTGGCAGCCCTTAATAATTCGGGAATAATTGACAAATATACAATTATTATAATTGAGGAATCACTTGAGGCTGATATGTCATACATTGAGGATTTAGGGTATACAGTATACAAGACTAAGAATTATAAGACTAATAAACATCTTTTTCTTAATCTTAATGAATAACAGATTGCATTGAAAGGAGAAAGAAGTTGAAGACAGCGATATATCCGGGCAGTTTTGATCCGGTTACACTGGGACATTTGGATATTATACAGCGTTCATCGTGTCTGGCTGACCATCTGATTGTAGGAGTACTTAATAATACTACTAAAACTCCATTGTTTTCAGTAGATGAACGTGTTAATATGTTAAGGGAAGTGACTAGAGAATTAGGGAATGTAGAAGTAATGAGCTTTAGCGGACTTTTGGTTGATTTTGCAAGAGAACAGAATGTCCAGGTAATAATAAGAGGACTTCGTGCCGTTACTGATTTTGAATACGAGCTTGCTATGTCACAGACTAACAGAGTTGCTAATCCTGATGTGGATACCATTTTTTTAAATACAAGTCTTAAATATGCGTATCTTAGCTCCAGCATCGTAAAAGAGATGGCAATGTACGGTGGAGATATAAGTAAATTTGTTCCTGCCCAGATAATTGACAGGGTATATGAAAGATACAATATTCATAAAGACTGATAATAAGCAGCAAAAGGGGATAAGAAGAGAATATGAGTAGAATAGAGCAGATAATTAGTGATATTGAAGCGTATATTGATGATTGTAAATATATTAGATTTTCAACTACCAAGATTGCGGTTGACAAAGAAAAGATGGAAGACCTCTTATCGGAATTGAGATTAAGGACACCGGAAGAAGTTAAAAAATATCAGAGAATATTAAATAATACAGATGCAATTATTGAAGATGCTAAGGAAAAAGCAGATGAGATTATTAATCAGGCACAGATTCATACATCAGAACTTATTGACCAGCATGAGATTATGCAGCAGGCATATCAGAAAGCCAATAAGATGATTGATGAGGCAACTATGCAGGCGCAGCATATTCTTGATTCTGCTACAAATGATGCCAACGAGATAAGAATGGGAGCGATACAATATACAGATGATATGCTTGAGAAGCTCCAATATATAATAGAACATTCAATTAAGGATAACAGAAATAAATATAATTCTCTTATGTCAGGGCTTGAAAGTATTCTGAATGTTGTAAATAATAATCGTAATGAGTTAAAGGCGGATAACCAGCAGGAGGAAGAACAGAATATGAATCAGACATCTGATGAAGTACAGGAAAGTGAACCGCTGGATATACCACAGTATGATAATCATCAGGATGATATTTCAGGTTACGATGACAACGATGAGAATAACTAACTTAAATAATTTATGATTTTATTGAATATGCGAGTATATTACATTTTATATAATAATGATTAGTCGTATCTGACTTTTGCAGATATTATAATCAGTATTTATAATTGTAATAACTCGCTTTTTTAATTAATGCAGCAAGATAATCATGGCATTTACGATACTTACGATTGTAAGTATTATTTTTCCGTATAGATAAGATTTAATATTAATGTTATTCTGTCTGGTTATTCCGGCAGTCTGCATAAGTGTTGATATTCCACCAAAGGCATTTACGGCTGTAATTATAATACATATATAAGTTGTATCAATATTAAGACGGCTGCATAGAAATATTCCATTGGTTATTTCGGTAATGGAACAAAGAATTGTACTTATTACAGGATTATTTATAGGCAGAAGCATAATATATTGTGAAAGACATGAAAATATAATTATATATCCTGCCAGTTTAAGCATATTGTTGACGGCATCGGTAATGGAACTGTCAATTATATCTGATATTCTAAACGGCATCTGTTTTTTTGTTGTAATATTTTTATTAATGCCACAAAATATATCCTTATGATGGATAAACATAATAATTACCAGACATTCAATAATGGGAGTATATATACATAGTAATATTTTCCATAATTCAATTTTTTCATATAATATCTGATTTACTATATAATTAATTACAAATGATGGACTTGATATATTACAAAATGCGGCAAGCCGGCTGCTTATGTTTTCATCAGGGTGTTCGGAGTGATATGTACCACACAGATATGCACCTAAGGGATATCCGCATAATAAGCCGGATAGTATAATGTATATATATGAAAGACCTGAATTCATAGGGAATAATCTGATTATGCAGCCGGTAATAATAAATGCCGGAAATAAAGCAGGGAAAATGGTAGCGCCCCATAGTTTTATACCGGTTATTGCACCTGTAAAGGCGGTTTGTGGAAATATAATAATTCCTATAAATGCAATTAATATCAGACATTTTAATGGAAGATTGTCAGATGACATAAATGTCTTTTTTTTCACAATAATCACCACTTTCTGACGGCATATAATATTACTGTAAGTTATACGGAGGTACACAGTAACATTAAAGCCTCTTATGTGATTATTGTATGATTGTATTAATATTAATATGTGTTAAAATAAATATAATATAAGGGACAAAAGGTATTTACCGCTTGTATAGTAAATATAGATATGTATCAGAAGGTAAAAATAAGTTATATTTAAAATATTTTTTGAGATGGTTATATACAGAAATGGAGGGTTTTATGGCAGATAACAGAACCAGTGGACAGGAAGAGAAGCAGTATACGGTCGGTGGATATACATTTACTGATAAGAAGGCAGCAGATGCTGCCAAAGAGGAGTTTCAGGCAATTAATAAAATGTCATCAAAGATTAATACTAAGGATGCAAGGCAGGTTTATGCATTATATAATTCTATAATTGATAAAAAACTCTTTAGCACAATGGTCGGGTTGAATTATCTTAAGGAATTGCAGCAGTTTCTATATATATGTAAAGAGATTCCTAATAACAGAATACGTCCGATTCCAATTAATAATGATGTGCAGAGTGTGCTTGAAGGTAAGAGAGAGATTATTGAAAATCAGAGTGAGATAAGAATATTAAAAAGAGAACGTAACATGTATAAAAGCAGATTTACAACCTCCGTTATTATAAATCTGGCGCTGGTTGTTGTAATTATTGCAATGATTATAATTACTCTGACAAGTAAAAATCCGAATATAATCAATTATGAAACCAAACTACAGGATAAATATTCAGCCTGGCAGGAACAGTTACAGTCAGAGGAAGCATCTCTTAAGGCAAGAGAAGCGCAGATACAGGGAAAATAACAGGGTTAAGACATAGAAAAAACATATATTATTTCACAAATTAAACATAACTGTAAGGTAATATATGGATATGATTTGGTAATTTATAAACTTATGGTTTTATATTGCAGAAATAAACTGTAATAAGATTAAGTGTATTGAATGGAGGGTTACAATGGATAAATTAAAAGTTTTAATGGTTGATGATGAAAGCAGAATGAGAAAGCTTGTTAATGATTTCCTGTCAAGAAAGAATTATGAAGTTATAGAAGCAGGAGATGGAGAAGAAGCGATAGATAAATTTTATGCAGATAAGAATATTGCACTTGTAATACTTGATGTGATGATGCCTAAGATGGATGGCTGGGAAGTATGCCGTGAGATAAGAAAGAATTCAAAAGTACCTATTATTATGCTTACTGCTAAAAGTGAAGAACGTGATGAATTACAGGGGTTTGACTGTGGTGCAGATGAATATATAAGCAAGCCGTTCAGTCCTAAGATATTGACTGCAAGGGTTGATGCTCTTATAAGGAGAGCATATATGGTTGATAGTAATGAATGTATTGATATAGGTGGAATAGAGATTGATAAGGCAGCACATATAGTAAGGATTGATGGAAAGGAGATTGAATTAAGCTATAAAGAATTTGAACTTTTATCATATTTTATAGATAATAAGGGGATTGCATTATCAAGGGAAAAGATTCTTAATAATGTATGGAATTATGATTATTTTGGAGATGCAAGAACAATTGATACACATGTAAAGAAGCTCAGAAAGAAAATGGGTGACAAGGGAGATTATATCAAAACTATATGGGGAATGGGATATAAGTTTGAGGTATAGAAAGATGATATAATTTTTGTTGTACAGGTATAGGCATTTAGCTATGATAATACATACCTGAAAAATAGAAGAATAGTAATATATATAGCTTAGTCGAGGTTCAATCTGCGACTGGGATATATGCTTTGCGAGGATTGCAGAGCCACTGATATGAAAATGTCAGCAGAGCTGACCGGCAGCTCACAGCAGGATTTGTGAGCGAATCTTGAATACGACAGGCAGGTTTAAATAATGGGAAGACATTCTATAAGAGTTAAATTTACATTACTTCTTACAGCAATTATTGTAAGTTTAATAGTATTAGTAGTATTTATTAATAATGCATTTTCTGAACAGTTCTATTTTGATGGGAAAAGAAAACTGATGTTGTCTAATTATGACTGTATTAATGATATTCTTAATAATTATTCAGCAGGAGATATTCCAGACAATCAGATGAATGATAGTCTGGAACAGCTTACCAACAGTACTGCTATGTCTGTTATAGTTGTTAGTAGTGACTGGACTACTGTATATGTAAGCAGTAATGTTGAAGATGAGATGATAAACAGATTAAGAATGAGTATCTTTAATAATGATATTTTCCAGCAGGACAGCCAACAGCAGCAGTCATCACAGGATTCATCAGCCCAGCCGGCACCGGATAGTAAGAATAAGGGTGGTAAAAATGGTATAGATAAGAACAGACCATCTGATATGAATATGGATGATATGTCAGGTGATAATAATAACAGCAGTACCGATACTGATAACACGGATTCAGATATATCATCAGATAATTTAAAGGATCCTTATATGATTAATATGTCAGGAAGCGGTATTGGAGAAACAAGAGAGATTATTCTTAAGACCGATAAGTATACGTTACAAAAGATATATGATACCCGTCTTGGTGATTATTACTATGAATTATGGGGTACTCTTGACTGCGGTGATTCCATAATGTTAAGACTGGCAATTCAGGGAATTAAGGATAATGTAACTATATTTAACAAGTTTATTACATATATAGGAATAGCTATAACACTAATAGGCATAGTTGTCGCTTATATATTCTCATCATATTTTACGAAGCCTATTATGCAGCTTTCAGAGCTGGCTAAGAAAATGGCAGCAATGGATTTTGATGCACGTTATGAAGGAAATGATAAAGGTGAGATAGGTATTCTTGGCGAGAGCATGAATTATATGTCAAGCAGGCTGGAACAGAATATTGCACAGTTAAAATCAGCGAATCTTGAATTACAAAGAGACATAGATAAAAAAGTTAAAATTGACCAGATGAGAACAGAGTTCTTATCCAATGTATCACATGAATTAAAGACGCCTATTGCCTTGATTCAGGGATATGCAGAAGGACTTAAAGAAGGAATAACTGACGATCCTGAAAGCATGGATTTTTATTGCAGTGTAATAATGGATGAAGCTAATAAGATGAATATGATGGTTAAAAAGCTTCTTACTCTTAACCAGATTGAATTTGGGGATGAAGAGCTTGTTATGGAAAGATTCGATATAATAGAGCTGGTATCTTCTGTAGTTAATGCCAATGAATTAAGAGCAGGACAAAAAGGGATAAAGATTATATTTAATCAGGCGGATGAACATATAGATGTATGGTCGGATGAGTATAAGATAGAGGAAGTTATAACTAACTATATATCTAATGCAATTAATCATTGTGATTTTGAAAAGAGAATTGAGGTAAATGTAAAGAAAAATGGTGATAACATCCGTGTAAGTGTATTTAATACAGGAAAGAATATCCCAGAAGAGGACATAAATAATATCTGGGGTAAATTCTATAAAGTTGATAAGGCAAGAACAAGGGAATACGGTGGCAATGGAATAGGATTGTCAATTGTAAAAGCAATAATGGATTCATATGGCAAAGAATATGGAGTGCGTAATTTAGACAATGGAGTAGAATTCTGGTTTGACCTGGACGCCAAATCTGTGGTATAATATAGATATGCCTAATATAGGGAGGGTTGTTATGAAGAAAATATTAGCTATTTGTCTTGGGGCTGCAATCGCTATAACAGCTACGGGATGTGGAGATAAAGTTACACTTACAGAAGAACAGAATGATTTAATTGCAGAATATGTTGCGGGTGTAATGCTTAAGCATTCATATGATAATGAATGGAACTATCAGAAACTTGATATTGCTAAGAATACATATAATTCAAAAGGAAGTATAAACAACAGTGCAGCAACCAATAATACGGTTGGAAGTACACAGGCTTCAACCGTAATTTCCCAGCCGGCAGCACAGTCTCAGACTACACAGCAGACAGCTTCATCTAAGCCGGGTAAAGTGGCAGCTTCAGGGGATGTTATTACAGATATGAAGAAAGCAATGGAGCTTCGTAATGCGGATTTAGCATATTCTACATATGTTGTAGGCGAGAGATATCCTACAGATGAATTTGCAATATGTGTACCGGCAAGTGAAGGCTGCAAAGTAATTGCAGTTGAATTTACCATTACTAATAATACAGGGGATACTATAGAAGCTAATACTGGTTCAAGTGGAATTAATTTTGCATTGAATGTTAATGGGACAACCATTAAACAGCTCACATCAATTTTAAAGAATGATATTTCTGCACTTAGTAAGGTAAGTATTCCGTCTGGTTCAGGATATACAGCGGTTGCATTATTTCAGGTGACCGATTCATTAGCTGATAATATCACATCAATGAATCTTGAAGTGTTTAGTAACAGTGTTTCACTTGGAAATATTAATTTGAAGTGATTATTAATTTGAGTTTATGCCAAAAATTAATTAAAAGGGACTGTCCGGTTAAGAAAATGTTATTATATAAAAGATTGATAATATTAATTAATCTATATTATAACTTTTCTTAGCGGGATAGTCCCTCTTATTAATTATCAAATTATAAACTTATTAAGTTATAAACCGGATGTGGCTTAAAAGCCGATTACATTATGTCTTGTATATGCTTTTGCTTCTTCATCTGTAAGCTGGTGGACATAATCAGGGCGTTTATCAGGCACATAACCGTCACCGCTGCATTTGTATTCAGCATAATAACAGGTCTTATGTGATTCAGGTTTGTTCCAGTCATGGAAGGCTGTTTCTGTAATCTGTCCTGAGTAGCTGCAATTTAAAAATACTACTTTTGAGTATATTCTCCACGGACGTGTAAGCATTACAGTTCTGTCAGGGCAGTTTCCTGTGAAATTACAGTGTTCAAATACATATCCGAACTTTTCGCCCTCATATGTAGAAGGTGCGGTATAGAAAGAGTTAATCTCTTCATTTCTGTTAAGGGCATATAATTCACAATTCTTAAAATAAGCCGTAGCACTTCCAAATATAAAGTCAATTTCTCCACATATATAGCAATCTTCATATAACTGGCGTCCGGGGATTCTTTCACAGAATTGCGTCGGTCCTGTAAAGCCGCCGGGTTGTTTTTCTTTAAGAGGAAGGGGACCGGTAAATAGTGTATCCTGATGACCGAGCATACGGCAGTTTTTGAATATAATATGATCACCTTCGGCATATACGGCTATTGCCTGTCCTACGTCCTTTCCGAAGCCGGACGAATTTTCAAAGGTAATATTATAGGCACTGAAATTATCAGCATGTACTAGAAATGTATATGAACGGAATGTTCCCCTCCGGCTTCCGTCAGGCATAGGCATGAGAGCGTAGAAGCCTTCTGTTATTACAGTTTCTTTGTTGTTTTCACCAATAAGTGTAATGTTATCAACAGTTATTTCGACACGTTCCCTGTAAATTCCGTTTTTAATAAATATTGTTTCATTTCCATCAGGGATACTTTTTATGGCTTCATTTACAGATGTAAAATCACCAGTACCATCTTTAGCTACAGTAATCATTTTCAAACTCCTTTTCTTAAAAACTATTAGTATAACTGTAAGAAACATACGTTAAGAGTTTCTAGAGTTATCACGGCAGTAGTTTTATTTTTGGTACAGCTAAGGAAATTGAACGTACTGCCGTATAAATCATTAATATTATAGCATATTTTACTGTATGTTTCAAAATATATAAATGGTGGATTACATTATTGAATTTATATGAGATTATCATTATATTGGGGAATATAATGATATTTATCATATTATAAAAATATATAATTGTAATATAGTATTTTTAAGGATAAGAAACTTTCCCAAATAGACAATTATAATAAAAGAGTGTATACTTTGTTGGTAAACGATATGGAGGAAGAGAAAATGTTGACTTTTGTTGAAGATAATAAAGATGTAAATACATATCTGGAGTTAAGAAGCAAGGTGCATTGGATAGAACTTAACAGGCTGCAGGCACAGATGGCACTTAATAACAGTCTTAAGATAATAACAGTGTATAATGACGGACAGCCTATAGGAATGGGCAGAATTGTCGGTGATGGAGCTGTAATAAGTTATATACAGGATTTGATAATAATTCCTGAATATCAGGGAAAACATATTGGGAGTATGTTAATTGAGAAATTGATAGAGTATGTTAATTCCATAACAATAAATAATTCAAGGATGATGTTATGCCTTATGTGTGCCAAGGGCAGGGAAATATTTTATGAAAAGCATGGATTTATTGCAAGACCCACTGATGTACTGGGACCGGGAATGATACAATATATCTATAATAAAGGGTGAAATATGCATGTATTAATTTTTAAAATGGAAGGAATTGCATATAATTCGACAAGGCTGTTTGCTGATATGCTTGCATATGGTTTTAAGAGGGCAGGTGCTGTTGTTGATATATTTGACATAACAAAGCATGGTAATATTCAGGAGCTTGAAGAGTTTAAAGGGGAAAATTACGATGCTGTTATTGATTTTAATTCAAAACTGCCGGATCTTATCATGGATAATAATGATGGAAAAGAAATGTATTTTTTGGATTCAATTAATGGGTCTTTCTATAATTACATTGTTGACCATCCGGTATATCATCATAAGTTTTTAGCCCACAAGCTTAAGAACTATAATGTAATATGCATCGACGAAAATCATGCAGAATATATAAGACAATTTTATCCGCATATAAAAAATATTCTTGTTGAGCCGCTTGGAGCAATTGAGGCTGATAATATTAACGGCCTTATGGAGAATATGGGAATATCTGATAAGGGAATATATTCTAAAGGTATTACAGACCATAGAAAAAATGCAATATTATTTCCGGGAACATATCTTGACCCTGTGGGGTATTACGAGATTATAGAGGCTATGCCGGATAATATGAAAAATGGTATAAAAGCTGTTATAAATATTATGGAAAATAATCCTGAGCTAACTTATGAGAGTGCTGTCAGGAAATATGTATTACAGAAACAAGTGGTAAATAATGGTGTAAACAATACAATGTATTTTATGGCAGATATCTATATGAGGGCAGTTACAAGACAAAATGTGCTTGAAGAATTTGCAAGAGCAGGAGCGAAGCTCGTAATATGTGGTGAAAAATATGATGAAAGTTCATTATCGCAATATGAAAATGTTAAGATAATTCCACAGGTGTCATATGTACAAAGTCTGTATTTAATGCACAATTACAGATATGTTTTAAATATAATGCCTTTATTTAAGGCAGGGATACATGACAGAGTTGTCAATTCCATGATAAATGGAGCAGTTTCAATATCTGATTCTAACAGTCTTATGGACAGATATTTTGAAAAAGGCTCGGATTATCTGTGTTATGATATAACGGATAAGAAAAGCATAAAAAAGCTGGTTTCTGATATTAATAATGAAAGAGCCGATTGGAAGCTTATATCACAAAATGCATATAAAAAAGCAAAGTTAATGACATTTGAAAAAATTGCCGGTGATATTATGAAGCTGTCTGGGACTTAATTGAATAAATGGCTTATTAAATAACAGGCAGTATGTATTAATAAATGATAAAATATATAAAAAACACACATTATTGATTGTATTTTTATTGAAAATATACATAATGTGTGTTATATTTTAATACAAGGAAACCGAAAAGATAAATCTGGTTTCCGACAACTAAAGTAACAGCATACTAATCAACATTCTGATGGAATTTTCTAATGTCTGTGAAAAGCAAAACAAAATATCAGCTTTTGAAAATAATCACATCAGCATTTTTTTACACGAATATTTATAATAGGAATTGATACAATGGAAAGATTAAAGATAGATATTATAGAAGCGGCTCTTGATGAATTTAATGAAAAAGGGGTTAAATTTACAATGGAGAGTATCGCAAAAAGGTTGGGAATCAGTAAAAAGACAATATATACAGTATTTAAAGATAAGCATGACCTTATGGAACAGACGGTAGAATATGGATTTGCTGCAATTAAAGAAAGTGAACAGAAGTTATATCAGGACAATTCAATTGAGCTTACAGAAAAAATCAAAAAAATATTAATAGTTATGCCTGACAGATTCAGAACCATTGATTTTACCAAAGTATATACTTTAAGAGAAAACTATGAGGATATATTTAACAAAATAATTGAGCATGTCAATACGGGCTGGGATATAACTATTGAGCTTATGAATGAGGCAGTTGATAAGGGGGTGTACAGACCATTTAACATCGAAGTATTTAAAGGACTCTTTGAGGCAGGAATAATGAAGTTTCTAGGAGATGATATACTGTCAAAGACAGGAACGGCTTATGGGGAGGCACTTAAAGATATGGTAGATATAATGATTAATGGAATAGTTTGAAATAACTTTGTATTTATTTTTAAGGGTTATTGCATGAAAAGTAATAAAAAGTAATGGAGGTCAATATGAAAAAAGCAAATAAATCTGGTAATAAAATTAAATGTGCAGTTAAAAAGAATAATAACATTAACAGTAAGATTAAAGATAAGTCATCAGTAATATTTGGCAATAAAATGAGCCATTATACGGTGGCTAAAGCTGATTGTTCAAAAGCAAGATTTATTAAGAAATTCGGTGATGATTCACAGAATGATTATAAGCTTGCAGTTACAGATAATGAGTATATTGGAGATATTCTTGGTGTACATAATATTATTATTGCCGGGGAGAGTTCTGCCTATGGTAAGACACCGGGTAGGATAGCAGCAAGACTGGCTGATAATAAGATTAAAGAGAAAAAAGTATTAGAAAAAGATACAGAAAATTATAACTGTAATGATGAATTTGACCACGAAAAGGGAGTAATTGTCGGGAATATAAGAATGGGCTTCGGACATTACAGAATATCAATGGCAATAGCTTCAGCCGCTAATGCACTAGGATATAAGCCATACTGGTTAGACCTCAATTCATTTAAAGATACAACGGGCGGCAAGGTTATTAATGCACAGAATGATTTGTATTCCCTTGGCTCGAGAATATCGCAAAAAAGTAAGCTGTTTAACAGATTTGTATGGGAACCGGTCAATTACGAGGGCTTTAAAAAGATTACATATAATTCCACAGATCAGAAAAATTCTGAATTAATGACAGGTATATTTAAAAATATTCCAAAGGATATTCCAGTAGTTGCAACACATGTGTGGCCGGCACAGGCAGCAGTCCACGCAGGTATGGAAAGGGTTGTCAATGCAATTCCTGATAACTGGCCTATGGCACTCCATCTTGCGGAGGGAAGCATACATACAGTACAGACACATTCTTCACTATTAGGGTACAGAATGCTTAATGGCATGGATGGCAGGAGAATACTTAAGCCTATGCCGGCAGACTCAATCATGTATACAGGTCATTATATTGACCATGAGCTTGTTTCTAATATAGATAATGACTGTGCTGCAAGGATTATGAGGGCAAAAAAGAAAAGACCGGTAAGATTCTTACTGACAATAGGCGGTGCAGGAGCACAAAGAGAAATATTCTCAGCAATTATAAGCTTTCTTATGCCATATATAAAGGCAGGAAAGGCAGCACTGTATATTAATGTAGGTGATTATAAGGAGGCATGGGACGAGCTTACAGGAAATGTTTCGGAACTTAATAAAGAAGCGGTATTGCATTTTGACAGATGGGATGATACAAAGAACTTTGCAAATGAAGCACTTACAGGAGATGTAAGCGGAATACATGCGTTTTACCATGAAAATATATTTGAAGCGGTATATTGTACTAATCTTTTAATGAGAAGCTGTGATGTACTTGTAACAAAGCCGAGCGAACTGGCATTTTATCCGGTGCCTAAGCTGTTTATAAAAAGAGTCGGAGGACATGAAAAGTGGGGAGCAATCCATTCGGCAGAGATAGGTGATGGAACATATGAATGTACAGATATAAGACAGACATTACAGATGATAAGAATGATGATTAAAGACAGAAATATATATTGTGAAATGTGTAACAATATAAAAAGTAATAATAAACAGGGAATATATAACGGAGCTTATGAGGTGGTTAAGCTGGCTATGAAGAATAAAAAGGGAATAATTTGATAATGGATAAGGAGAATTGTGTATGAAGCTTACTTTAAAGGAAAAAATATCTTATGGTATTGGGGCGTTTGGAAAAGATTTTGTATATATGCTTGTAACTACATATATATTATTTTACTACGAATCGGTGATAGGGGTGTCATCAGTATTTGTAGGAGCAGTGCTTATGGCGGCGAGAGTATTTGATGCTTTTAATGACCCGTTTATGGGAATAATAGTTGCCAGGACAAAGAGCCGTTTTGGAAGGTTCAGACCGTGGATTATGGCAGGAACAGTGCTTAATGCATTTGTATTATATGCATTATTTGCAGTACCTGAAAGCGCAACGGATGTGGTGGGGCGTACATGGCTTGCAATATTTTATATATTGTGGGGGGTAACTTACACATTTATGGATATTCCATACTGGTCATTTATTCCGGCAATAACAAGACCCGGTAAAGAAAGAGAGAATATATCATCAATGGCGAGGTCGTGTGCCGGTATAGGAAGTGCCGTTCCAACAGTTCTTACCATGGTTGTAGTTCCATTACTCGGTGGAGGTTCGGCAATGGCAGATTATCGCATAGGCTTTAAATACTGGGCTTTAGCAGTGGCAGTGATATTTGTGGTATCAGAGGTTATATGCTGCCTTAACGTAAAGGAAAAGAATGAAGAAAGTGTGGAAAGCCACGGAATAAAGGAAATGTTTAAATCTCTTTTGTCTAATGACCAGGCTATAATAGTTGTAATTGCAATTATACTTATTAATACATCATTATATCTTACAAGCAATCTTGTAATATATTTTTTTACATATGATATTGGCGACGGTGAAGGTGCGTACAGCCTGTTTTCAGCATTTGGCGGGGCATCACAGATTATTGCTATGATGTTATTTCCACTATTTAGAAAGAAAATGGAAAAGAAAGGTGTATTCAGATTTGCAATAATAGCAGAAATTGCCGGATATGCATTACTTCTTGCAGTTACATTTTCAGGAATTATCAATGTTTCAATAAATCCGTCAAGCTGGTTATTATTACTGGTTCCTGCGTTTATGATATTTGCAGGAAGTGGTCTTTTAAATGTGCTTACGACGATATTTTTATCAGATACCATTGAATATGGACAGATGAAAAATAACCGCAGGGATGAGAGTGTAATATTTTCCATGCAGACATTTGTGGTTAAGTTAGCATCAGGTTTTGCAGCACTCCTTGCAGGTATTGCAATCAGTGTAATAGGACTTAAGACCGGTAACGGAATGACTGCGGCAGACCAGAGCCTGTCAGCAGTTATCGGACTTAGATTCGTTATGACTGTGATACCTATCGGAGGACTTGCTGTGGCTGCAGTAATTTTTATGAAGAAATATATTCTTGATGAGAATAAAATGAATGAAATCTCACAGGTACTTACAGACAGACAAAAATGATTTAATAAGAATTGGAGCAGATATATGATTAGATATGATAATGGAGTGTTTGTGCTTGATACAAAAAATACGACATATACATTCAGAATAATGGATACGGGACAGTTAGAACATCTGTATTATGGCAGCAGTGTGGATTTTACACAGGAAGAAGTAAAGGCCTCTTCTGATAAATGTGTATATCCTGCCGGCAATCTTATAAGTTATTCAGATGAAGCCGGTCATGTTACACTTGAAAATATCAATCTTGAATATTCTTCTTATGGAAAGGGAGATATACGTGAGCCATTTGTATTAATGAAGAATATTGATGGTAATTATACATCAGATTTTATATATGATTCTTATGAGATAAAAAAAGGAAAGGATAAGCTTAATGGACTGGCGTGTGCTTATGCTGTACAAAATGAAGCACAACAGCTTACAATAAGGCTGAAAGAGAGATACTATAATATAATTATGGAGCTTGTGTATACAGTATTTTATGAATGTGACTGTATAACAAGATCATCAAGGATTATTAACAATGAAGCTGAAAATATCAGGCTTGAAAGACTTATGAGCAGTCAGCTTGATATGTATGATTCGGATTATGATTTCTATAATTTTACAGGTGCGTGGGCAAGGGAAATGTCACTTAATAAGACAAAGTGTATACCGGGGAAAATAGTAAACAGTTCAATTATGGGGAATTCCGGCAGCAGAAATAATCCGTTTGTCATGCTTGCATCGTCACAGGCAACGCAAAATTCCGGTAAAGTCTATGGCATGAATCTTATATATAGCGGCAATCATTATGAATGTGCCCAAACAGGAGCATTTGGGAATATAAGACTGATGTGTGGTATTAATCCGGATAATTTTAGTTACGATATTAAAGCCGGAGAATGTTTTCAAAGTCCTGAGGCAGTATTGACATATTCATGCATGGGCTTTAATGGCATGAGTTATAATATGCACAGGTTTGTGAATAATCATATTGTGCGTGGAAAATATAAGAATAAATCAAGACCTGTGCTTATTAACAGTTGGGAGTCGTTTTACTTTAAATATAATGAGAACAGGCTTTTAAAACTGGCAGGGAAAGCCAGAGATATTGGGATAGAATTATTTGTGCTGGATGATGGCTGGTTTGGAAAAAGAGATAGTGATGACTGTTCGCTTGGCGACTGGTATTGTAATACTAATAAGCTGCCGCATGGATTGTCACGGCTTGCAGATAAGCTTAAAGAAAAAGGTATGAAGTTTGGTATATGGGTTGAGCCTGAAATGGTAAGTGAGGATAGTGACTGTTACAGAAATCATCCTGAATGGGCAGTTAAGATACTTGGACATTCTCACTCAAAGGGGAGGAATCAGATGGTTCTCAATCTTACTATGCCGGAGGTAAGGGATTACATTGTTAAAAGTATGACAGATGTATTTAGCTCTGCTGATATATCATATGTAAAATGGGATATGAACAGAATTTTTTCAGACACCTGCAGTTCTTCTATTATAAACCAGCAGGAATTCTGTCACAGATATATTCTTGGTCTGTATAATGTACTTGACCGGCTTACAAAAGCATTCCCTGATATATTATTTGAGGGATGTGCGGCAGGAGGCGGAAGATTCGACCTTGGAATGTTATGTTATTTCCCACAGATATGGGTAAGTGATAATACGGATGGATGGTGCAGGGCAGTTATTCAGGACGGATTAAGTTATGGCTATCCGTTATCGGTAATGAGTAATCATATATCAGGCTGTCCTAATCATCAGACATTACGCAGTGTGCCACTCGATACAAGATTTAATATTGCATTTTTTGGAAATGCAGGTTATGAATGTAATCTGTCAGATATGACAGCTGATGAATTGTCAGATGTTAAAGAGCAGATAGCATTTTATAAAAAATACCGTGACATTATTATAAATGGCAGATTTTACCGCACCGGCAGGGCACAGCCTGACAGATATGGAAGGACGGTATATAACTGGGAGTGTGTAAGTCCTGATAAAGATTATGCATTTGCAATGCAGATACAGGATAAGGTAATACCTGATATGCCACAGAGCGTTTTTAGGACAACAGGACTTTGTGATGATAAGATATACCATTTTTATAACAGAAAGCTCAAATATAATATTAAAGAATTTGGTGATCTCATAAATACAGTAGCTCCATTTCATGTAAAAAAAGATTCGTTTGTACATAATGCGATTGCAAAATATATCAGGCTGGATTCAGAGACAGAGGACTATAATGTTAGCGGGGCATTTCTTAATAATTGTGGCATAAGGCTTAAACAGAATTATTGTGGTACGGGATATGATGAAAATGTAAGATATTATCAGGATTACAGTTCAAGATTATATATAATTGAGCAGAACAAATAATCTTTTGAATAAGAAAATATCATTATGGGAGAAAAACCACCTGAGGGAATTTTTATTTGCCGCTTTGTAACTTACTTTTACAGTATTAGAAGAGACAGGTGGAATGGAGATTAGTGTGAATATGAATATAAATGAAAAGTATAATGTAATTAATGATTACGATAATAATGATGTTATTAAATTACGTTTAATAAAAGAATTTGAAAAAGTATACGGTGACAGCGCAGGTGTATGTGTATTCTTTGCTCCGGGAAGGGTTAATCTTATCGGTGAACATACGGATTATAATGGTGGCTGTGTATTTCCGTGTGCAATTACTTTGGGAACATATATTGTTATGAGAAAATCAGAAAGCAGCAGGACACGATATTATTCAATGAATTTTGAACATATGGGAGTCATTGAGGGAAGAATAAGCAATATAAAATATTTTAAATCCTCAGGCTGGGCTAATTATCCTAAGAGCATAGTGTGGGCTTTGCAGAAGAAGAATGTTATAATCGGCAGTGGATTTGACATGCTCGTATATGGCAATCTTCCCAATGGTTCAGGACTGTCTTCATCGGCATCTTTAGAAGCGGTTACACTATATGCACTTATAAAGCTTTATAATATCCGTATGGATAAAATAGAGATGGCGAGGCTGTGCCAGTTTGCTGAAAATGAATTCATTGGCATGAACTGCGGAATCATGGATCAGTTTGCAATAATAATGGGACGTAAGGACAATGTAATATATCTGGATACGGGAAAATTGAAATATAAATATGTTCCGGTCAGGCTTAAAGATGTAAGGATTGTGATAGCTTCAAGCAATAAAAAGAGAAAGTTAGGTGAATCAAAATATAACGAAAGAAGAAGTGAATGTGAAAGAGCATATGGTTTTTTAAAAGAGGAAGCAGCAAAAGATGGACTTGAAGTCAGTTCGCTTTGTGAACTTGATATGGAGCAATTTGAAAAATATTCATATGTATTAAAGGACGATATATTATACAGACGTGCAAAACATGCAATAAGTGAAAATGAAAGGACAAAAAGAGCAGTTAATGCATTTATACACGATGACGTTGAACAATTCGGACATCTTATGAATGAGTCACACATATCGCTTCGTGACGATTATGAAGTGACAGGTTATGAACTGGATACACTGGTTAATGCAGCATGGGAGTGTGATGGTGTAATAGGTTCGAGAATGACAGGTGCCGGCTTTGGAGGTTGTACGGTGTCAATTGTAAGAGAAGATTGTATCAGCTCTTTTATAAAAAATGTCGGAGAAAAATATAATGCAAAGACACACCTTAATGCAGATTTCTATGTAGTGGATATCTCAGATGGTGTCTGTGCTTTGTAAGGCATATGTAAAATGTAATTAAAAAACATATGAATAAAATTAAAAAAAGTTACATAAGATATTGTGTAATCAAAATTAATGTTGTATAATAAATTCATCGAAAGAGTGCGGATAGTACTAAGAATTGAATATTATTTTCCTGGGGTGTTCGTCAGCTCACTTATTTTGATCCTACATTATTCGAACGGGACTCCTATATTTTCACTATGATGTCAGGCCTCCGTTTGCAGTGGAAGGCAGATTAGTGTTTGCGGTAACCCACCTAGCACAGCTAGGAGTCGAAACTGTGGGCAACGGCATTTTGGGAATTATAATGAGATTACAGCTTCGTCAGATTATTCTGACGGAGCTTTTTTCAGCCTTTGCGCCTATGGTACGCTCTAACTGGTATAGTCAGACGAATAAGTATTTCAGGTTATATTTGATAAGATTCATTAATATATTGATAACTATAAAATATAATTTTAATCAGAGATAAAATAATCGGATTAATTATCAATCAGATTATATTTGTATTAGGGATGGGGGTGCCTGTAATAAAAAGTAAAAGGTCAAAGATATTAGTTTGTGTGCTGGTAATCAATATAATACTTATATCAATAATTGCTATTATACAAAAAAGAAAGGATAATGGCGTGACATATGCGCAGGCTGCGAAACTGTTTGCATATGGTATGGCACAGGAATCATATATTGATACGCTGGAACAGAATAATATGGGCTATTGGTATAAACCTTATGTCGATATTATTAAAGAACAATTTGATATTACAATTAGCACAAAGCTTGCGGATAAAGCGGTTTCATGGGAATTTGTTTATAATATATATAGTAAATTAAAAGATAATGAATATAAATATGCCGATAAACCGGAGATTATCAGATGTCTTGAAAAAAATGCGGACAACAGTAATAAAATTGATAAAGAACAATTTTATGCTGTATATCTTGAGCTTATAATATATATGCCGTATTCGGATGGTATAACAATGACAGAGGCAGCTATAGCAGGGACACCTCTTATGCTTGGAAAAGCCGGAGAATGGGAAGTGTATACTACCGGTGGAAGATTCAGGTTTAATGGTCTGATTCTTGATGACAAGATTGATAAAACAGTGTCAATGATTGTTAAAAATGATGAAATCCTTTCAGTAATTGATGTCACTTCCAATCATGCACAGTATAAAAATATATGGGTAAAAAGCTGTGTTGATAATGTACTTGAAACTAATATTTATGGAGCTGACAGGACATTTTACATAAAAGGGGTGTCGCAGAATATCAATAGTGTACTGGCTGATATTAATCTTACAGGTGGAAAAGTAACACAGATAAATATTAAAACAGACGAGGTTGCAGGAAAGGTGCTTGCCGTAACAGCGGATTATATTGAGATAGCGGGTTATGGTAAGATACCGTTAGACAAGGATTTTATGATTTATGATATTAATAATGGCTTTAGTGTTAAGACCTATGAAGATATTGTTGTCGGATATTCTTTGCAGAACTTTATTGTGGCACAGGGAAGTATATGTGGTGCCGTGATATCCAGGCCGCTTAATGTGGATAATATAAGAGTTATAATAAAAAATACCGGATTTTCGGATATATTCCATGATAATGTGGTGCTTGAATGCGATGGCGCATATACTGTAAGTTATGGAGATGAACAGCTTGTATGTAATCCTGGTCAGCAGACGGTGATAACAAGAGATAATCCTGCATTTGCAAGCGGAAGAATTACAGTGCATACGGATTATTTAGATGGAATAAGAGTTGCCTCGGTTACAAGAGGATATGGTATGCCTGAATATAAGGGAACGCTTGAGCTTTCTTTATATGAGCAGGGAATTGTGATGGTTAATGATATAGATATTGAAAACTATCTTAAACGCGTTGTTCCGAGTGAAATGCCTGTAGGCTTTGGTGTTGAGGCATTAAAGGTTCAGGCTGTATGTGCAAGAAGTTATGCATACAGACAGCTTACTAACAGCTGTTATAGTGAATATGGAGCACATGTTGATGACAGTACACAGTTTCAGGTATATAACAATACTAATGAGTCAGAGGTGGCTGACCGTGCAATTAGCGATACTGCAGGCGCTGTATTAAAGTATAATTCTGAGGTGGTACAGACATATTATTATTCAACATCCTGTGGTGTGACTACTGATGTAGGCTTATGGGGAAGTGATCCATCCGGTTATCCTTACTTTTCATCGGTGACTGTTGGAAGGACAAAAAAGAGTGCTGATTTAAAAAATGAGGAGACATTTGAACAGTTTATAACCACTAGGGATGAATCAGATTATGATTATAACTGTGCTTTATACAGGTGGGAATTGACAATAAGCAGGGAGGAGTTAAGCAAAAGCTTTAATTCAAAACTGTATGAAAGATATATGGCTGTTCCGGGAAAAATTCTTACACAGAATGAAGCAGGAGAATTTGTATCACAAAAAATAAGTACGGTTGGAAATATTCAGGATATAATTGTTAATTCAAGGGCAGATGGCGGTGCTGTAACAAGTGTGACTGTGCTTGGAGATGCAGCAAATGTAAGAATAGACAGTGAATCATGCATAAGAGTACTGTTTGGCTGCGATTCCATAGAAATGAAAACAAATACAGGAACAACGGTGATGTCGTCACTTCCTAGTACTTTCTGTATATTCAGAAAGTATAACAATACAGATGGTAGCAGCGGATTTGTAATAACAGGCGGAGGATATGGACATGGAATAGGAATGAGTCAGAATGCCGTATGCTCAATGGTAAATGATGGAATGAGTTATGTACAGATATTACAATTCTTCTATCCAGGAACGAAAGTTGAAGTTGGGGTGTAGCTGTTAAAACCGGCTACACCATGTTTTCAACAAAACTCAATTCTTATTTGTCCTGAATTTTCTGGGGATGATACCTGACTGAAGGCATATATTAAGCTCTGCACCTAAGAAAAGTATCATCATACAAAAGTATAACATCATTAATGCGAATACGAGAGATGTAAGGCTTCCATACATATAACTGAAATTAGGAGAGTAATTAACATATAGTGAAAAAAAGTATGAAAAAAGATACCATCCTACTGTAGAAAGTATAGCACCAGGGAGTTCGTTTAACAGGCTGCTTTTTCTTCGTGGAATAATTTTATATATGCTTAAGAATATTACAATCATAAAGCAGCTTACAAATATAAGACGGTTCTTAATTATTGCATCAAATATAACTGCGATATCAGGTGTGTAATTATTCAGAAGTTTAAATAAAGAATCACCGAATACGACAAGTATAAGTGCAATAACGAATGCAGTTATAAGAAAAAGCGTATAGGCAATTGAAAGCAGTCTTACTATAATCCAGTTGCGTTTAGTATTAATATTATATATTACATCAAGTCCGTCAATAATTGCCATAAAGCCTTTCCCTGCAGACCATATTATAGTTATAATTGTGATACCGGTAACAGCACTTGAGGTTTCTTTTGATAAATCATCTAATAAGCCAATAAAAAGACCGGATAACTGATCCGGTAGTGATGAGATTACATATTCCTGAATAAGGCTTATGGGAAGATGTACTCTGGATAACATTTCCAGTAATAGAATCAATGCAGGAACAATACTTAAAACTATATAAAAGCATGACTGGGCTGCATAAGAAGCAAGATTATCTTTCATTATTTTATTAGTTGTTTCCTGCACAGCGAATATAAAACGTTTCATAAATAATCCTCATTTCTACATTGTTTCATTTTATTTATATGTGACCAAATCAGCGTATAAGTATGATTTTCACACCTGTTTCTCATCTTTTCAATACTATAGATTATTACAGAAATATTAAAAACTTTCAATAATTAATTTTATTATATTAACTATAAATGAGTAAACATAGAAAAATGCACAAAAATAACATTTTTGTACGTGACCTAAATACATTCCAACAAAATATGTGAAAAGACTTTTTAATACGGACAAATTTGAGCAATATTTTAAATTTGTTCATTTATATATATTAATATATCCTTGACATACAATATAACCCATATTATGATAAATAAGATGAGGTAAAATATACACTATAAACGAGTGTAATAACATATTGCACGAATGTGTAAGGCTGCATTTTAATATTATGTTATTCACTCAGGGAATCAGGTGGAAGTCCTGAGCAGTTCCGCTACTGTAAGCAAAGAGTCTGTATATAATACGCCACTGGATTGATTTAAAATTAACCTGCTGCGTTAATTTTAAATTATTGCATGGATAAGTTTATGCTAATCCGGGAAGGCATATACAGGCGGTGACGTGTAAGTCAGGAGACCGGTTTATAGGCAGTTTTTAATAGTTGCTGCGAGAACAGTTGACTATTTATTTTTGTGCATATTTATTGATTTTTGGATTCGTTTGAGAATTTTTTTGTGGACTAGCAATATCAGCAGCACTTTAATCTCAACACAACGTATATTATCAATTATATGCAGACTGCATTCTTATTAATACCTCAAATACTAATCCAAAGATGGAGGTAAGAATGAAGAAAAGAACAATGAAAATGAGAAAAATCGCCGGATTATCCAGGAGATTAGCAGCTGTTATGATGATTGTTGTATTCGCATTATCAGGTACGGCTCTAACAGGCTGTGGAAGTGATAATAAGACAGCACAGAATACATCAGGCGATGCAAAGCAGTATGACGGTAAGCTGGAATTTGACCATACTATGGAATTAAAGTATGCCAAGCTTTTTAAGGTGGATTACTATAAGGGCGGATACAAGATGCTTACGATTACTAACAGGGATGAAGATACAGCGATAGTAGATAAAGAGACTAAGCTTTTAATTGTACCTGATGGAATGTCTACACCATCAGTTGACAGCAATGTAATAGTATTAAAGGCTCCGGTTACTAACATGCTTGTATCATCGACACCTGTTACATCACTTATGAATGCAAGTAATTGTCTTTCTAACATAAGTCAGGTTACTTATAATAAGGATGAGTGGTATATAGATGATGTAAAGAAAGCTTTTGATAATAACAAATTAACATATATTGGTAATTATAAAGAGCCAGATTATGAACTTATTGTAGCAGGGGCACCTAGTATAGCTGTATATTCAACAATGCTTTCATCAGTACCAGAAGTGGCAGCTAAGTTAAAGGAATTAGGTGTTAAGTATATTCTTGACCAGTCAACATATGAAGAGGAACCATTAGGAAGAGTTGAATGGGCTAAATTCTATGCGGCTTTCTGCGACCAGGAAGAAAGTGCTGAAGAAATGTTTAACCAGCAGGACGAATATATTACTAAGCTTTCTAATGTTGAAAAGACAGGCAAGAAGGTGGCAGTATTTTATATTACATCTAAGGGTAAGCTGTATGTAAGAAATGCCGGTGACTACCTTGCAAAAATGGTAAATATGGCAGGTGGAGAATACATTTTTGATAATCTTAATCCTGATAAGACAGGAACACAGACTATGGAAATGGAAAAGTTCTATGATACTGCAAAAGATGCTGATTATATTATATATATATGGAGTCTTGGTGGTAAGCCATCAACGCTTGCTGATTTTACAGGATATAACAGCACATTATCAGAGTTTAAGGCTGTAAAGGAAGGTAATGTATGGTGTACAACACCTGATTTCTTCCAGATTGCAGATACTATCGGAAGTATGGTTAATGATATTAATCTTATGTTAAATGCAGATGCCAATACATCAGAGCTTACTTATTTAAAGAAACTTAAATAATTATTATATGCTTACTGAGATTATAGTTAAAAGCAACAGATTTTTACTGTAATAAATGAGAGGGACTGTCGTATATGCAAAGATATTGCGGCAGTTCCTTTTACTATATTGAAATGGGGTAGTAATGAAAAAAACATTAAATTATAAAAATATTATAAGATATCAGTTTATATATATAATGCTTATAGTCTTTTTTGCAGTGGCAGTTATTCTGAATGTTAATACAGGAAGTGTTCATATAACACCGTTGCAGATATTCAAAATAATATTTTTAAAGCAGGAACAGAATCTTGCAGCCTATAACATTATATGGAAAATCAGGCTTCCCAGACTGCTTACAGCCGCTGTACTTGGAGGCGCATTATCACTTTCGGGATATCTTTTGCAGGCATTTTTCCGAAATCCTATAGCAGGTCCTTTTGTACTTGGTATCTCATCAGGAGCTAAGATGTTTCTTGCAATAACAATGATATTCTTATTAAAATTTATTCCGTCCATACCTATGTGGATACAGATGGCTGCATCATTTGCAGGATCTCTGTTATCACTTATGTATGTGCTTGTATTTGCAAAAAAAGTAAAAAGCATGTCCATGCTTCTTGTTATCGGAATTATGATTAGTTATATATGTTCAGCCGTTACTGATTTTTCAATTACATTTGCAAATGACTCACAGATTGCCAATCTGACACACTGGGCGCTTGGGAGTTTTTCGGGAAGTTCATGGAGTATGGTTAAAGCTGCCTGTATACTTGTCATTCCAGTTACAATAGTTACATTTTTCTTTTCAAAACCAATTGGTGCATATCAGTTGGGCGAGGGATATGCAAAGAGTCTTGGAATAAATATACCGGTATTCAGAATTGTTATTATAACATTATCAAGTCTGTTGTCTTCATGTGTTACAGCACTTGCAGGACCGATATCATTTGTGGGAATAGCGGTTCCACATATTACAAGACTTATGTTAAAGACGGCAAAACCGGTAGTTGTAATACCGGCATGTTTCTTATGTGGTTCGGTGTTCTGTATGTTTTGTGACCTTATTGCAAGAACCATTCTTTCACCATCGGAGCTGGCTATAGGAACGGTAACTGCGGTATTTGGTGCGCCTGTTGTAATATGGCTTATGATAAAGAAGAACCAGATTAGAGAATAAGTTACAAAACAGATTAGGGGTACATATGGAAAAATATTTTTACACAAAGAATTTATCAATAGGATACGATAAAAAGTCTCTGATTGACAATATTAATATAGGTATATATAAGGGGCAGATTCTTACGCTTATTGGACCAAATGGTTCGGGAAAATCAACTTTTATTAAAAGTATTATAAAAGAGCTGCCACCTGTAAATGGTATTGTATATCTGGATGGCAAGGATATTAAAGATTATACAGGAAAAGAATATGCTAAAAAACTTGCGGTAATTCTAACTGAGCGTATCAAAACAGAAATGATGAGCGCATATGATGTGGTGGCGCTTGGCAGATATCCATATACGGATTATTTTGGAAGGCTTACTAAAGAAGATGATGCGATAGTAAAAGATGCCCTTGAAAAGGTTAATGCAACAGGCTTTGCTAATCAGGATTTTTTAAGTCTTAGTGATGGGCAGAAGCAGCGTGTCATGTTTGGCAGGGCAATAGCACAGCAGCCTGATATAATTATACTCGATGAACCGACATCATTTCTTGATATCAAGCATAAGATAGAACTGCTTAATATATTACAGGAAATGGTTATCAATACCGGTCTTACTGTAATTATGTCATTGCATGAAATCGACCTTGCAGGCAAAGTCTCTGATTATATAATGACTGTAGATGGAGAACATAAGGTGGAATTTGGAACACCGGAAGAAATGTTTACAAAGGATAAGATAAGAAAGCTGTATAATCTTACAGAAGGTGCATATGATGTTAATACAGGAAGTGTTGAATTAAACAGAACCTGTGGTAAACCAAAGGTATTAGTGCTTGGCGGTGCAGGAAAGGGGATACCTTTTTACAGGGAGCTGTCAAGAAAAAGAATACCATTTGCAGCTGGTATAATATATGAAAATGATATTGATTATCCAGTGGCAAATGCACTTGCCAGTGAACTTGTTACGCAGAAACCTTTTTGTACAATAGATGATATTTTATTAGAGAAAATGTACAGACTAGCAGACAGTGTTGATTATGTAATTGATGCCGGATGCCCGGTCGGTGAAACTAATAGAAAAATCAATCATATAAAAGATTATTGCAAAAGCAATTTTAAGCTTGAAAATCATCTGAGATTAGCGTAATATAATGTGGTTAATTAAATAAAGTATTAAAATATAAGCGGATGAAAAATTGCTTTATATTACAATTTAATTAATATTCTAAAGATTATATTAAGGAAGCGGTATTTATGAAACGTGAGGATGTAAAAGATTATAAAAAAAACATTCCTGACAATAATGCAGGGAAAAATGATGTTGCAGAGGGCGATATAAGACATAGCTCAGGAAAAAAATATAAAAGGCCTGTAAGAAGAAAAAAACAAAATATAAAGAGTCCATTAATAATCGGATTAATATTTTCAGCATTAGTTTTACTGGTAATTGTATGCAGCTTTGGAATTGATAAAGTAATGAATGGAAATGCAGATAGTGCCTCTGCGGATGTTGTTAAAAAAGAAACAGATAATGCATCGGGGGATTCCCAGCATGAATCAGAAACATCAGAAGAGATATCAAAAGAAGATGAGACCAAAGATGAGACAACTATTGAAGAAACAACACAGGTACAAAGTACAACGGCAGTTAATACTTCTGATGATAAGGATGAATATCCGGGAGTTAAGAAGGTATATCTTACTTTTGACGATGGCCCAAGTTCTATTACGTCAGATATTCTCGATGTATTAGACTGTTATGGGGTGAAGGCAACATTTTTTACAGTATGCAATACAAGCGAAAGTGCCATACAGAATATGCAAAGAATTGTAAATAGCGGTCATACAATCGCAATTCATTCTGTATCGCATAAATATTCTACAGTATATGCATCATTAGATTCATTTAAAAAAGATGTTCTTGATATGCAGCAGTTTATTTATGAAAATACAGGTTATAAGACATTCTTTTACAGATTTCCGGGAGGGTCAAGTAATACAATTGCCCAATGTGATATTGGTGAGTGTATACAGTTTCTTGATGAAGCCGGATTTGAATATTTTGACTGGAATGTTGAGTCAGGTGATGCAACAGGGAATATGATTCCCAAAGATACAATTGTTAATAATGTATTGTCAAGCCTTGGAGACAGGGATGAGTATATGGTACTTATGCACGATGCGGAACCAAAGAAGACAACACTTGAAGCTTTGCCTGAGATTATTGAAGGAATACAAAGCAGAGGATATCAGATATTGCCTGTTACAGAAAATACAAAACCGGTACATCACAGAAGAAAAAATAATTAAGATTGAACTTTAATGAATAATTATGATTAAATATGAATATATATGAAATATAATATATATGAAATAGACAAAAAATACATACATATATTATGCATTTAGTATGAAATGTATAAAGAATGAACAAAAAAGCTGTACTTGAAACAAAAAATATGTTATAATAATATTCGTAATATTGAATAAGATAAGGGTGCGTGAAAATTATAATTATTTAGTGTTACAAGGGTCATATTGAAAAAGTAATATGTTCTAATAGAGAAAAATTACAATGGGGATTGTGATTTAAGTTTTATGATGTAATTATTTAGTTATTGGGTTTGATTTGGTCGTGATGAAAGAGACTTTTACCGGGTATAAAGATGGGGATATCCGGTAAAAGTCTTTTTTGTATATATAATTGGAGGTTTAGTTATGCATAATGAATTAACAAAAAATGATATAAAAAAGATGGAAGAAGAGATTGAGTATAGAACCCTTGTTGTAAGAAAAGAGGCTCTTGAGGATGTTAAAGATGCAAGGGCTCAGGGAGATTTAAGCGAGAATTTTGAGTATTATGCGGCTAAGAAATTCAAAAACCAGAACGAGAGCAGAATACGATATCTTAAAAGAATGATTAATACAGCGGTTGTTATTTCTGATGAATCAGAAGAAGATGAAGCAGGCGTTAATAATACAGTTGAACTGTTATATGAGGATGATGGTACAACCGAAGAGATTAAGCTTGTTACGACTGTGAGAGGTGATTCCCTTGAAGGACTTATCAGTATAGAGTCACCGCTTGGAAAGGCTGTATTAGGACATAAGGCAGGGGATCGTGTATTAGTTGAGGTTAATAATAATGTCAGCTATTATGTTATTATAAAGTCAATTAAGAATACTGATGATTCAGGTGATAAGATTCAAAGGTATTAAAAAGTATTGACAAAATAATTATCTGAGTGATATCATTTAACGAGAATATGTGAAAGGCAGGTGGTATATATGAATAGTAAACCTCGAAGTAGTAAGGCTTCTGAGCCGTATCCCGAGCGTAACCCTATAATTGAATATACCGTCTGCCATTTATCAGAGTTTTAAGCATATTCAAAGGTCTGTAATTATTTTATATGATTATATAATTTTGTCAGGAGTATTTATGACATGTATATCTTCTTAATCAGGGATATAATATTTTATATAATTTCATATATTTTATTTTCTTTTTTATCTGTCCATATCAGGATAAGATATTCCGGCATTGACCATATTTGTATATTGTTATAAGTTTTGGCAATCAGCTATTATACTCTTATAAGACAGCGGTAAGTTTATATGTGGAATGGAGTGTATAGTGTGATGAGAGAAAGAATTGAAGAGTTAATCAGACTTAATAAGTATACTGATTTGAAAGAATTGTTAGTAACAATGAATGTGGCAGATATCGCAGAGCTGATTGAAGAGCTTCCGGAGCTTGAACTTGTAAAGGTGTTCAGACTTCTTCCGAAGTCAATTGCCGCTGATGTATTTTCTTATCTTCCAACAGATGTAGAACAGATGATTATTACATCATTAACTGAAAGAGAAGCTGTAAGCATTATAGATGACCTTGCAGCGGATGATGCAACAGACCTGTGTGATGAGATGCCGGCAAGTGTTGTTAAGAAACTTCTTGCCAAGGCTGAACCTGATACCAGAAGGGATATCAATCATCTTTTAAAATATCCTGATGATTCAGCAGGCTCTATAATGACTGTGGAATTTGTAGATCTGAAAAAGAATCTTACAGTAGGGGAAGCCGTACAGAGAATTAAATGTATTGGTCTTGATAAAGAGACGATTAATGTCTGTTATGTACTTGATGAGTCAAGGAAGCTTATAGGTACAGTTGCATTAAGATATCTGCTTTTAAAGGATGAAAATGAGCTGATAGGTGATATAATGCATAGAAATGTCATAATGGTCAATACATTAACAGATCAGGAAGAGGTTGCAAGAGTTATTAAAAAATATGATTTTACAACTGTACCGGTAGTTGACAATGAGCAGAGACTTGTAGGAATTATTACTGTGGATGATATTGTTGATATTTTAGAGCAGGAGGCCACAGAAGATATTGAAAAGATGGCTGCCATTATGCCTACAGAAGAACCATATATGAAAACCAGTGTATTTGTACAGTGGAAAAAAAGAATACCATGGCTTTTAGTGCTTATGATATCAGCATCATTTACACAGGCCGTAATTAATACATATCAGGATGCGATTATTGCAGCCGGTTATGCTGTTATGACATCATTTATACCAATGCTTATGGATACTGGTGGTAACAGTGGAAGTCAGGCTTCAGTTTCAGTTATACGTGCGCTTACATTAAATGAGATTGAATTTAAGGATATTTTCAGGGTTGTCTGGAAAGAAAGCCGTGTTGCTTTATTGTGTGGTATTACACTTGCAGTATGTAATTTTGGCAAACTGATTGTTGTTGATGGCGCAGCTGTAAGCGTGTCATTAACAGTATGTCTTACACTTATTGTTACTGTATTTGTTGCAAAGGTAGTAGGTGCCGTGCTTCCTATTGTAGCTAAAAAGATAGGCTTTGACCCTACAGTTATGGCAAGTCCGTTAATTACAACAGTTGTTGATGTATTATCACTTATTATATTCTTTAACATAGCGAATGTTATATTAGGCATATAACAATAATCATATAATATACTGGATATATGATAAATGCTGTTTCCATATATAATGCTGTTTTCAGATATGATATAGGAATAATATAAAAATAATATGATGCTGAAAGCTGCCGGATATGATATCTGTGGATTGTTCCGTGCTACACATTCCAACAATTCTACACAATATCAAGGAATTTGAATGTTGGATATTTAATGTCAAGGTATATTAATATAAGTTATAAATGCAGTATATTAAATGTCTAAGTATATGCATACAAGTTATAAATACAGATTTTAAATAATTAGGAAAGAGGCGATATTTTTATACATGGGATTTAATGAGGCACAGCTAAGTGCAGTAAGTCACTATAAAGGTCCTGCGATGGTGCTTGCAGGACCGGGGAGTGGCAAGACAACGGTTATTACACACCGCATTAAAAATCTTATAGAGCAATATAAGGTTGAGCCATCAGTTATTCTTGTAATTACCTTCACGAGGATGGCAGCAGAAGAGATGAAGGGAAGATTCTTAAAGCTGACAGATAATAAATATCCGGCAGTCACATTTGGCACATTTCATGCCATTTATTTCACAATTTTAAAACATGCATATAATTACAATGCAACCAATATTATAAGACAGTCACAACAGATTGAATACATAAGGTCACTTATGGATGATTATGAACTTGAAATAGATAATAAAGAGGATTTTACATCTAAGATATTGTCAGAAATCAGTATGGTAAAGGGAGACAGAAGAAATATTGAAAGCTATGAGTCTGTTAATTGTCCGCCTCAGGTTTTTAAAAGTATTTTTAGAAAATATAATGAAATGTTATATAAGAAAAGACTGATTGACTTTGATGATATGATGGTATACTGCTACGAATTATTTGATAAAAGAAGTGACGTGCTTGCTGCCTGGCAGAATAAATACCAATACATTCTGATAGATGAATTTCAGGATATATCTGATATACAGTTCAATGTTATAAGACAGCTTGCTGCTGCACAACATAACATATTTATAGTCGGTGATGATGACCAGAGTATATATGGTTTCAGGGGTGCAAGACCTGAAATAATGATGAGTTTTAATGATATTTATAAGGAAGCGGTAAGGGTTGATATGAATATTAATTACCGATCAACAGCTAATATAGTAAATGCTGCAAAATCGGTAATTGATACTAATAAATCCAGATTTTATAAGGACATAAAAACGGTTAATGATAATGGGGAGAAGGTTGTCGTAAATATATTTAATGACACTGAAAATGAGTGTGCATTTATAGTTGATGAGATTAAAAACCTGATACATAATGAAGAATATACGGATAGTGGTTACTGTTATAAAGACGTATGTGTATTATCCCGTACAAACAGTGGAGCGGGGTTAATTACGCAGGAGCTTGTAAAGGCTTCAATTCCATTTGCATCAAGAGAAAAACTTCAAAACATATTTGAACACCGGATATCAAAAGATATAATTGCATATATAAAGCTTGTACAGGGAGCGGATGACAGAAGTCTGTATCTTAGAATAATTAATAAACCTTTAAGATATATTAACCGTCAGGCATTTACAGAAAGTCACGTTGATATTGAAAGAGTAAAAAGCTATTATACAGATAAATTATGGATGCAGGAAAGAATTGATAATCTGATACTTGATATAAAGCTTATGAAAAATATGCTTCCATTTGCGGCAATTAATTATATAAGGAAGGGTGTTGGATATGATGATTACATAAAAGCATATTGTAAGGAAAACGGTGCAGACTATGATGAATCAGAAAGGATATTATCAGAGCTTGCGCAGTCGGCAAAGGAAGTCAGAAGCTATGAAGAATGGTTTGCTTATATTAAAGAATATTCAGATACTACCAATAATCAGAATGCAGATGAAAGAAAAAACAATGATAAAAGTTCTCAAAAAGATAATGGCGGAATACAACCCGCGGATGCTGTAAATATATGTACAATGCATACTTCAAAGGGGCTGGAATTTAAAGCAGTATTTGTAATAGATGTAAATGAAGATATTATTCCGTACAAAAAGGCGGTACTTGATCCTGAAATAGAAGAAGAACGAAGAATGTTCTATGTCGCAATGACAAGGGCAAAGACAAAACTGTATCTTTGCTGTGTTAAAGAAAGATATAATAAAAAAATGAGTATATCAAGATTTATTCAGGAGCTTGATGAGAATTATATTCAAATAAATGATATGACATAAGCCTTAATAATGTGGATTGTGTTATTTTTCGTTATCAGAAAATGGTGGGAAGTTGTATGTAATAGTAATATAGATTGCGCGTGAAAAAGTCATTACAATAATACCGGTAATTGCTTTTTATAAAACAATTACCGGCTTGAAAATGTGCTTATTAGTCTTCTTCCTCAGAATCGTAAATTGCTTCCATCTCCATAGCATCCAGCTCTTCTTCAAAAGCCTGTGAAACGATATCATATTCTTCGTCTGTTTCAATATTTTCAAGAAGAGGTTCCATGCCCTCCTGCTCTGTAAAACGATAAAGGAATACTTCATCTCCATCTTCATCTTCAATAGGCAGCAAAGCTATATATGTATTATCTCCCGCTGGAAATATTCTTATAATGGCACATTCACATTCTACATCTCCATCAAGTGATAATGTAACAGTTGAATATTCCATAGAATTGTTATCTGACATAATTACCTCCATAAAAAATTTATACTATTTACTTTAGCAGAATATCAGCGAAAATGCAACGAATCATAATTAATACTTGCGAAACTGTTCAAATTGGTTATAATTATAGTTATTTAGTAGAAATGGAGATTGATGATGGGATTTTTAAGTCAGTTTTTGAATTACCGGCATATATGTATACAATGTCATAACAATCCGGATCCGGATACATTGGCATCTGCATTAGGATTATATGAGTATTTTACAGAGAATGGAATTGATACTGATATAATATATGGAGGCGCAGGTCCTATCAAAAAACGTAATGTTTTATATATGCTGGAAGCGTGTGAGATACCGGCACGTTATGTTACGCAGATTCCAACGGGTGTTGATATTCTGATAGTTGTTGACTGTCAGTATAATCAGGGGAATGTACAGCATTTTGATGCTCCAATTGTTGGCGTGATAGACCATCATATGCAGGTAATCCAAAGTACTGATATGGCATTTATTGATAATTCATATCAGAGCTGTTCTACAATTATATGGCGGATGCTCGAGGCGGAAGGCTATGATGTAAAAAATAATTATAAATTGTGTGTTGCCTTATTGTACGGTCTGTATACTGATACTGCCTCCTACGGGGATTTGTTTAATAAATATGATATTGATATGCGAAGTGCATTAAGCGGTGATTATCCTGAGCTTATAAGATTAAAAAAATCATGTATGACTATAGCTGAGCTTATGATTGCAGGAGATGCACTTCATAATTTATATGTTGATATGCAGGAGCATTTCGCTATTATATCTGCTATACATTGTGACCAGTCGGTGCTTGGAATTATAGGAGATATGGCAATTCAGGTTGATATACTGGACTTTTGCATAACTTATACAGACATCGGTCATGCATATCAGATATCAATAAGAAGCTGTGATAAAAATATTCCTGCCAATGAGGTTGCAGGTCTTATATGTAAAGGACTGGGAAATGGGGGAGGACATCTTGATAAGGCAGGAGGATGTATTTTCCAGAATATGATTGATAAAGAATATAAAGGTATGGATATACATGATATATTATTGCAGAGGGCTAAAGAGGCAGTGGCAGAATATAAAAAGAATGAGTTGTAAAAGTAAAACGCTGTTACAATTTTACAGTACCATTCTGATACGGATTAGTAAAAGGATGTATATAAATGAGTGGCAGTCATATGAAAAGGAGAAGTAAAATGCTTACGGATATTCCACAGATAAATCAGGCACTTGAGTTTATCAAGGCAGAGGATGATAATACAACACAGGAGACCTTAAGAATGTGTCAGATTGCTGCACCATCATTTCATGAGGAGAAAAAGGCAGAGTATGTGTGTAAGAGATTTGAACAAATCGGACTTTCAGATGTTCATATTGATGAGGTGGGAAATGTGCTTGGAACCTGGCATGGAACAGGAAAAGGTCCGATAATCATGCTTGCGGCACATACGGATACTGTCTTTCCGATTGATACGGATGTGACTGTGAAAAAAGAAGGAAACAGATATTATTGTCCGGGAATTAATGACGATACACATGCTGTAGCTGAGATTATTACAGTCGCAAAGGCAATTATAAAGCATAATATACAAACCTGTGGAGATATTATTTTCTGTGCAAATGTATGCGAGGAAGGACTTGGGGATCTTAAGGGTATTAAGCATGTCTTTGGAAAAGATACAAAGATTGCAGAAGCTGATGGTGTGAAGAGAGGACAAAAACTTCACATAGATGCTTTTGTATCGGTGGATAATCAGGTGACAGGTGGAATTATATATACGGCAACAGGAAGCCACAGATATGAGGTGAAATTTAAAGGAAATGGCGGACATAGCTTTGCAGACTTCGGACTTCCTAATCCTATTCATGCAATGGGAAGAGCAATTGCAAAGATTGCAGATTTTAAAGTGTCTGACAATCCTAAAACTACGTTTAATGTTGGAGTGGTAAATGGTGGGACATCTGTCAATACTATTTCAGCAGACTCCACATTTCTTATGGATATAAGGTCAGACAGCAGGGAAGAACTTGACAGAATGTCAAAACAATTTTTTGAGGCGGTAAATGAGTCTGTCAAAGAGGAAAATGCACGTTGGGATAGTGATAAACCACAGGTAACCGTTTCAATTAAACCTGTAGGAAACAGACCTGCAGGAGTTCAGGATAAGAATTGTGAAATTGTAAAGGCGGCATGGCAGGCGGCCCAGATTGTAGGAGTCATACCGGAATTAAGATATGAGAGCAGTACAGATGCAAATATACCTATAAGCATGGGAATACCGGCTGTAACAGTAGGAAGAGGCGGTATGGAGGGAGGAATGCATACGCTCCATGAGTGGTATGAGCCGGTTGAGGCATGGCTTGGACCTCAAAGAGATATGCTTCTGGTTCTTATGCTCGCCGGCGTGGATTCGTATTGCAAACCTGTAATTAAAAAAGCATAAAAATACCGGTAGAATGGAGACAGATATTTGAAAAAAGGAATACTATCATCGTTAAGTAATAAAGTGATAAAAAAGATAGCTGGCATAGCATGCGCGGTTCTTTTGCTGGCTGCAGCAATATTTATATGGAGATTGTCAGTTAAAAAGGAAAGCAGCCATACTGTTACATATGAGACGACTTCTTCTTTGGAGAGGGTTATACAGATAGGTGAGCTGTATTCATATAAGACAACCTATAATGGTGTAGCGTATGTATATGATAAACAGGATTCATCGAAGCTGTCATATTATGTATCATATAATTCAACGGTCAGATTTGGAATTGATACGGAAGATGTACAGTTTGAAGCAGATGATGATAATAAGAAAATTATAGTAACTATTCCTGATGTTGTAGTAAAAGATATAGATGTGGATATGTCTTCTCTTGATTATATTTTTAAGGATAAGAGTGCAGAAACATCATCTGTATCAAGAGATGCATATATTGCGTGCATAGATGATGTCAGGGATGAGGTTAATCAGAATACAGAGATTTTTGAACTTGGAAGACAGAATACAGAAACCATTATAAGAGGCCTTATAGAGCCGCTTCTTGAGAATGCAAATGGCTATACGCTTGAGGTCAGATATGATTTAGCAGATTGATAATATTAAGAACCAAAGCATATTAGAAATGAGGATTGATTTGAAAAATACATTTATAGGATTAATAAGTGCTATATTGCTTATATTATCTGCAGGGTGTGGAAGCAGTAAGGAAACACAGGTAAATGAGATAAAAAGCAGTGATATATCACTTAATAAAATGCAGTCGGTATGTGAACTGGCAACACTTGAGTGCTTCTACCATAACACAGCGAAGTACAAAGACACGGATAAAATATTGTGGTGGAATACTAAGACAGAATTGTGGATTGAATATTCAGGAGTTGTAAAGATAGGAATTAAGCCTGAAAAGCTGGATATGAGTGTTGATGGAAATGTTGTGACTGTTACGATTCCGGATGCAGAGATTATAAGTTATAAAGTACACCCTGACTCACTTGATCCGGGTAAATATATTGTCGGACAGGAAGGCTTAGGCGCAAAAAGTATAAAGGCGAAAGACCAGACAGAAGCCTTTAAGGCAGCAGAACAGAATATGAAAGAAACTGTTGAGGCAGATTATACATTACTGTTACAGGGGCAGCAAAGAGCGCAGGAGCTTATAGAAAGATATATTAAAAATGTTGGGGATATAGTTGGAAAAGATTATGTGGTGAAGTGGAATAAATTGTGATTTATTGAAAACGGGGTGTAGATAAGGGCAGGCTGTTGCTGATGTGTAAAATCTGTACGCTGATGGTAAGAACTAAGTCGCTCTGGAAGATGAGCATATAGGTAGAGTATGTCGTCGGGTCGTTGCAAATGCGGCGTCCTGCCGCTTGCAGCTCGATTGCACGTCCTGTGCAATCGCCCCTACGTTATATAAGCTCATCTTAAGAGCGACTAAGTTCTTACCATATGCGCACAAATTTTACACATCAGCAACAGCCTGCCCTCTGCTACATTTCAAAAACCAATACGCTGGGGTAACGACCGATAGGTTTTGGGTTAGTAATGTTCAATTCTAAAATCTCTGTGTTGTGGACGACGACCGGTATGCAGTAGATTCTCAATATACGTTTCAAAATCACTATGTTATATATGACTATAGACAGGTTACATATCAACAGTATACAGTCAAAAAAACTGCACCAGGTGTGGCGACTGACAGATTTCAGAATGGCAGAATTGAATATTGCTAACCAAAAACCTATCGGTCGTCACCCCAAGCGCAGAGTTTTTTGAAATGTAGCGAGGAAGTGGCGGATTGTATTGGGAATTTTAAAACATATG
>OGGM01000243.1_pt1 | contig 50190 bp, 49 predicted proteins | sample 1571251 | NCBI WGS metagenome assembly OGGM01 (sample SAMEA2582076, study PRJEB24529) | metagenome | biome: Human gut stool | place: China | collected 2011 | reverse complement strand
TATCGCTGGACTTGCTACTATAAGAACGTTGAAAAAAATATTGTGGAAAATGATACACTGACTGACCTGCCAGAAGACATTGCTTCCGAAAGAGATTGCCCGGAACTTTGTTACTTGGAAGACGAAGTTCGATTGCAGCTTTATCAGGCGTTGAACCAACTACCAGAATTACAACAAACATTTATCCGTTTGCATTTCTTCTATGGATATTCGTATCAACAAATAGCCCAAAAGTATCATTTACAGAAAAGTACTATTTGCGGATATATAAAAAGAGGTCTTAGGAATTTGAAAATTTTGTTGACCGATGATAATTTAGCTAGCTAGGAAAAGAAAAACTCTAAAATTATGATATGATTATCATGATTTTAGAGTTTTTTTATTATTTTCCATAATTATTCAGCACGTTACACCTTTTGCGCTGCCTCGGAAGTTGACGAAGCGAGTTTACAAAAGGCCTGAACTAGTCCATTGAATTTTTGGTGGTTTGGTCCTTTCTTTTATCCACATCCGGTATCCTACAGGAACCGCCAGATAGCGGATGAGCGGGGCTTTTTCTTCACGTTGGCTCAGGACAGGGACACTCAGCGTCAAACTGACGAAGCCATGACCGTTCACATAGGACCTGCCTGTATGGCAGGCATGGTCATGCAACATAGAAACGGCATCGAATTTCTTGCCGAATTTTGGCACCGTTGTATCATCGACCTTATGAAGTCCGGCCCATTCTGCAAGGCCACTGGAATTAAGCTGCAAGTCAATCGAACAGGCAGCGGCAGTGTCTATGACAAACGAGGAGTTATTGCATTTTAAATATCAATTTTTTAGTAGCATTAAATATTGCTTCGAAGTTGGAATTAGGCATAATAGGAAACCTATTGAAACCTACTGGTTGCATGGTTTCATCCGTAAAATAGCAAATATATTGAGTTGTTGAAACATAAGATGTATCATTGTCAACAAATTTAGCCCATACATGGCAAGTATTATCTAGAGTATTATAATCTAAATACTCTGGTAAAATGTAAACGTTTTCTTTGGGAGTTGATTCAACTAGCATCCATCGATGAGCATTACTGCTGTCGAATATGAGCGGTTTGCCTAATTGTGAAGCGACCACATCTGCTAATTTTTCAAATCTTGTTTCTGGGGCAATTGGTGATGGACGGCCATGTGAGTATTGTTTTATAATTCCCGTTTTGGCGTCTCCTAAACATAATTCTTTCATGGTCTTATTCGTGAAATCCACTTCATATTGAGTTGCTAGCTCCATTCCATCAGTGTAGACAAACTTGCTCCAAAAGCGAGCTATATCAGTAGTTGGGTCATAAACAATTTGTTGTGTATCTACAAATTCACTTGCCCTATCATTGGAACTAATCCAATACCACCGTGATTCGTTAGCATAAGAGGTGAAAGTAAGTATACAAAGAAATAACATAAAAAATAATGAAAATAGTTTTTTATTCATGATGACTTTCCTTGAAAAAATTATTTTAAATATTCAAACATATTTGATATAAATACTTTTAAAATTTATTATATAATATTTGAAATACTTTTCATAGATACATGAGGCAAAAAATAATAAAATTTTTTAAATACTCAAATTTCCCACATCTCAAATGCTAGTTAACTATGATTTATAAAAGATTTTGAAGTAAAAAAAGGCGTAAAGCCTATCCTTGTCGAAAATAGATATAGCCACACTACTCGAATGGAGCTTTACGCTGTGTCTATTTTATCATCAAATCGCCTCGGTGAAAACCAGATTTCTCATTCTATTTCCCGATTTTCTTTTAAATTTCCAGGTAATCCGCTTATTCTGTGCCTGCGGTGGCGATATGATATTATGACGCGCTGACTGCACATGTGGCTTTCGTTTTCACATGCTACATGCTGCTTTCGGTGGCAAAAAGGAATGACGAAGATATGCGCACTCTGGGTGAGCTTTTCTATATGATGGTCGAAGAGATGGCGGATATGACCTTCAATAAATCGATGCTAGCTTGCCCTGCAAGAATCTGCGGCTTGAATATATTTTGGGTTAAATGGTTTGCAAATAAGGACAATAACTGTATTTTTCATGTGGGAAGTTTGAGTCATTTACAGAAAAGTACTATTTGCGGATATATATCAAAAGGGGTCTTAGGAATTTGAAAATTTTGCTGACCGATGATAATTTAGCTACGCGATATTTATTTGTCCAAAAAGTTGTAAGCTACTGGATTACTGTAAAAATTGAATTTTTCAAAAAATCATATCATAAGATTTCTATTTGCATTAAATTTGTGCTAAAATTGAAATTAACATATAAAATAAGTTTTATATTTTTATGCATAAATTTAGATGAAGGATAAGTTATGAATAACAAAAAAGAATTTAGAGTTTTGAAATCAGTGTATACACCGGAGGCGATAATGAAAGCAGCATATATGTTTCTCGACAGAGCTTATATACATTTTCAGGAAGACAATTGTTCATGGATTGTACAGTTAACCAGTAAAGAAGAAGAATTACCAGAGAATATAGAACAAGAGTTTGAAAATACGTTATTAGCAGAAAGAGTGCGAGAAATTACATACCGAAAGACCAGTGACCTGAGAAAAATTATTCTAGCTAGGGCAATGGCATCGTCCGTGGTTAGTCACGGCAATGTTTTAAAAAAAATTGAAGCATTGCAGACTGAGCAGAACAATGATGAATTGCTCAATATATTGACAGATTGGTTTGATAAAAATGGCAAATGATTTTAATGTATGTGAGTATGTGCGTTCGCTTTATCCTTTAAAAGTCATAGAGCAGGCCGCTTATGATTATGACGATATTTGTACTATAGATATTAAAGTAATCGGGGATGTGACGCGGTGCACATTTTCCAATAGCAGGGTACCATTGGCATTGACTATACATGAGTTTTCAAACTATCTTATTGAACTCATCAACACGAGAGGACAAGCATGATTATTATCGAAGCACTAATACTAACAGTTCTTTTAATGGTATTAATTTTTTGCTCATATACGGATTGTCGGGATAGCCTTATTAGAAACAGTGCACTTTTGAAGGCGGGGCTTATCATTGGTACCTTGGATATAGCTTACTATATAATTTATGGAACTCAATATCTGGTGATATTTTTATTCAATGCAGGATTGCTTGCAATTATAAGCTTAATGCTGTATGCGCTCAAGATATGGGCAGGAGGTGATAGTAAGTTACTCCTTCTGATTTCAATTGCTATTCCTGGGAGATTGTATGCTTTAAATGGTAGTGATAATATGTCAGGCATACTTATTATTGTATTTTCATTTCTTTCAGCCTTCTTTATAATTGTTATGCATAGTGTAATGATAGGTATACAAAGTGGAGATTTATTTAAAATAAGAATGAATAGAAAGATGGACATAGTACGTATATTAGTATCTTATGCCATGGTAGTAGGCATTATGCAGGTGTTTGATGGTGTCATGTGGCTGGTCTTTCCTTTCATTATGAAGGAAAATTGGATGTTGGTGCAAACTTTTTATTGTATGGTCCTTTTGATGACGATATATATTCGTAGTAGCATATCTATGCGATATATATACTATACTACAATTATTTCTTGGCTGAGTCTTATTATCATGGTAGCAAGTGGAGAATACGTATTACAATACAAGGTGAGTCTTTCCATATTGATATGGGCGTGTACACTGCTTTGCATAAGAGGGATGATAGAAAAATATAACTATCAAGTCATTCCGACCTCTAAGGTAAAGAAAGGGGATATTCTGTCGGCATCAACAGTCATGGAATTTAGACGGTCAAGGGTGCGGGGGCTTCCATACTGTATGACTGAAGACCTTGAAGCGCGGCTGACTGAAGAAGAAGCTGACAGTGTGCATAGATGGGAGAAATCAAAATATGGTAACAACACGGTTATTATCGTAAGAAAAATACCGTTTGCTGTATTCCTAACAATAGGTACACTTTTGTTCTTTGGTGTAAAGGTGGCGAGATTGTGAACCTGTACATAAATGACTACACTTGTGGTCCCAGATTGGCTAAAATAAAAGTTGAAGGTGATAAAATATTTCTCGGAGATAATAGTTGTATAGTCCCGATAGGTAATATAAAATCACCTAATAAGCTGAGTGATGGTGATATCTTGACCATAGATCGGTGGGGAAGAGGATATCGCTTGTACTCGAATGAAGAACATAATGCGACAATTTTTATGACTGGACATTGTAATTCTAACTGCATTATGTGTCCAACTTCAGATAAGGAAAGACAGATTGACAGCGGATTGCCAGATGCAAAACTCTTATCATATATAGATATGTTACCATCAGATATATCACATGTCGTCGTTACAGGTGGTGAACCGACACTTCGGCCACAACTTTTTCTGAAAGTCATGAAGAAATTGACAGATCGATTTCCACATATCGAAACATTGTTGCTCACAAATGGACGATCATTGTCTGTTACTTCATTCTTCGAAAAACTTAAGGAATATTGCCCTCCTTATTTGTGTATAGCAATACCGATACATGGTGATACACCAGAACTCCATGACAAAATTACAAGGGTTTCGGGAAGCTTCAATCAGACTAATAGGGGGATACTCAACTTGCTTTCTGCAGGCATAGCAGTGGAGATACGTGTAATAGTGTCAAAGATGAATATGTACGCATTGGAAGGTATTGCAAAACGTATCATCAATTATTACCCGAATGTGTATACTGTGAATTTTATTGGGATGGAGACGCGGGGAAACTGTGCAAAGAATTTTAGTAGTATATATATAGGGCATAGACAGGCATTTGAAGCCATGCGTAATGCTATTGATATGTTAGTAATGGCTGGGATTAATACATCGATTTATAATTTTCCGCTTTGTGAAGTCGATGCGGGATATTGGGGAATATGCCGGAAAAGTATAAGCCCTGAAAAGGTTAGGTTTCCGAATGAATGTGATAAATGTGCAGTTAAAGCTGAATGTGGAGGCTTCTTTAGCACAACCTTGTTGATGACAAAACCACAGGTAAGTCCGATTAGCCCAAGGGAGGCTGGCATATGCCACTGTTGAATCATTTTAATTTCAAACAACTTAATAATAATGAGTTTTTCATAACCAATGATTTTGGTGCATATGCATTCATTAATCAAAAAGAGTTCGCCTTGCTTGTTAGCAACCATATAGACAAGGATACCTCATTTTATAATAAAATGCACGATAAAGGATTCTTGTTGGAACCGATGGAAATATATTTTCAGGAGACATCAGACCGTTTGAGGGGAATGAAACGATACTTGTTAGAAGGGACAGGACTGCACATATTCGTAATGACAAACCAGTGCAATCTAAAATGTATATACTGCCAGGCTCAGGACCATTTAGCCATGCAAAAAGGAATGATGTCGATAGAAACTGGCAGGAAAAGCATTGATATAGCTTTGCAATCGCCGCATAAGTACTTAACTTTCGAGTTTCAAGGCGGCGAACCGTTGCTAAACTTTAATGTCATACGACAGATGATTGAGTATGCAGAGCAAGTCAAGGGCGATAAGCAGATATGTTATACCTTGGTATCTAACCTGTCGTTGTTGACTGAGGAAATGGCTGAGTTTTTATTGTTTCATAAAGTATCTATATGTACGTCCCTTGATGGGCCAGAGTCTGTACACGCCAAAAATCGCCTTGCTTTTGGCAAGACGAATAGTTATAAGGCGATGCTGCGAGGCTGCAAAATACTCAGAAAATACGGTTTTAATCCTAATGCAATTCAAACTACTACAAGAAATTCGTTAGGACATGCTAAAGATATAATCGATGAATATGTCAAGGAAGGGCAAAATAGCATATTCATACGTCCACTAACACCATTGGGATTTGCCAAGTCTGATTGGAAGAATATTGGTTATACCCCGGAAGAATTTCTTGAGTTCTATCGCAAGGCACTCCGTATTATTATTAATCTTAACTTAAATGGTACGAGATTTATAGAACAACATGCAAAATTTTTCCTACGAAAGATACATCGTGGCATCGCTGATAACTATATGGAACTTAGATCACCATGCGGAGCCGCGCTGGGACAACTCGCTTATTACTATGATGGCGATGTATATACATGCGATGAAGCTCGCATGGTAGCGGAAGCAGGAAATCCTGCGTTCAAGCTAGGTAATGTTTTTAAAGATGACTATGAAACATTATTATCATCACGCATCTGTAAAGCAACTGTAGAAGCATCCGTTTTAGAGTCACTTCCGAGTTGTTGCGATTGTGTGTATCAGCCATACTGTGGTGTGTGCCCTGTCATTCAATATGCATTACATGGAAATATATTTCCACAACAACCACATGGGTATCGGTGTATGATATATAAAGGCATATTGGATTGTCTATTCGATATTCTGAGAAATGGTTCTAAAATGGAGAAGCAGGTGTTGTGGTCATGGACGGAGGAGCATCATGAAAATACTGAAGATTAAAGTGCTCAGTGAAGCAAAAGAATTGGACCATAACCATTGGTTGAAACGAATTATTATAATATTAGCAGGAACTATTGTGTTTTTAGGAATTCTAGGGGTATTACATCACTATACCACGCCATTTAAGTATTCAGAACGAAATATTGATCAGAAATTTGCTATTGTTGAAAGTGAAGGGGGGACATATTTAGGACCATTACTAGATGGCTATTATCAAGGCAATGGGGAATTCCGGCATTTGAGTGGTGGGATATATGATGGAGCGTTCACTAAATCCAAACGTGAAGGGGACGGTACGTTCCATTTTGCTAATGGTGATACATACAGTGGTACATGGAAGAATGATCAGATGCAGGAGGGAACGTACACTTTTGCTGATGGTAGGGAATATAAGGGTACTTTCCAGAATAATAAATTTTATTCAGGAACTTTCTCATTAGGCAATAGTGCAGCTACCAGAGGGTTTGCTTTTTTTACAGCAGATATAAATGGTGGCATAATATCGTCGGTTTCCTTTCAGCAGAATGATGGCATTCATTATAATGGACAAGTGAATGGGTATGCCGAGATAACTTATGCTGATGGAAATATTTATACTGGAAATGTAAAGAATGGTGTTAGAGACGGCAAGGGGACTTTTAAATGGATGTCCGGAACAACAGAACTCGCATCTTATAATGGTGAATGGAAACAGGGAATGATGCAAGGAGTTGGTACATATTACTATACAGCACAAGAATATCCGTATGTTCAGGGGAATTTTGAAGATGGAAAGCTCAATGGGGATGCTCAATATTATAAAGAAGCAGGTAAAAAATTTAAGACTAAGTGGCAGAATGGCATTTGCACCGCAAATGATGTTAAGTAAATCAGGAGGATAGCTATGGATAACTTTAAATTTCCACATATACACAAATCAATCGACGATTTCCTGAGTGATGAGGAAGGGAACATCCCCATGAATAAGGTACTGACTATTGGATCTATGATAATGATATTGGGGATATTGTTTGCCGAAGATGTTTTTTCAGCGCATAGCTCGCATCGATCCCATTCATCTCATTCCTCACATTCAAGTGGTGGAGGAGGGTATGGGCATAGTTCGCATGTTTCACATACGTCACACCAGTCCGGGGTAAGTGATGGAAATTATTCATCCAACGGCGCTGGTAGTAGTGCAGCAACGGCTCAGGCACACACGTCGCATAATAATGTTGCTCCAGATGCAGCGACTATGAGTAATATGCACACAATTATTCAAAGTGATAATGCCGATATCAGTATAATCAATAATGTAGTACAATCTCCGGAAGATGTACCTTCAACTACGGGTGGAATAAATAGATAAGTGATATAAGGATGGTGCCGTATGAATGCTCAATCAGTCAAGCTTCTCGATATATTGTCTGAATGCCAGCCAGAAAATGAAGAACTGGCAAAAATTAGCATGATGGCTGTCATAGAACAGATGCCGGAATATCAGGAGTTAGCTCATAGAAAGGATTTTAAAAAGGAATTTGATCAATTTCTTACTAAAGAAAAGCTTGAATCCTTTACCATAGATCAATTGAAAAACATACAGATGGCAATACCATCAATACCAGATTGTTTAGATAATATAATGTATTCACTAAAAAATGGAAACTGTCCTCTTCTCAAATTGACAGATCGACCAGATTTTATGAACAAGGCATCATTGGATGTGCTTAGTGCAAAACTCGAAGACGGTTCGGGAAAGAATTATACGAATATATCTCCTGATGAGTTTATGAAAATATTCGATGATACGACCGTAAAAAGTTTGCGGAAATATTTTGATGCAATGCCCCATCATTGTGCGGACTATGGCATTGCCTTACAGAAATTATTTGGAGAAACTAAATACTGTATCAGTGAAGCAGAATTAAAAGAACTTGATCGGGAATATTCGGATAAGGTGGATGACCTTAACCGAATTATCGGGGCAGGTAAGTTCATCAGATTTAAGCAGCGTGTTATTAAAGCTTTTCTGGGACTATTCTTTATAGCGTTTCCTGCAATTATAGCAAGTGCTACTGGATGTTTGGATACGGACATGGAGTATATGACAATGCTCATTATGTTTATAGCAGTTCTGGTTTATTGGGTCAAGGGGTGATAAAGATGGCTGATGGAAGAACGAAAGCTGAATATCTGGTATCACTCCAGGAAAAGGCAAGAAAAATAGGGGATATCCGGTTGCATGGCACGAAACGATTGATAATAAACGGCGTAAAGTTGCTGGTAGTTTTTGTAATCGTGACTGGTATAGGAACCGTTATTTCATCAATGCAAGAAAATGATGCAGCTAAAGCATTTCAAAATAATGGCGAACTTTCATTTGAATTCCTCTATCATGATGGGATTTTTAGCCAATGGAATGCGGAATCTATAGGTAATGACATAAATACCTTACTCACTGGTGGGAAGATATTAGTGCGTGATGGTGTCCGTGTTACGGGGGCAACGGTTGTGAAACCAGATGATGGATTTTTAATAATACAGAATGCCTCTTATCTCAATAAAATCGGAGATTTTATTATATATAGAGATGATAAAGACCGCCATATATACATGGTCAATTTAGTAACGAGACAAAAGACAGTTTTATATGCAGGAAATAGTGGGGAAGTATTGTGTACTAAGGATAACATTTACTTTATTGACTATGATTGTAATTCGAATATTATGAAGTTGTCCCTGGATGGCAATGCTTCTAAGAAAGTCATGGTTAATAAAATTGTAACATCATTTGCTGTCTGTGGGGATACAATTATCTATATCGATTCAAAACAAGATTTGTGTAGTCAGAAAATAAATGGCCAATCTCACAAGACTTTAATGTCGAATGTAGAACGATTCTATATAAACGGGAACATAATTGCAGAATCCAAGAATAAAGTAGTCAGCTTCAGGCCCAATGGAAATAAGGCACAGATGCTTTATGAAGACTCTGATAAGGAAATGCAACTGGCAGGTATTATAGGAAATCATTTATTTATTGAATCGAAGGGGGCTTTCTTGGTTGTAAATGGTGGCAAACCAACGACTCTGAATATTCCACAGGGAAGAATGTATGGATCTATAGTCAAAGACGGTGTAAATAATTACTATGGAATATGCTATGAGAATAATGATGATAACAAGCTAATTTTACGGCTCGTTAAGATAGAAGGTGTTCAGTAATGTCTAAGAAAGATTCAACTGTTACGCAAATAAATCCACTTGCTCAGAGTAACGAAGTGAGCAATCAAACTGTGGTTAATCCATCTGTTGCTGGGGATAATTCAGTAACTCAAATCAATACCGATGCGTTGCAGGAGACACAAATAAATAGCTCTTTGCAGGACGATAGTGGCGAACTTACCTCGGTCAATCCATTACTCATAAATCATGGAGTGACAGTGCCTATAGGAACTGAATTATGCGGTAAATACAGGGTATCTAAGCTGCTTTCAACCGGCACAGGTGAAGCAGTGCTATATATATGCTCATATCAAGATAAAGATTATGTAGCTAAAATATATAAACGTGCTGCAGCAATCAAACCTGATATAATAGAGGCTTTAAAGAAACTGGACTCACCTAATATTGCTAGATTGTATGATTCAGGTATATGGCAGGGGATGCCTTTTGAGATTATACCTTATTATCCAAACGGGAGCCTTCAAGGGAAAACATATTCATTTGAAGAATTACGTGATAATATTATACCGAATCTGAATGAAGGATTAAGGGTATTGCATAAATCAGGGATTATACATAAGGATTTGAAGCCATCTAATATCATGCTCTGTAATGATGCGAAGACGGTTGCTATAATCGATTTTGGCATAAGTTCAATAAGGGACAACGGGCAAACCGTACTACAGACCCAAACCGGCATGACACCAGATTATTCGGCCCCAGAAACTTTTAGAAGTCTGTTCTTAGAAGAGTCGGATTATTATTCATTGGGAATTACAATATATGAACTGTTTTGTGGCCACGTTCCGTACCAAGGGGTTGATAAAGATACGTTGGAAAAATATGTAGCTATTCAGCGAATACCAATTCCCAAAGATTTTCCTGAGAAACTACAACAACTTATTTTAGGATTAACATACAATGATATAACGAATCGCAAGGATAAACGTAATCCGAACCGCAGGTGGACATATGACGAAGTCAGACGCTGGTGTAAGGGCGAAGAGGTTCTAGTTCCAGGAGCAGGAAGCAATGGGGCTGATTCGCAAGTAGATTCCATAAATAATTTATCACCAATACCTTCTATTACATTCATGTATCATAAGTATAAAGATCTTTATAGTTTAGTTAATGCACTGTCTCGTGATTGGAAAAATGGTAAGAAAAGATTATATCGCTCTACATTATCTGATTACTTTCGCCAGTTCAATCAAGATTTGGCTAATATGTGTCTTGATGCAGAGGAGGTTGTCAATGCTCACCCGGACAGAGAAGATGTAGAATATTTTAAAACCTTGTATCGTTTATATCCCACCTTGCAATGTTTTTCATGGGGAGCATACTATTATAATGATATGCATAGCGTGGGACAGACTATCTTAAAAAGCGTAAGTATGCAGGATAAAGATACGGTGAAAATTATTCGAGAAATGGTGAAGAATAAACTATTCTCTATTCGTGAGAGTGTGGTTCATCACGACAATCAAGATATCATAAGACAGATAAGTGCTATAGAAGATCGGCACAATACAGCGTTGCGTAATAAAGATAATCGTATAGCAGATTCACAGCTATACTTGCTTGGATATTACTATAGTGGTCAGCACGATTTAGTCACAGCATTTGGCAGATTTACTGATATTAAATCACTTACATCGTTTCTGCTCTCAAAGATTGAAGCAAATGTTGATATCGACAAATATGCAGATGAACTGATGATATATGTAGATGATGGAACAGACAACCCTATAGATAATGAAATCCCTAATGCACAGTTTTATGCTTGGCTAATAGTACAGGGCAAAGGAACTGTTGTAAAGTAATGAACTCGGAGGAATTACTATGAGTGGACCTAAGATTAGTGTGTATAATTTAACAGATGTAGTTATGGCTAATATTATAGAAGACATTCGCCGTCAGGAGAAAATTGCTGTACGTCGTGTGCAATTGCTCCAAACGGAAAAAGAATATAAAGAAAAACTGAAAGTATGCGGCAAAAAGATGAAATTGCTAAAACAATCTGTCGATGAAAGCCGGGAATGGATAACTAGTGATGAACTTCAAGGAAACTTACAAAAATTAGAAATATTATTCAGTAATATCGAACATACACTGGATGGTTTGCCGGATATATCCGGTAATGATGTAATTGAATCTAGATTAAATAAGGCTGCTACGGCAATGGAAGAACTAAATTATCAACTAGACGTAGCTGGAACTCAAGAAGCCAAATTGCAGGATAGGCTGAAAAAAACTCTTGACGATAAGATTATTGAACTTTTTAATAAGAAAGCTACGGATTTACATTCGCTAACTAATAAAGATGTATTGAAGCAAGACGAGACCTCTCCGTTCACAAAAAAATGTCTTCAAGAACTACTGAATTTAAGGAATAATCCTTATTTGCCAATGACTTATCAGAAAGATGTTGATAGGGCACTAAAGCGTATGAAGGAAGCTGATAAGTTGCATCAACTAAAGGTATTCTGCGAAATCGAACTGCCTGATACGCTGAACAAATGTCAAAATTTTCTGTCTCTATGGCAAGAGATAGGTAATGAATATCAGCAATTGATAACTCGCTATGAAGCACTTTGTGATATGAATAAAGAGACAGAAAGAACTACATTTGTATTGAGCAAGGAAGCAATTATAAAGCTTAAGGCTTTAATTGCTGTAGAAGAACAGAAAGCTGAGGAACAAGCCCAAAAGGTTTATATACAGCAGGCGTTAGGCGAAGTTATGGAAGATATGGGGTATTCGATATTAGGCCGGCGAGATGTGACGAAGCGCAATGGCAAACATTTCAAGAATGAACTATACCAATACAGCGATGATACGGCCATCAATGTTACGTATGACGATTGTGGTCAAATCGCTGTAGAACTTGGCAAGACATCCGGTGATGATAGAATACCTACAGACACTGAATGTAACTACTTAGAAAATCAGATGATTGCTTTTTGTAACCATTTCAAGGAGGTAGAGCAAAGGTTAGCAGACAAAGGGGTTGTAGTAGATCGTAGAATTGCATTAGCGCCATCATCTGCAGACTATGCTCAGATAATTAATGTCAATGATTATGAATTAATTCAGAAGCCTCAAAAGAACGAATCTAAAGTCAGGCAGAAAGCTATTAAGTCACAGATTATGAGGTATAATGACTCTGGCAGGTGAATTTCATGCGATATAAAATATGTCCTAACTGTAAGAAAAAGAATTTACCAAGTTCCGTGGAATGTGATAATTGCGGATACGATCTTATGGGGATTTCAGCCGTAGATCCTGAAGAAGAACAACGCAAGGTCCTTGAACAGAAGGAAAAACAGACGGCTAGGAAAAACTCGACTGAGTTATGCGGTGAGCAATCTACAGATTCTGATAGTAAATTTATATCTGAGCTCGTCCGTGTTTGTCCATCATGCGGTAAAATAAATCCGCCACAGGCTAGAAAATGCCAGAAATGCCACGAGGATATATCAGATATATTGCCGAGTCCGCAAAAAAATGATAGAAAACGCCATTACTGCTTTGAACAACTTGGCACTGATTACATATACACAATACCTTGTGGAACGCTGATAATTGGCAGAGAAAATGAAATGAGTGATGCACTCAGAAATAAGTCGTATGTTAGCCGTGTACATGCTAAACTTACTGTTGATGATGGTAAACTGTATATAGAGAATTTGAGTACCACGAATTATACATATGTCAATAATAAGCGTATTCCAGAAGGCCGTGTAGAATTGAAACCCGGAGATGAAGTGGGATTGGGTGGTGCTTTAATAAATGGGAAACGTCAGAATAATGCTGCGTATTTTCTAGTGGGTTTATTGCCATGAATGTCGCAAGAATATTATACCCAGTAAAGGTGCTTGGCCCTGGCAATCGTATCGGTATATGGATAGCAGGGTGTCCTCGACGATGTGCTGGATGTAGCAACCCGGAGCTTTGGGAAACTCAACCTAAGTATGAAGTGACCGTCTTTAGGATAATGCAGATACTAATACCTTTACTGAAACGGCACGAAACTGATGGAGTCGTAATCACGGGAGGTGATCCGTTCTTTGACTCACGAGAACTTTATCATTTCTTGCGATCTCTTGAACCGTATACTAAGGATGTTCTGGTATATACTGGGTATACGATGGAAGAGATACAATATGGGGATGCTTGTATGAAGTCATGTCTTGACCACATAGGTGTTCTTATTGACGGTCCTTATCAAGAACAACTTAATGATGGATGTCGAATGCGTGGCTCATCTAACCAACATATTTATTATTTAAGACCAGAGTTGAAGCAACGTTATGAAGTATATATGACATCGGGCCCTAACAGAATACAGAATTTTACAGTTGCAGATGGTATAGTTTCAGTAGGAATACATTCACGTGGATTTAATAAGAAGTTGATATATGAAGCAAGGAAAAGAGGCGTCATATTAGGTGAGCAATGAAAAGCTATTCATACCTAAATGGCACAGAGAACTTGATTTGTTTTCACATATTAAGCCTGTGCTGATACTTGATGGTAATGTGCTGGATGTATATCAGTACCCGGTAGAGGGAACTATTTCAAAAGGCTCTATTATACGTCTGACAGATTATCTATATTACTTTTTTAAGGATGCGGGCTATAAGGATATAATCTTCTATGATAGTCTTCAGGGATTTTATAATAATTGCGAAACCGAAATGGTTCAGCAATTTGCCAATCTTGTGAATCAAAAAGAATATGATGGGACCATAAAAGCGGGGTTCAAGGGAGACAGTGATAGTGGTGCTGTAAAAATAATTCAAAAGGCACTTAGTCAGAATCAAGAGGCTACCGTGGTTGTATTGAGTATGGCTTCGCGATATATATCTTCACCTGATCAACTTAATCAGGATGAAGTTGATGCATTCACAGGGCTAGTAAAAGCATCTCTATCTGCTAAAGATGTGATGGATGCGGAAACGCATGATATTCGTAAGAACTTGCTCATAATAATAGTTAACAAACTGAATGATATCCCGGCCTGGTTTTATTTACAGAATCCGAACATAAGAAATATAACAATAGGGTTTCCATCTAAGGAAGAACGTGATAGTCTGGTATTAGGACAAAACTTTTCATCATTTTTTTATCGTGAGATATATCAAACGGATCTTCCTCAATATGATGAAAATCCTGATGAGTTGAAGAAAATCCAAGAGAAGTTTGTAGCTCTGACAGAAGGTATGAGTTTTACAGAGTTAAATGGCTTGCGAAAACTTTGTAAAAGAGAGAAACTGCATATCCATGAGATGTGTAATGTGATAGATCTTTTTAAATATGGCATACGTGATAATCCATGGCGTGAACTCAATCTCGACGATATAAAACATGCAAAGAAACGATTTGAGGAGCGTGTTAAGGGGCAGCCATATGCACAGATGAAAACGCTTGACATAATTAAACGGGCAATAACCGGATTGTCAGGGCTTCAAGGATCATCTCATGGACGTCCTAAAGGTGTTCTATTCTTTGCTGGGCCAACAGGTACTGGTAAGACCGAGACGGCAAAGACCTTGGCCGAGATACTGTTCGGCAGTGAGGATGCATGTATACGTTTTGATATGAGTGAGTACAGTCAGGGGCATAGTGATCAGAAATTGCTAGGTGCGCCTCCCGGTTATGTTGGCTATGAGGCAGGAGGACAACTGACAAACGCAGTAAAGAATAAACCGTTCTCTATTCTTTTGTTTGATGAAATTGAGAAGGCGCATCCAACTATAATGGATAAGTTTTTACAGATACTTGAAGATGGACGTATGACTGATGGCCAAGGTCGAACTGTATATTTTTCAGAATGTATAATAATATTTACCAGTAATCTTGGTATATATACACGTGATCAAATGGGGCAAAGACACGCCAATGTTTCAAGGAATATGGCATATCCAGAAGTGTCAAAGCGCATACGCGAAGCCATAGAAAATTATTTTAAACTAGAAATCGGACGTCCAGAAATACTGAACCGCATAGGTGAAAATATAGTGGTGTTTGATTTCATAAGGCCTGACGTCGCTAAACTAATACTGGACTCACAGATAAAGAAAATCATTAAAACCATGCATTCTGACAATCATATTAAACTCTCTATTTCTGATAAGGTTCATGATGCATTACTAAAATCGGCACTAGCTAATCTTGATAATGGTGGACGTGGGATTGGCAATATTGTGGAAAGTCAGCTTATAAATCCGCTAGCACGTTTTCTATTTGATAACGACGCTTATGAGAATACAACCGTATCTATAGATGAAATTGACGAAACCACTGCGCCTGTATCTCTTAAAGGAACTATAATAAGAAATGGAGGTGCTACCTGATGCAAGTGTATTGGAGTACTATAAAAGGAACAGATAAAGCTGAAAGCGAGGATCGTGTTCTAGTGGGGCAGAGAATAAGCTTCGAAGAAACTTCACAGGCAGTAATTGACCATGGCTTTGTGGCAGTAGCGGATGGAGTTGGTGGTAACTACGGTGGAGCAGATGCTGCATCATTTGTTTGCCAATCTGCATCGACTATAGACCAACCGTCGAAAATTTTATTTCAACGTATAAACCAGCTCTTGATAGAAAAGAGTTCAAGTAATTATGCTTACAATATGGCTACTACTTTCTCAGGCATATATATGGTACCAGGTAAAGCAGATTTAGTTGTATTCCATGTGGGGAATACTCGAATATACGCAATACAAGCAGAAAAATATCTGCGACAAATAACCGAAGACGATACAGTCGTACAATGCTTGATTAAGACTGGCAAGATGACAGAAAGGGAAGCTGAAAATTATTCAGCTCGAAATGAGATTACAGCTTGTTTCGGAGGCGGTAAAGAGACACTTTTACAAATGGACGAAATTCACTTGAGAGATAAAGTGCCGAAACAGCTCCTGTTAACAAGCGATGGTATTCATGAGTATCTGAGTATTGATGAGATGGAGAATATTCTATCATGTGTTGACGATGATAAAATAAAGTTAGTAAAGGCAATGGTAGAACAAGCAATAGTCAATGGTTCGCAGGATGATTGTACAGCCATTTTTGTTGATTTGGGTATATAAACGATAGAGGAGTGATTGATATGGCTTGGAGATTCCGTAGGAGTGTACAGATATTACCTGGAGTAAAAATTAATTTCAACCGCAAAAGCACTAGCCTCACTATAGGTGGTCATGGTATACATAAGACATTCAGCTCGACAGGACGTACGACTACATCACTTGGAATACCTGGAACCGGACTGTATTATACGACTAGTACTGGAAGAAAGAATCGACAAGCCAGTAAGCAGACATATGTTGTACAACCTTCACATACAACTGTGCCAGCCACTCCTAGTATGCCAGCGGTAAATATTGAAGCAGTTAGAAATTCTATTGAAAGTATTTATCACATAGCGGATAAGCCCATCAATTGGAAAAAAATGTTAGTCTCAGATTCTCCAGATAACAAGTATTTTCATGACAGAGCAGAGCGCATACTAGAAGGTGATATTGATACATATTACGAGGTCATAAACGATGTTAATCCATTAGATGATTTAATCCAATATGGTAGTGATTTTGAATGTGGTACGGATGATCCACGTATGCTAGCTATACATTTTCATGTCAATAGTAGAAAGGTACTTGGCGAAGCGCAAAAACTACCTAAAACTCAATATAATGATTTGTTACAGGATTATGTATGCGGTTGCTCTATTCGCATTGCCCGTGATATGTTTGCACTTCTGCCAATCAGGCATGTAATAGTTGACGCATGGGATTTAGGAGGAGATATTCTTTCCGTTGACTTCAAACGAAAGGAATTTGATAAGCTGGATTTTGCTAATTTGGACGCTTCTGATACTGTAAAGTCCTTTGAATATCGTATGAACTTTACACTTGAAGATGGATTTAAAAAAATCGAACCTCTTGATAACATAGGGTAATGACTTCTTACCGAGCTTTGGCACTGTCGCATCAGCAACACTGAGAAAGATAAGAAAGGCTCTATCTTCATTGTCAATGAGAATAGAGCCTTTCTTTTGACTGGCAATTCCCTTATACTATGGATATAGTGTAAGGGAATTTTTTTACATCTGGAAAGGGGGAGCGGCTATGCAAGGCCTACCTATTGGTATTGATGATTTTGCCAAAGTCCGTGAGGGAAATTATTATTTTGTCGATAAGACCCTGGCTATACGGGATTTCCTCGATAATCATGGGGAAGTACTGCTGCTGACGCGGCCGCGCCGTTTTGGCAAGACATTGTTCTTGTCCATGTTCTATTATTTTTTTGCTGCTGACCGGGAACAGGATTACCGGAAACTCTTTCGCGGCCTGGCTATTGAACGGGCTGGCGAACGGTATATGGCGGAGCAGGGGAAGCGGCCTGTCCTTTTCCTGTCTTTGAAGGATGTCAGGCACCGGACTTGGCCGGATATGGTGGAAAAATTCCGCTTTCTTCTCAGTGATTTATATGACCAATACGCGTATCTCATGGAAGTCCCCGGCTTTTCACGAGCTGAACGGCGGTATTTTCAGCGCATCCATGACGGGCTGGCATCGCCTGTCGAAATGGAAGAGGCCCTGCGCCGCTTGATGGACATGATGAAGCGTTATCATCAGCAACCGGTAGTCCTCTTGCTGGATGAGTACGATATCCCGGTCCAGCAGGCCTGGGGGCACGGTTTTTATGATGAATGCATGGCTTTCATGCGGAATTTCCTCAGCCCTGCCCTGAAGACGAATCCGTCTTTGGATTTTGCCGTATTGACAGGCGTCCTGCGGATTGCCAAAGAAAGTATTTTCAGCGGCCTGAATAATCTGGAAGTCAGCAGTGTCATCAATGGGACCTATGCTGATTGGATCGGTTTCACGCCAGAAGAAGTACGGGTCCTGGCCCGTGCGCAGCAGCAGGACAAGGCCCTGCCCGTCCTGCGTGACTGGTATGATGGCTATTGTTTTGGCAGCCAGGAAATCTATAATCCCTGGTCGGTCTTGTGCTTTTTCAAGGAACAAGGCCAGCCGCAGCCTTATTGGGGCCATACGTCAGGCAATGTCCTGCTGGGAGAATTGTTGAAACAGACTGATCCGGTCCAGGAAGACAACCTGCTGCGCCTTATCCAGGGAGAGACTGTGACGGCCGTCCTCACAGAAAATACGATTTATCCGGAAGTTACCGATAATCCCGATGCGTTATATACTATTCTCGTGCTGGCAGGGTATTTGAAAATCGTATCCCGCCGGCTGGTCATCGATACGTGGGTGTACGTGCTGGCCATTCCCAATCGGGAAGTCCGCAGCATTTACCGCAATGAAATCCTGAGCCGTCTGAGCCCTGGGCGGACGACGTCGTATCTGATGACGACCATGGAAAACCTCATGGCAGGGAACGGGACCGCCTTTGCCAAAGGCTTGCAGGATATCCTGATGAAAGTGGCCAGTGTGTATGATACGGCCAACCGGGAGGCGTTCTATCATGGCCTGTTATTGGGGATGACGACGCTGCTGGTCCCGGAATATGAAGTAAAGTCGAATCGGGAAAGCGGGTTGGGACGTTATGACCTGGCGATTTATCCCACGCACAGTGGACAGTGTGGCGCCATTTTGGAATTCAAAGCGGCAGGTTCTTCGGATGAATTGCTGAAAAAGGCGCAGGACGCCCGCCGTCAGATCGATGAAAAGGGCTATGAAACCGATTTCAAGGACCGGGGCATTACGAAAGTCCTGAAATACGGTATCGCTTTTTGCGGAAAACAGGTTGTCCTGGTATAAAAGCGTAAAGTCATAGGAACTTGGCTAAGAAGCGGGTTGCTATGGCTTTTTTTATGTCCTGGCGCTTTTGCGGCGATGAGAAGATGTCCTGGGCCGTCTGGACCAGGGCTTTGACGGCCTTGCTGGCGTGGATGGGGTAGAGCATGCCGTAAGATTGGGTCAGTTCCCAGTCGAGAGGGACTGTCTTCAGCGTCGGGTGGATATCGGCCCAGATGGATGGCGTAATGAGTATCCAGGGATTCATGGCGCAGCACTGAGTGAAGACGTCGATGTCGTAATATTCCCGCTTGATGAGGGTCAGGTCCGGAATACCCTGGAGATGCCGGGCAGCGTCGTCAAAGGCCTGGGAGAGCCCTTCCTGGACGGTTACGACGGTCTGGCCGGATAAGTCGGACAGGCGGAGGTGGTCTTTATGGATGAAAGGATGGTTCGGCGGAATGGCTGCACAAATCGGGGACCGCGTGAATTCCAGGTAGCGGCAGCGGCCGTCGTACAAGCCGTTGAGGTAAATCCCTTCCTGGATGTCGAATTCGGAATTGAAGTCTGCCAGCGGTGCGTGCAGCATTTCGGGGACGCTTTTTTGCGGGACCAGTTCGATGTGCATACCCGGATGGTTTTCGATGAAGTGGCTCCAAATAGTAGGCAGGAAGCGGCATTTCGTCAGCAGCGACGTGCCGATGCGGATGACGTCCTGGTCGCGGCTGGCGATGGATCGGGCCCGCTTGATAGCCGTATCGGACTGGCGTATCAGGGCCAGGGCATCTTCGTAGAGCGACTTGCCGGCCGGTGTCAGGGTGACGCCGCGATGGCTGCGGTTGAACAAAGTAATGCCCAGGTGCTGTTCCAGTAATGTGACCTGCTGGATCAGCGAGGTCGGTGTGATGTAGCATTTCTTGGCAGCTTTAGAGAAACTATGACACTGGGCTGCCAGGATAAAGGCGTCGAGTTGTTTGTTATACATGGGAATCCCTCCTCTGAGTATTAGGCTATTACCTTATACTTAGTATACCTTTTTGAACTTCTATGGCAAGTCCCTTTTGACTATAATAAAAGTAGAAAAAGTTTTGGCTATAAAAAGGAGGTTGTGACCATGAGAAAGATAAAACGTTTGGGAATCCTGCTCGTACTGCTTGGTAGTACTTTGCCGATTTTCACTATAGCTCCTGTCAGTGCGTACAGTGAAAATGGAGATTACACGGCTGCCTATGTTGAAGTGGCGCCTGATGGCTCTTATGTTGACGAAGGTCAGGGCTATCGGGAAAATGGCGATTATAAGGCTGCTTATGTCGAATGGGTCGACACGGAAGACGGTTTATCGTAGATGAATCGGAGGATAGGAAGCAAAGAAGGGAAGCCCATGAAAATTTTAGTCGTAGCTTCGGAAGCAGCACCATTTATACGGACCGGCGGCCTGGCGGACTCTGTAGGGGCCCTGACCAGGGCGCTGGCTGCTACCGGTGCCGATGTCCGCCTGGTCATTCCCTGGTACAGCGGCCTCGACAAGGCGATGACCCGGGACATGAAGACGGCGGCTACAGGCATCGTCAACTTAGCCTGGCGCCAGCTCTATTATGGCGTTAAAGAAGTGCGCCACCATGGGGTGACTACGTATTTCATCGACAACGAATGGTATTTCAAGCGGGATCAGCTCTACGGCTACCAGGACGATGCCGAACGCTTTGCTTATTTTTGCCGGGCTGTCCTGGCCATGCTGCCGGAAATCGGCTTCCATCCGGACATCATCCACTGCCATGACTGGCATACGGGGCTGGTCGGTACCTTTTTGAAGGAAGATTTCAGGAGCGACCGTTTTTATAAAGGCATCAAAGTCATCTATACCATCCACAGCTTTCAGCATCAGGGCAGCTATCCGCCGTCCGTCCTGCGCGATGTCCTCGGCCTGCCGCAAAATCTCTTTTCCATGGGCAATGTAGCCTATGAAGGGCGCGTCAATTACATGAAGGCCGGCATTGTCTATGCCGACGCCGTGACGACAGTCCATTCGGAATATGACGGCTGCGAAGCGGAACTGGCGACAGAGCCGGGACCGGGCCTGGACCGCTATCTCTGGACGCAGGACCTTTCGGTGACGGGCATCGGCAATGGCATCGACGACGACACGTATAATCCCTTGACGGATATGTATATCCATTGGCATTATACCGATACCGACGCCTGGGCCGGCAAGCAGAAGAACAAAGAGGCCTTGCGCAACCGTATTGGACTGAAACGGCAGTGGCGTGTCCCCCTCATGGCCCTCATGGCGCCTTTCCTCGATGAGGAAGGGGCCCGGCTGGCCGTACAGGTTCTGGAGACATTGCCTTTCGAGGACCTCCAGCTGGTCATCATCGGGACGCAGGACTGCCGGTGGGAAGCCGCGTTTTGCGATATTGCAGCGGCCCATCCCACGCAGGTCGTCGTCCATTCCCTGTTTCCCCAGTCCCTGATCCATGAACTCTACGCAGCCGCTGATTTGTTCCTCCTGCCATCCCGTCATGAGTCTTATGAATTGAGCCAGCTCATCGCCCTGCGGTACGGCGCCATTCCCATCGTCTATGGCGAGGACCCGCTGAAAACCCACATCCAGCCGTTCGACAAGTACCGGAAAGAAGGCAACGGCCTGGTGTTCTGTCACTTTACGGCCCGTGACTGCCTCTATACCATCCAGCGCGCCCAAAGTTATTACGAAGACGCTACGCTCTGGCAGCGCCTGGTCCATAACGCCATGACCAGCGACTACAGCTGGCGGAAGACGGCCCAGGCCTACGTATCAGTTTACAAACAGCTTTTATCACCATAAATTCCTCATCCCTAATCCTATATGTTGAAAGGGACCGCGTATGCATGTTTCATCATACGCGGTCCCTTTCAACATATAGTTTGTAGCACAGAGTTTGTAGAAATAGACCTTAAATTTTTAACCATCCGCTAACCCCTAGCCACTAGCTGCTAACCCCTTAAAAGAGGCTGTCGCACGAAGGCTTCTACCATCATGCAAGGTCCCGTTTACTTTATAGTTTGTAGTACGGAGTTTGTAGTTTGCAGAGAAAATCTTTAAATTTAAACCCATCCGCTAACAACTAACAACTAGCCACTAACAACTTTAAAGGGCTTGTCGTCGTGCGACAAGCCCTTTTTACATCCCTTACCGCGGGGATGATTGGCCGATAATTTCTTTTCCTTCTACGAACTGGACCGTAGGATTCGGTTTTTTCTTTTCAATAAGGTCGACCATGAGGTGCAGACAGTGCTGACCGATTTCGCCCATGGGAATATCGACGCGGGACAGGGAGGGAATGGCGTAATCGTTGAACTGAGCCATGTTGATCCCAATGGTGAAGACCTCTACGTCCTGGGGAATCGAGATTCCCAGTTCATGGCAGGCATAGAGCATGCCGTGGGCCAGGACGTCGGATTCACAGAACATAGCCCGGGGCATACGCTTTTCTTCATAGAGCTTCTTCGTAGCTTCCACAGCGCTCGATGAAGACGTATCGCAGAGGATGATGTTTTCTTCCGGAACGGTGTGGCCGGCCTTGGCGAAGGTGTCGAGGAAGCCCTGCATCCACGTGCGCATGATCGGGAATGACGTGTCATGGGTCAGGACGCCGGCGTCGAAGATGCCCTTGTCCAGGAAGTGCTGGGCGACGTTGCAGCCGATAGTATAGTTGTCCATGGTGACGCTGCTGTATTTATCCGATTCCCGGTTAAAGAGGACGACAGGGCAGGGGATATGGATGGAATTTAGGTAGTCCATATCTTTATTGGACATATTCGCGATGATGATGCCGTTGAAAAATTCATTCTGCATGGCTTCGAGCTGTTTTTGCAGCTGGTCGACCTTATAAGGGACGACGGTCAGATGAATGGCTTTGTCCTGTTTCATGATTTCTTCCTGGATGCCGAGGGTGATGCGGGCCAGGTAGTTGATACGGAAGTCCGTTGCCCAGTAGAAGGCAATGGCATAGCTGTCCTTTTTAGCCGACCGCAGTTTTTTGGCCGACTGGTTGGGGACGTAATTCAGGTCTTGTGCAATTTTGTATATACGCTGTTGTGTTTCCTGCGAGATTTTCCGTTCCCGGCCCTTGCCGTTCAGGACGATGGAAACGGTGGCGATGGAAACGCCAGCAGCTTTGGCAATGTCTTTAATTGTGGACACGATGGCCACCTCCACTCTTGCTTTTATTTTGACATAAATTAAACGTTTTTTCAAGGAAATCTGTGTTACAGGATGAACAAATATTCATTTTTGTTGTAAGTCGCGAATCGTTTGCAATCATGGTACAATAGAAGCGATTAAGACGAGAAAAGAGGATGTGTATGACAGTGAGCAAAGAACGTTACCGGCGCCAGGCCCTTCATCAAATCGACAATCTGGCCAAGCCGCCGGGAAGCCTGGGACTTTTGGAAAAGCAGGCCAAGCAGATTTTATTGGCCTGGGGGACCTTTCATCGGGAGCTGCGGCCGAAACACATCATCTTTGCCGCCGACAACGGTGTCGTCCGGGCCGGTGTCGTCGCGCAGTTGTCGGATATCACGTATATGCAGAGCTGCCATATGGTACAGGGGACGTCGGCCGTGACCTGTTTCTGCCGCAGCCAGGATATCCCTTATGAAGTCGTCGATGTCGGTATCGACAGTGATGATGCCGTCGGACTGGACCGCAAGATCGCCAGGGGGACAAAGAACTTTGCCGTCGAACCGGCTATGAGCCGGGAAGAGCTGGCGCAAGCCATGGCGACGGGCCGCGAACGGGTGCAGACAGCGGCCAAAGAAGGCATCAATCTCCTGTCATTCGGGGAAATGGGCATTGGCAACACGACGACTTCTGCCGCTGTCCTTACAGCATTGTCGCCGAAAAAGATGTCCTGGCTGACTGGTTTCGGTTCGGCCCGGGGCAATTATAAACTGCTCTTCCATAAGCGCCATGTCATCGCAGCCGCCATACAGGCCTATGAAAAAGAAATCCAGACGCCGGCTGATGCCCTGCGCTGTGTCGGCGGCTTTGATTTGGCAGCACTCTGCGGCGCCATGATGGCCTGTGCCGACGAAAAGATTCCCTTTTATATCGACGGCTTCATTACGGCAACAGCCCTGGCCTGTGCTATCGCCATGAAGCCTGCCGTCCGCGATTATGCCCTGCCGTCCCATATTTCCAGGGAGCCCGGCATGGCTCAGGCCCTGCGCCTGTGCGGCATCGATGAATACGACGTGCCCATCCAGGCCGGTCTCTCCCTGGGTGAAGGGACGGGGGCCGTCTTGGGCGTCGTCCTCATGAAGACCATGATGTATGCCGTCTGGCATATGGCTGCCCTGGACGGCATCAACCAGGAAGCCCAGGACCGCCATGACAACCGCAAAGGAGATGAAACGCATGGATGAAGAAACGAGAAAAAAAGCCCAGGCCATCTTTGAGCGCCTGGGACTGACGGAAGAACAAGCAGTTGAACTCTTTTATAAACGGACCATTGCGGCCGGGAAAATGCCCTTTGCTGCAGCCGAAGGGGAAACCAAGAAAATCAAGAAAAAACGCATGAACGAACGCTTCGCCGAATGGGATGCTTTTTGACGGACCGCAGAAGCTCAATTCGTGCAGCCATCTCCGCTTGTCTTTGCCGGGCTGACTGCGTCGAAAAGCCTCGACAGAGCCCCGCTATGCCTGCGTTTTTCTCCTTGCCAGCCTGGCAAATCCGGCGCGGATATGACCGCGTCATTGAGCTCCTGCGGTCCGAAAGGCTCTCCTGCGAAGGGGAGCTGGCCGTCGAAGGCGGACTGAGGGGTTCTTAAATGTACGAGCCACGAACCATGAACCACGAGTAGGGGCGCCCACGTGGGGCACCCGCCTCTACGAACCACGAAACACGAGCCACGAACCACTTTAAATTATTTTTACGAAAGAAGGGATTTTGATGATGTATCCGTTATTACATGAAATGCTGAATGTTGGGTCTCTGGTTTTGAAGAACCGTCTGGTCCTGCCGCCGATGGCGACGGAAAAGTCGGCGAAAGGCCAGGTGACGGATGGGCTGGTCGCTTATTATGGCGATATGGCCCGCAGCGGTCCAGGCCTGATCATTCAGGAACACAGTTTCGTTTCGCCCGAAGGCCGGGCCAGTGCCAACCAGGTGTCGCTGGCGGCCGATGCCGATATTCCCGGACTGCAGCGGTTGACGGCGGCTGTCCACGCTCAGGGCGTACCCATCCTGGCACAGATCAGCCATGCCGGCAGTGCTGCCCATCGGGCCATTACGGGGCAGGAAGTCATCAGTGCCAGTGCCGTTTCCAATCCGTCGCGGGCCGCTTCGGTCCAGGGCCAGCCGGAATTTCCCCGGGAAATGACGCAGGGCGATATCCAGCGCATCGTCCAGGCCTTTGTCGATGCCGCTGTCCGGGCACAGCAGGCCGGCTACGACGGCGTGGAAATCCACTCGGCCCATGGCTATCTGCTGGACCAGTTCTATTCGCCGGTGACCAATAAGCGGACCGATGACTATACGGGCCAGACCTTGGCTGGCCGGACCCGGCTGCACGTTGAAATCATTCAGTCTATCCGCCGCCAGGTCGGGTCTGATTTTGTCCTTTCCCTGCGCCTGGGCGGCAGCGATTATATGGATGGCGGTGCCGTCGTCGGCGATGTCAGCGAAGCGGCTAAGATTTTTGAAACGGCCGGCATCGACATGCTCAGCCTTTCCGGCGGCATGAGCGTCTTCTTCCGCCCTGGTCATACGGAAGCAGGATATTTTGCCGAATTATCGGCAGCAGCCAAAAAAGGGACGACCCTTCCCGTCTTGCTGACCGGCGGCATTGCCGACGGCGCCGAAGCGGAAGCCTTCCTGGAAGAAGGGCAGGCCGACCTCATCGGCATCGGCCGGGCGGCACTCCGGGACCACCAGATTTACCAAAAAATCTTGTCCATGTAGAAAAAAGCGCTGTCTTCATGCGACAGCGCTTTTTTTATTTATTTATCATATCGTCTGAGGCGAAGCCCGTGCGATTGGCGTAGTCGCCTTCCAGGATTTGGACGGGGACGAAGCCGTTCTTGTCTTTGTCACCGGTAATCTGGATGCGCGTCGGCTTGGCAAAGACCAGTATCTTGTCGGACCGGACGAGGGAGCGGATTGTTTCCATATCGCGGTCGTGGCTGGCTTTGAGGAAGGTGGGAATGGTCGTCTCGTCGGGGATGACGTAGGTCCCGCGCATCATGAGGTAGCGGCCGCTGTTCGAGGGCAGGCGATTCTTTTCCTGCTGCGCTTCTTTTTCCTCGTCGCTCAGTTCCGGGACGCCGCTGGCTGAATAGCGGGAGAAGTTGACATTGGTCTGTTCGGCTTCTCCATAGCGGTGGACGTAATAGATGGTGATGAACAGGCAGAAGATGACGAAGGGCAGGAAGAGCATCTTCGTGTAATACGTCAGTTTGGCGTATTTGGCTTCCTTTTCTTCCCGCGCTTCCCGTTCTTCCCGTGTCTCGACGACTTCTTCCGGCTGGCCCTGGAGGGCACCGGCCAGGATGGCCGACAAGGGGATACCGTAGCTGGAAATGGGATAGAGGTTTTCCAGCCAGTTCAGGCCGCAGATGCAGGCCATGGCCCGGCTCAGGGCATTGTCCATGTCGACGGGAATCTTCATGCGGTGCAGGATCGACGTCAGCGAATCATTGGCCAGGTTGGGCATGTACGTCGAGGCCAGGAATTTCAAGTCCCGGATGTAGACATCCTTCAGGGGCAGTTCCCGCCCGGATGCTTCATAGCTGGCCTTGATGGCCGGAAAGAGCCGTTCCGAGCGGTAGGCAGAGAGGACGGCGTCTTTGAGGAGAAAGGCAATGTCTTCATCCCAGACGACATCGAAAGGCTTGCTGTCGGCCAGCATGGCTTCCGTCAGGTTGTGTGCCTGGACCGGGCCTTCCCTGGGCTTGATGAAATAGGAAATGCCGTGGACATTGCCGTCGCTGATCCAGGCCAGCGCCAGGCGGCAGATACTGTTTAAGTTGTCGTTGGCCAGGTCCGCTGCGATGGCGATGGACGAATTGACCTTTCGCCGGCGCAGCGATTCCAGCGCCTTTTGTGTATTCGCATCCATGGCGGGTATCCTCCGTGAATCGAGTGGTTTTAACGGCCTCGCTGTTTATAGTAGGGGCGGAACGTGCGCCGCGGCCGCTTGGGCGTTTGTTTGAGCTTGAAGTAGTTGTGCTTGACTGTGCGGTTCTTTTCGTCTGTAAAGGTATTGACGTCGAAGAGTTTCAACGATTCAATGAAGGGAACGAATTTCTTGTAGCCGAAATTGCGGACGTCGAAGTCGGAGAACTGCTTGCTCAGGAGATTTCCCAGGGTACCCGAGAAAATCCAGCCGTTGTCGTCGGAATTTTCTTCGGTCAGCTTGATGAGCGCCTGACGGATGGTGGAGAAATCTTTCCCCGGTGTCTTGCCGTGGAGGGGCATCGTTTCCGGCGGTGTCAGCGGACGGGCTGCCGGCGTTTCGCTGGCATGATTATCGGCTTCCGGCTTTTCGGCCTTAGCCTGCGGACTGGTATGTTCGGCCTGGGCTTCTTCATGGTCCGTGCCTTCGTGGTCACCGGCTTCGTGTTCTTCGGCTTCTTCCCAAAGGACGTCGAGGTAGAGGAACTTGTTGCAGGCCGAGATGAAGGATCGGGGCGTCTTGCTTTCGCCCATACCGAGGACATATTTCTGCGATTCCCGCAGGCGCGAAGCCAGGCGGGTGAAATCACTGTCTGACGAGACGATGCAGAAGCCGTCGAGGTTGCTCTGGTACAATAAGTCCATCGTGTCGATGATGAGGGCCGAGTCGGACGAATTCTTGCGGATCGTATTGCTGTACTGCTGGACGGGCTGGATGGCGTTATCTAAAATGGTATTGCGCCACGACGCCATCTGGGGCGTCGTCCAGTTGCCGTAAATGCGTTTGTAGATGACATCGCCGAGATTATTCGCTTCAGATAAGATGACGTCGATGTATTTGCTGGAAATATTTTCGGCGTCGATGAGGACGGCGAGTTTCATTTCTTGATTCATAATTTGATTACCTCTGTTTACATTACTTTTTTTATTATATCATCATCCATAATAACTGTGCTATAATAAAACCAAGGCTGGAACGAAGGCGTTTATCCTTCGCCAGGCCTATTTTTTTTAAGAAGGTGATACGCGTGAAAATAGAACATATGGCGCCTTTCTGCGTCGTCGCAGCCGGTATCTGCTGGGGCATCATCGGCCTGTTTACCCGCCAGCTGTCGGCCTATGGCCTGTCGCCCTTACAGATTACCTTTGGCCGGGCACTGGTCACGGCCATCGCCATGGCTGGCGTCGCCCTATTCCGCCAGCCCCGCAGTTTGGCCATTGCGCCGCGGGATATCTGGATGTTCCTGGGGACCAGCCTGGGGAGCATCGTCTTTTTCAATATCTGCTACTTCACAGCCATCGAATTGACGACCTTGTCCGTCGCGGCTATCCTGCTCTATACGGCGCCGAGTATCGTCATGGTCTTTTCTATCTTCCTTTTCCATGAACGCTTTACGCGGCGCAAGGGGTTCTGCCTGGTCCTGGCCTTTGTCGGCTGCGTCCTGGTCAGCGGCTTAGGCATGGGGCATGTCGAGGCTGCCGGTATCCTGGCCGGTCTGGGCAGCGGCTTCGGCTACGCCCTCTATTCCATTTTTGGCCGCTATGCCCTGGCGAAATATGAACCCCTGACGGTCACGGCCTGGACCTTCATCATCGCGTCTTCAGGGCTCCTGCCTTTCTGCCATTTCGGCATGATCCTTTCCCTGGCTGCCGCCGTGCCCTATACGGGCCTCCTCTTCGCCCTTCTCGGCCTGATGTCGACGGCTCTGCCCTTTGGCCTCTATACGATGGGCCTGAAGCATATGGAAGCGGGCCGGGCATCTATCCTGGCTTCAGTGGAACCGCTGACGTCGACAGTCGTCGGCATCGCTATTTTCCATGAAGCCCTGACCCTGACCGGGGCGGCCGGCATGGCCTGTATCCTGGGGGCGGTCATCCTCCTGGCCAGGTCCGGATCCGCTAACGGATGAATTCAAAGCGGAATTTCCGGCCCGGCGTGATATAGTCGAGGAGAAATTCTTCATTCGGCACGACTTTGGCGACGATGTTGGTCCGCTCTTCCGGCGGCAGTTCACATTTGACGATCTGGACTTCGCCCATATAACGCAGGAAATCGGCGTTGTCCAGGGTGATGTCGCCGCGGTGGAGACTGCGGAAGATGTCGCTGTCCGGTTCGATGATGCGGCCGTCCAGATGAGCCCGGCTGCCATTTGCGCGGATGACATCCCGCGACGGGTCGGGCCGGGCCGTGAAGGTATAGGACAACAGGTCCTGGATGTGCGGTTCCCGGCTGAGAAGTTTGGCCTTGATGACGACGACGTCCGTTTCTTCCCGACCGGCCCGGGCCAGGTCGCGCAGTTCTTTATCGGCTGGCTTGTCGTCGCCGATGAAGACGGACTGGACGCCCAGGGCGGCCAAGTGGCGGGCTGCCAGGCTGACGTCCTGATGGCGGTGGAATTCCAGCGTCGGCAGGCCTTCATATAGCGGTGCCCGTTGGCCGGCCTGGCTGGCGACGAAGGCGCCGACGGACAGGCCATAGGCGTGGAGCCTGTCCGTCTGGGACTTGAAATAGTCGAGGGCCAGGCCCGTATGGGGACGGGGATAGAAGTTGTGCAGGCTGTCGATGTGGTCCAGCTGGGCGCCATTCTTCTGGAGGTCTTCCAGGTCTTTCTGGGTCAGCGTCGACGCGTTGACCTGGACGCGGACGATGTGGCTGTACATGGCCAGCTTGGCTGCATCGAAACCGTCGTCAAAGCGGACAGTTGTAATGCCCAGCTTGGTGATAGCTTCCGGATCGAAACGGTCCATGCCCAGGCAGGCTGCCGAAGCCGGCGATACGTCGGCGACGATGTCGAGCTGGCATTGCCGGGCCGTGTCCAGGACGGCCCGCAGTTCCTTGCGGAAGGCTGCCGGGTCCGTTTCAGGGATATGGAATGACGTAAAGAGCCGCGTCATCCCCAGGGCAGCGGCCCGTTCGATGCGGGCCGTTTTTTCTTGGATCGTCCCTCCCAGGCCGGGATAGACGGAAATACCCGTTTCCATTTATTCACCCTCCTTCGGGTCGTCGAAACCCAAGAGCCAGGTTGCAATGAAGCCGGTCACGTAGGCTGTGACGAGTCCTAATAAATACATGGGGATGTTGTCCGTACTGGCTGCCAGAGGCAGGCCGGAAATGCCAATCGTCGCGGCGCCGACCATGTAGGCGGCCTGGACGGCGCCGCCAAAGGCCCCGCCGATGCAGGCCCCGATGAAGGGCTTGCCCAGGGGCAGGGTGACGCCGTAGATGAGCGGTTCGCCGACGCCCATGAGGCCGACGGGCAGGGCCGAGGCGATGGTCTTGCGCAGGGCCTTGTTCTTCGTCTTGGCATAGACGGCGATAGCTGCGCCGACCTGGCCGCCGCCGGCCATGGCCAGGATGGGCAGGAGAATGGTCACGCCGTAGCGCGACAGGAGTTCCGCGTGGATCGGTGTCAGGCCCTGATGGATGCCGACCATGACCATGGGCAGGAAGGTCCCACCCAGGATGAAGCCCGTCACGGCGCCGCCGGTCCCGATGGATTCCGTCGCCGCATAGCCGATGGCTTCTGACAGATAGCCGCCCAGGGGCTGGCAGAGGAAGAGGGCCACGAAGGTCGAAATGACGACGACCAGGAAGGGCGTGACGAAGAGGTCGAACATATCCGGGACGAGGCGGTGGAGCTTCTTTTCCAGCCACGATGAAAAGAAGACGACCAGGAGGACGGCGATGATGCCGCCCCGGCCAGGGACCAGGGATTCGCCGAAGAGATTGATCTGAGCCAGGTTCGGATGGCTGAGGATGGCTGCCATGACGCCGCCCAGCATGGGCGAGCCGCCGAATTCCTTAGCCGCATTGATGCCGACGAAGATGTTCAGGCCATAAAAGGCGGCATTGCCGGCAATGGCCAGGACCTGCATCAGCGGCTGGGCCGCCAGGGACGGGTCCATCTTGAAGGCCACGTTGAGCAGGCCCGTAATCAGGCCGCAGGCGATGAAGGCCGGGATGATGGGCACGAAGATATGGGCGATTTTCTTCAGGGCCAGTTTGGCCGGCGTCGCGTTCTTGCGGCGTATTTCTTCGTGAAGGGCCTGGCCGTCGAAGGGCCCCTGCTTATCGTCGCCGGCATCTGGCGCAGCGGCCGCCGGCTGTTCTTTACGGCCTGCTTCGACTAAGGGGGCAAAGGCCTGGTATAGTTTGGTCGCCTTGCCCGGGCCGACGATGATCTGCCATTCGTCACCGGATTTGTTGATGCCCATGACGCCGGGCAGTTTGGCCAGGTCGTCTTTGCTAAAGTGTTCATCCTTTACGGTCAGGCGCAGGCGGGTCATGCAGTTGTAAGCCTTTTCGATATTGCCTGCCGGACCGGTGATATCGTAGATGGCCCGTGCCAGTTTATCGTAATCCATGGGCAGCCTCCTTGAGGACGGCGGCGACATAGCCCTGGGCCGCTGTCAGGCGGTCTTCGGCTTCGCTGGCCGGGATGTGCAGGAGGACCATGACGATGGCCGTCTTGGCCCGGCCCTGACTTTCCCTGAGGGCTTCGATGGCCTCCTGGCGGCTGCAGCCCGTCGCCGTCATGACGATGCGCCGCGCCCGTTCTTCCAATTTCTGATTGGACGACTTGACGTCGACCATGAGGTTGCCATAGACTTTGCCCAGGCGGATCATGGCGCCTGTAGACAACATGTTGGCGATCATCTTCTGGGCCGTGCCGGCTTTCATGCGCGTCGAGCCCGTGACGACTTCCGGGCCGACGACGGCGCAGAGGTCGATGTCGGCACAACGGCCGATGGCCGAATGAGGCGAACAGTCGATGGCGATGGTAGCGGCTCCGACCGAGGCCGCATAGGTCAGGCCGCCGACGACATAAGGCGTCCGGCCCGAGGCGCTGAGGCCGACGACGACGTCGTCAGCCGTCAGGTTTTTGTCTATCAAATCCTGCCGGCCCAGCTCCGGCGAGTCTTCAGCCCCTTCTTTGGCCCGGAAGATGGCTTCATAACCGCCGGCGATGAGGCCCTGGATGCGTTCCGGGTCGGTGCTGTACGTCGGCGGACATTCGACGGCGTCGAGGATGCCCAGGCGGCCGGACGTGCCCGAGCCCATATAGAACAGGCGGCCGCCGCGGCGCAATTTATCGGCAATGGTGTCGACGGCTTGGGCGATGGCCGGGATGATGGCGCCGACGGCATCGGCGACTTTATGGTCTTCTTCATTTATGATGCGCAGCATATCTTCGGTCGATACGCTGTCGATATGCTGGCTATGGCTGTTCTGCTGTTCCGTAGCCAGGGTTTCTAAATTTATCATGCTTGATTCCTTTCTTTCATGCAGTCGTGGCTATTGCCGCTTGGGAACAATATACACATCTCTAATTATAGAGAGTGTTTGAAAGACTTGCAATAGGCCTTTTTTTCATGAGCCAGCACCTTTATTTTTTTGCCGTTTCATGGTATGATTAATCTGCACGCAGCAGACCTGTGTGCCCTGTGCGCCCATAGCTCAGCTGGATAGAGCAGCAGTTTCCTAAACTGCGTGTCGGATGTTCGAGTCATCTTGGGCGCACCATTTTTTTATCTTGAATACAATCTAATCATTTTACAATCCGGAAAGGTGGGTTCCCTCATGTCCGATACCAAGAACCGGCTGGCTTCTTTCCATGAAGAAGTCATGCATGATGCCGATTATACCCTGGCTGAAGCCGTTGCCGAAGCCAAACGCTGCCTGAATTGCAAAGTACCGCAGTGCCGCAAAGGCTGCCCCATTGAAAATGAAATCCCTCAGTTCATCCACGCCATGACTCTGGGCGATTTCGGCGCCGCTGCTGAACACATCTATCACCGCAGTGATTTGCCGGCTATCTGCGGCCGCATCTGTCCGAGAGAAAAGCAGTGCGAAGGCCACTGCGTCCTCGGCAAAAAAGGCAAACCCGTCGAAATCGGCAAACTCGAACGCTTCGTAGCGGACATGGCCCTGGACGGCGGCTTCCTGCCGCAGCCGGTCAGCCGTAAAACAGAAGGTCGTGTGGCCATCATCGGCTGCGGCCCGGCCGGCATGGCAGCTGCGCGGGAACTGGCTGGCCGCGATTACGATGTAACCATCTTTGAAGCCGCTTCCCAGCCCGGCGGTACCATGACTTACGGCATCCCGACTTTCCGGCTCCATAAGGAATTATTGCAGCGCGAAGCCCAGGCCCTGACGGCTATGGGCGTCACTATTGAATATAACGTCAAAATCGGCGTCGACAAATCCCTGGACGAACTGCAGCGTGATTTCGATGCCGTCTTCATCGCCATCGGCACGATGAATGCCTGGAACCTCGGCGTGGACAACGACACTATCGACGGCGTCGTCGATGCCGAACAATTCCTGCGCGATGTCCAGCGCGTCCAGAACGGTGAAGTCGAACTGGCAGACCTGCCCGTCCAGAAAGGCGACCAGGTCATCGTCGTCGGCGCCGGCAACGTCGCCATCGATGCGGCCCGCACGTCGCTGCGCCTCGGTGCGGACGTCAAGATCGTCTACCGCCGGGCTGAAAAGAACATGAAGTGCCTGCCGTCGGAATACGAAGAAGCCAAGGCCGATGGCGTCCAGTTCCAGTTCTATTCGGCACCGAAAGCCGTTGTCGGGACGGACCATGTAGAAGGCCTGAAATACGAAAAACAGCAGATCCTCGAAGATGCCACCATGGTACCGACGGGAGAATTCGGTGTCGTCCCGGCCAATAAGATCATCGCCGCCATCGGCAACAAGCCGGAACTGTCCGTCGTCAAAGCGCTCGGTGTCGATGCCAATGACGATGGCTACATTGCCGTCAAGGATCTGCCTTATGGCCTGACCAGTAAAGAAGGCGTCTTTGCTGCCGGAGATATCGTCCACAAGCCGCAGACCGTCGTCCTGGCCATGCGCGAAGGGCGTAAGACTGCCGAAGGTATCGACCAGTACCTGAAGGCCAAGAAAGTCTTGGCTGCTGCCAAAGCATGAGGAGGCTGCCATGAGTGAATTGACACGACAGATACTGAAAGCCAATGAGTCTTTTGTCAAACAGTCCCTGTCTCAGGGAGGCTTCGATGAAGTCAGCAAGTACCCGAGCCGCAACCTGGCCGTCCTGACCTGCATGGACACGCGCCTCTTGAGTTTCCTCGAACCGGCTATGGGCCTCGTCCGGGGCGAAGCCAAACTCATCAAAGTCGCCGGCAATACGGCCTTTGAAGACTTTGACAGCGTCATCGGCAGCCTCATGGTCGCCGTCTACGAATTGCACGTCCACGACATCATCGTCATGGGCCATGATGACTGCGGCATGCTCAAGACGACGGCAGACAGCCTGTGCCGCCATATGGCCGAAGAAGGCATCGATGAAAAGGCCATCGCCGCCGTCCGCCCCAAATTGGAACAGTGGGCCAACCCCATTACCGATATCGACGCGTCTGTCTGCGATACGGTCCGCCGCCTGCGGGCCAATCCCTACTTGCCTTCATCCCTTACGATTTATGGTATGGTCATCCATCCGCACACCGGTGAAATCCGCGTCGTCGACGATGGAGAAGGCCAGGAACAGGAGGTATTATGAGTCTGGTCACACAACGAATGAAAGACCACGCCGCCGTCCTCGAGGCGACGATGGAGTTGATCCCGGATATTGAAAAAGCCGGGGCTCTGTTCAAAGAGGCCCTGGCTTCTGGTCACAAGATACTTTTTTGCGGCAACGGCGGCAGTGCTGCCGATTCCCAGCATTTAGCCGCGGAAATCGTCGGCCGCTTCCAAAAGGAACGGCGCCCGTTCCCGGCCATCGCCCTGACCGTCGACACGTCGATCCTGACGGCCGTCGGCAATGATTATGGCTTCGATACGGTCTTTGCCCGTCAGGTCCGGGCCTTAGGCGAAAAAGGCGACGTCCTGGTCGGCATTTCTACGTCCGGCAACAGTCAGAACGTCCTGGAAGCCATCGATGCAGCCCGTGAAAAAGGCCTCACTGTCATCGGCCTGACCGCTTATGGCGGCGGCAAGATGAAGGAGGCCTGCGATATCTGCCTGGCCGTACCGGCCAAAGTGACGGCACGGGCCCAGGAAATGCATATCATGATCGGCCACATCCTCTGCGAAATCGCTGAGGAAGACATGTAATCAGCCGACGATTTGCTGGAACTGTTTGTTGTTCCGTATCTTATCGAAATGGCTCTGCGTCCGGGCTGCCTGGCGGACGTCTTCGCCGCCCAGGTCGATGGCCTGCTTCAGATAGGGCAGGGCCTGGTCGACTTTGCCCAGGTCGCCGTAGATAGTGGCGATGCCGTAGTAACTCCAGGTATTGCCCGGATCGGCGGCGATGACGTTCTTGAAATACGTCAGGGCCTTGTCGTATTGGCCGTCAATTTTATAGGCTAAGGCCAGGTTGTAGAAAGAAGCGACGTCTTTCGGGGCTATTTTCAGCGCTTTTTCGATGAGCTCGATGCCCTGGGAGACGTCGTTTTTGCTGCCTGTGCTGTTGCCGCGCATGGCCAGGGTGACGCCCTTATTGCTCAAGGCCTGATAGTTGTTGGCGTCGAGGGAAAGGGCCTTGTCGAAATCGTTCAGGGCCCCGGCATAATCGCCGGCCTGGTATTTTTTCAGGCCTTCGTCGCTGTAAGCCTGCGAATCGGCCTGGATGGCCGGTGCCGATGGAGCCTGTACGTCCTGTGCCGTCTGGGCCGGCTGGGGCTGGGATGGCTGTGTACTGCATCCGCCGCTCCCAGCAGCCAGGGCCAGCAGGAGCAGGATGGCCAAGTGTTTGTTCTTCATGTTCATTCTCCTGTTCGTCAATATGGAAATCCTATGAAACATATCATCAAAAAAGGGGACATCGTCCTCATCATTACGCTGCTCGTCTTATCTTTCATCCCGGAAGGCATCTTTTACCTGACCGGTAACGATGCGTCTGTGAGCCGGACGTATGCGGTCATCCAGGTCGACGGCAAGGTCTATAAAGAAGTCCCCTTGTCGGGCCACCATGGGACCGATGTCATCCCTATCCAGACCGAGGAGGGCTATAACCTCGTGGTCATCCAGGACGAGAGCGTCGGCATTACCGAAGCCGATTGTCCCGATAAAATCTGTATCAGTGAAGGCTTTGTCAGCAAGCCCGGTGCGACCGTCGTCTGCCTGCCGCACAAGGTGCTGGTCGAAGTGAAGTCCGCCGGCGATGACGAACCCGATGTCATTCCGGCCCATTAGAGGTACTTATGAAAAAGACATTTCACATTATTATCCTGGGCCTGTTCATCGCCCAGTCCCTGGTCTTATACGTCGTCGAAGGGATGCTGCCCGTGCCCTTCATCGCGCCAGGGGCGAAACTGGGGCTGGCCAATCTGATTACGGTCATCGCCCTCTATGCCCTGCCGCGTAAGCGCGACGTCTGCCTCATCCTGCTCGTGCGCATCATCCTGGCCACGGCCTTTGGCGGCGGCATCAACGCTTTCTTGTACAGCGTCGCCGGGGCGGCTTTCAGCCTGGGTGCCATGATGGTCCTGCAGAAGACGGGGAAATTCTCTATCATCGGTGTCAGCACGGCTGGCGGTATTTTCCACAACCTGGGCCAGGTCATCGTGGCCTCTTTGGTCGTAGAGAATATCAAGATCATGCTCTACCTGCCGATCCTGGCCGTCGCCGGCACGGGAACGGGCATCCTCATCGGCATTACGGCTATCTTCACCTTGCGCCACTTGAAGCGGCTGCCCATTTACCGGCGCATGCAAGAGGAAAATCAGGCGATTAATTGATTCGGATGGAGTCGAGTACTTCGTCAGCGAGCTTTACCTTATCTTCTTTGCTGCCGTCGCAGGCTACGACGACGATCCACGTCGCCGGGCCGTCGGCAAAGCCGATGAGGCGGGCCTTCATGGATTTATCCTGATACGTGAAGGTAAAGGTCTGGACGACGGCGTGCTGGCCGCTGACCGTCGTCGTGTCCTGGCTGACCGAGACGTTCTGGGCGTCGATTTTCGATAATACGGCGCCGGCTGCGGCTTCGGCCGTCTGGTTGAGGCGCTGGCTGATGGCCTGGCCCTGGCTGATGTGCAGGTCGTCGTACATCTGCTGCGTGTCGATGCTGTTGGTATAGATGGCGATGTACAGGCCGCCGTCCATTTCACCGTACAGGCGGCTGCCCTTGAAGTACCGCTGGGTCAGCGGGTCTACGGGGACGGGGAAGTCGAGCTTCTGGAGATTTCCCGGCAGTTTCAGGGAAATGGCCGAGCCCATGCCGTCGACGCGGCGTTCTTTGAGGGTAATCGTATAGCAGGCCGTCAGGCTCAGGGTAAAGATGAGCAGGCATAAAGCCAGACAGAGGGAACGGATTCGGGTATGAGTCATGAGTGCACCTCGCGAAAGTTATTTGAAAGGCAGGTATCCCCAGGATACGAGCAGGTAAAAAGCGGGATATAGAATAAGTATATATAAGAGCTGTGTCGTAATGAAGGGCGCCATGGCCAGATTGACGTTCAAGTCGTAAAGGCGCTCCGTAATCAGGGCGTTGATGGCACAGGGCGTAGCCATGACGATGACAATCGTCCCCAGGAGCACCGGGTCCGACGTGAAGAACAAGGCCAGGAAATACGATGCCAGCGGCGTCAGGACCATCTTGATGGGAATGAGGTCCAGCGTCTGGCGGGCATAGTCCTTGAAGTGGGAAAAGTCGATGAGGTAGCCGACGGGGATGAGGGCTACCCAGGCGCTGACGTGGATCAGGGCCTGGAAAATCGTCGTCCCCGCAGCGGGCCTGGGGATGCCGGCGGCGTGTAAGGCCGTGCCGATGACCAGGGCTACGACGGACAACTGGTTCCAGTTGATGAAGATCGCTTTCCAGTTATCCTTGAAAAAGACGAAGAAATTGCGGTCCTTGCCGCCGTGCTGGTAGTAGTAGCCCATGGGGAAGAGGACGAAGAACATGAGCAGGTTCTGGAAGACGCCGATAATCTGGACGTAGGCATAGGACATTTCCCCGTAGAGAATGTAGCTGCACAGGCCGCCGAGCATCCCCGTGTTGGCCGGGATGGCGGCGATGAGGTAACTGCCTCGGTCGATGAAGGACGAGAATTTGCGCTGCCGTCCCAGCAAGAGGACGATGGCCAGCGGCAGGAGGCCGTTGAAAAAAGCGAAGAAAGGCAGGCTGAGCAAGTCCGTCCGCATGGGCAGGACCCAGAAGCTGAGCAGGGTCAGGGACGTCATGATGACGATGATGTTGAAGCGGATGAGCCAATTCGACTGGTCCGGCGTCAGCCAGCTCCGCCTTTTGGCGACATATCCGGCAATCATGGGCAGGATGATGTCTGTGAAAATATAAACCATCCGGAGTGTCGTATCTTCCATGGCCGGATTCCCTCCCTTTACTTGCGGGCAGCGCGGAAGGCGTCGGCCAGGGAGAACGTCAGCGGTTCTGCCGGCTTGGTGGCGTCGATGATAGGCTGCATGATATCGCGGAATTCTTCTTTTTTCTTCGATAAGACGTAGAGTTTGGACGTGTTGCGGGCATCCCAGAGGGCGTCGTGCATCTGGCCGTCGAAGGTTTCTCCCAGGGTGCTGACAGCCTTGTCCAGGGAAATGACATTATCCAGGCCCAGGAGGTTGCAGTAAATCTGCTGGAAGTTCTGCCAGTGGTCGAGCATCCAGCGGACGCGGTCGTCGTGCTCGTCGATTTCTTTGAGGCGGAGTTCGCAGTCCAGCTGGCGCCAGTCATTTTCACTCCAGGCGAACATTTCGTAGGCATTGGGGCAGCCTTCGTTGCACCAGGTCAGGAAATGGTCGAAGGCCTGGCGGAAATGGGGTTTCCCGGCCAGCATTTCCATGGTGATACCTGTCAATTCCTGACAGGTCTGATTCATGGCTGTCGTATATTCGGGCAGCACATATTTCTTATACGACGAGATTTCATTCCCGTCTTCGTCTATTTTGACAGCACCGATTTCGATGATTTCCCCTTTGCAGATGCGGCGCGCTTCCTTCTGGTCCCGGCCGATAGGGTTCATCTCGAAATCGACAAATACGGCTTTCATGAGAGTGTCTCCTTTCTGAATCTGATGACAACCATTATTATACCATAAGTAAAGGGCTTATCGCACGTGCGACAAGCCCTTTTAAGAGGATTCAGGCGGGCCGCCCTTTGGGCGGCCCCTACGAACCACTAGCCACTAGCCACTAGCCACTAAAACGCCGGCAGGATGGTTCCCTGGAAGTGTTCTTCAATGAATTTCTTGATCGGTTCAGACTGGTAGATTGCCAAGACTTTCTTGTATGTTTCGTTATTTTCGTCGCCCTGACGGACTGCCATGACGTTGGCATACGGCGAATCCTTCGATTCGACGAGGATTGAATCTTTCTGCGGGTTCAGGCCGGCCGGGATAGCGTAGTTGGTATTGACGCAGGCCAGGTCCGTATCGTCGAGGGAGCGGGGAATCTGAGCGGCGTCGAGTTCGACGAACTGGAGGTTCTTGGGATTTTCGGTGATATCTGTTACCGAAGCGTCGACGGAGTTGCCGTTCTTCAATTTAATCAGGCCGGCCTGCTGGAGCAGGAGCAGGGCGCGGGCACCGTTGGTCGGGTCGTTCGGGATAGTGACTTTGGCGCCGTCCGTGACGTCTTTGATGTCTTTGAATTTATGGGAGTAAACGGCCATGGGCAGGATGATGGTCTTGCCGATGGAGGTGATCTTCAGGCCTTGTTTCTTGACGACGTTGTCCATGTACGGCTGATGCTGCATGGAGTTCATATCCAGGTCGCCTTCGGCCAGGGCCTTGTTCGGCTGGACGTAGTCGTTGAATTCGACGACTTTGATAGTAATGCCCTGTTTAGCTGCTTCTTTAGCGACTTCTTCCATGACTTCGGCATGAGGACCGGCAGTGACGCCCATCTTGATTTCTTTTTTGTCACCGGAAGCACCGGAATTGGAAGACGAACCGCAGCCGGCGGCAAAGAGGCACGTCGTCGTGATGAGAACGGCGGCGAAGAGTTTTTTTACTGTTGCGTTCATGTAATCATTTCCTTTCTGGATAACGGATAATAAGGGCTTGCCGGTCAAAAAGAAAAGCCGTCATACAGATGACGGCTCAATTTGCGATTCGTTCATCTGCCGGTATACACCGCTGGACTTGGCACCTATCCCGATAGGGGGTTGCCGCAGCGTCATCGGGCCATTCCCTCGACTGCTCTTGATGAAAGACAATGTATAGTTGTTGGTGTACATATTATCACTTGAAAGGAAGTCTGTCAAGAAATTTTTACCGCTCCTGATGGTCATTGAAAGAATTTTATTTTTATGTTATAATAGGAGCACTCATCGGAGGCTTATGCTCGTATAGTATGAAGCCGGATAAGATGTCACTTCAGTCCTGCAGCGGAGGAAGGGCGCGTACGTAAACGCGTCTTTCGATAAAGATGCAGGACAGGGTGGTTTCTTGTCCGGCTTTTTTTAGTGTGAGGTGACAGAAATTGATGAATAAACGAGATATCCTTTGGCAGATTTATAGTGCCAAAGCCTTTTACTTCCTCGGCGGTTTCGGTTTTACGTCGTGGGCATCGCTCATTCCCTTCCTGAGGCAGCAGCTGCAGATTCAGGACGACCACCTGGGGTTCCTCTTATTGGCCGTCGGCTTAGGCGCCCTGATCATGATGATGCTGGCCGGTTCCATTGCCGGGCGCCTGGGCTGCCGCCGTTCTTTGACCATCGCCGGCCTGGCCATTGCCGTCGTCCTGAACGTTCTCTGTTATGTGCCGGCTTATGCAGCGGCCTTAGTCATGGCCGTCCTCCTCGGTTCGTCCCTGGGACTGCTCGACGTCGTCGTCAACATCAACGGTATCTTCATTGAACGGAAAGTCCACAAGCGCCTCATGTCCGGCCTGCAGGCCATGTGGTCCCTGGGGAATTTCGCCGGCGCTGCCTTTTTTGCTTCCCTGCTCCACCTGGGCTTTTACTGGAAAATCGTCATGATTGCCGGCGCCGTCTTCATCGGCCTCTGCGTCTGCTTCTTTGCGCCCCATCTCCATGAGGAACGGCAGGCATCCGGCAAGGGCGCTTCCCTGGTCCTGCCCAAGGGGAAAATCGTCCTCATCGGCCTGGTCTGCACCATTGCCTTCCTGGTAGAAGGTTCTATCAACGATTGGAGCGGCGTCTTCATGACGACGGAAAAGGGCATCGACATTTCTCAATCCGGTCTGGGCCTGACCCTGTTTACGGCGTCGGCCTTCCTGGCCCGCCTGCCTGGTGACTCCCTGACCATGCATTTCGGGCCGCGGCGGCTGCTGGCCCTGTCCCTGCCCGTCGCCTTTGCCGGCTTCCTGGGCATCCTGCTCATCAGCGGCGGCCCCTTCCTGTTTGCATCGTACATCCTCATCGGCGTCGGCTGTGCTAATACCGTGCCGATTTTTTATTCCTCTCTGGGGACACAGAAAGACATGCCCGTCGCCGATGCCGTCGCCGCCGTCAGCACCATCGGCTACGTCGGCATCCTCCTGGCACCGGCCGTACTGGGCTTCATCGGCCGGGCCTTCAGCCTGACCGCCTCCTTCACCTTAGTCACGGCCCTCTTGGTCATCATGTCCATCATGGCCGTGCGGCTCTTGCGGGGGAAATAGTTTGTAGTTTGTAGTCGGGGATATGTAAGAATCCCGTGACCGACTTGCGTAAACGGGCGCCCCACGTGGGCGCCCCTACTAACCTCTAGCCCCTAACCCCTAACCCCTAACCACTAGCCACTAGCCACTTAAAAAGGGCTTGTCGAATGACGACAAGCCCTTTCTTCACGCCTCAATCACTTTCCCCGGGTTGAGGATGTCTTTCGGGTCCATGGCCCGCTTGATGGTCTTCATGATTTTCAGTTCGCCTTTTGGCGTGAACTGTTCCATATATTTCAGTTTCTTGGCACCGATGCCGTGTTCACCGGCCAGGCGGCCGCCGACGCTGTAGGCATAGGCGTAGACCTGCTGGTGGAATTCTTCGACGTTCTTTTCCCATTCTTCGTCGCTCATATCCATCTTGCAGAGGACGATGTGCAGGTTGCCGTCGCCGATATGGGCGTTGATTTTGACTTCAAAGGGATAGTTCTTGCCGATGTCCATGATTTTTTCAATGGTCCCGGCGATTTTATGTACCGGAACGACGACGTCGTCCGTGAGGAAGACCTTGCTCTGGAGTTCGACGGACGTCTGGCAGTTACGGCGCATATTCCAGACGCGGTCGTCAGCTTCCAGGACTTCGGCAGCGCCCGATTCTTCACAGATCGTGCAGACAGCGTCCATCTTGGTGTCCAATTCGTCTTCGTGGAACGTTTCGACGGTGATGATGACGTAAATGCCGTCGTCGTAGTGCGGCATGTCCTTGTAATGGCAGTAGTCAGCGCAGCCGCGGACGTAGGAATTGTCCATGTATTCGACGCTGGTCGGGTCGATGCCGGCTTTCATCAGCTTCGGCACCATGTGCAGGGCCTGGCGCGGGTCCGTGTAGATGGCCAGGACGTCGAAGCGGTACGGCGGCAGGGGGATGAGCTTGACTGTGACTTTGGTGATGATGCCCAGCGTCCCTTCACTGCCGATGATGAGCTGTTCCAGGTCGTAGCCGGTAGAGCATTTCTTGAGGATGCGGCCGCATTCGACGATATCCCCTGTAGGCGTGACGATTTCCAGGCAGTAGACCTGGTCGCGGGTGACGCCGTAGCGGACGGCGCGCAGGCCGCCGGCATTGGTGGCCAGGTTGCCGCCGATGAGGCAGCTTTCGGCGCTGGATGGGTCGCCGGCATACATGAGACCGACTTTTTTGGCGGCGTTCTGCAAGTCTACCGTGCGGACGCCGGCTTCGACGGTCATGTACATGCCTTCTTCATTCAGTTCGATGATCTTATTGAGACGGTCCATGCAGAGGACCAGGCCGCCGCAGACAGGGATGGCACCGTCGGCCAGGCTGGTGCCGCCGCTGCGGATGGTAATGGGGAAGTCGTATTCATTGGCCAATTTGACGATGTCTGAGATTTCCTGGGCATTGGCCGGCGATACGGCTGCTTCCGGGAGATGGAACATGGCCGGATTGGTTTCATAGTCTGTCTGATACTGTAAGAGCAGGTCTTTATCGGTCTTGACATAAGTCGGACCGGTAATGGCCTTTAATTTTTCAATGATTTCTGCCGTAATAGGCTGATAAGTTTTCAAGCGAAGGGCCTCCTTATAAAAATCGGTTGTCTTATTTTACCACGCCCGCTTTGCTTAGGGAAGGCATCAGAACTTGAAATCGATTGTTGCCGAGACGCCGACGCCCTGGACGCGGTTGAGGTTGGTGACATTCGTCGTCGCCATTGGGATGAGGGCGTTGGCCCGGGCGATGCCGTTGAATTCCCCTTCCAGCTGAGCCACGGCCTTGACCTTTTCGACCTGTGCCGATGGGCCGATGACCTGGACGGCGCCGATATATTTACCCGTACCGACACTGACGATGGGGACGACTTTCGTCGCGTAGTCCGTGCCGACGCCGTTCTTCATGAGCAGTTTGTTGAGGAAATCATTGATGGAATCGCCGTATTTGGAAACGAGGACGGAAATGCCGCCGACTTTCAGGATAGAGCCGAGGTTGAAGGCCTGGACGGCCGTGCCGCCGGCAAAGCCGAGGAGCGATGCAACCGTAACGGCTGCGATGAGTTGTTTTTTCATGGAAATACCTCCTGGATTACACTTTTTTGGGACTTGTGCCGCGGGCCAGCGAGGCCGCGACGGCGAGGAAACAGAGGATGGCCAAGATGACGAACGAAGCGTGCAGGGCGGCCACGACGCCATCCGCATAAGACGGCTGTTTGGCCGTCTCTGTCGTCATGATGAAGGTGACGACGGCCATGCTCAGGGCCTGGCCAAGGTTGCGCGATAAGGCCAGGATGCTCGAAGCGATGCCGTGATGCATCTTTTTGACCGACCCCATGATGGCGCTGTTGTTGGGCGCGCCGAATAGGGCTGCGCCCAGGCCGATGAAGACCAGGAATGCGGCGGCGCCGCTGACGGGGATGTGCGGGAACAGGGCGAATGCCGTCAGCCCTAGGGCCGTCAGGACGAGGCCCATAGAGGCAATGCCCCGTGGGCCATATTTATCCGACAAGTCGCCGGCCCGGGGCGACAAGAAGGCCATGATGATGGGCTGGACCAGGAGAATGGCTCCGGATACAGCCGGCGGCAGGCCGAGGATGACCTGGAAATAGAGGGATAACAGGAAGGACACGGCATACGTGGAGCTGTACTGGATGAGGGCGGCCAGGTTGGACATGGAAAAAGTCAGGTTGCGGAACAAGTAAAGCGGCAGCAGGGGATGGAACGATTTCCCTTCGTGGATGACGAAGGCCGCCAGCAGGACCAGGCCGGCCCAGAAAAAGGCGCTGTAGTCCTCAAAGGACGACAAGCCGTACAGGGCGCAGAGGATGCCGCTGACCGATAAGGCTGTACTGACCAGGTTGACAAAAGGCGCGCCGTTGGCATACCATTCTTCTTTGATGGGCCGGATGAAGGCATAAGACAGGACGATGGCCAGGGCTGACAATAGAAAGATGCAGCGCCAGCCGACGAACTGGGTCAGGGCCCCGCCGATGACCGGCCCCAGGGACAGGCCGAGATAGGTCAGGGCAACGGCCCGGCCGAGGATATGGCCCTGATGGGCTTCATCAGTCGTGGCCAGGAGCAGGGGCATGTAAGATACGTAGACGCCGGACAGGGCGATGCCCTGGATGGCCCGCAAGACGATGAGACCGGTCAGGGTCTGGGCAAAGGCCGCCGCTGCCGTAGCCATGGCGAAGACCACCAGCGAAAGGGAATACGTCCGCCGCCGGCCATGGACGTCGGACACCTTGCCCAAGGGCAGGAGAAAGGCCGCTGTCGTCATCAGGAAAATCGTCACGACCCAGCTCATGCGGTCCGGCGTGACGCCGAACTGGCCGGCCATGACGGGGATGGCGATATTGATGGACGTAGAAAGAAAAGGCCCGACAAAACTAATCAGGCAAATCGAGTAAAAAATCCGTTTTTCCGTCGACATATCCGCACCTCACAAACGTAATCATTCTGCTCCTATTATACCATATGAGCCGGAGCCGGCGGGAGCTGGCGGAGAAAATCGCGGACTAAGAACGTGCAGAAATAAGGAAAGGTGTAAATATCGTTTTCATGGCCGATGTTGCCGCCGATGAGCTTGATGCCGAAGCGGATGTCACTATAAGACGGGCTTTTCGACGAAAAACGGCTTTTTCTGAGGACGCTCATTCCACTGAATGAGGAAGTCATCGATTTTTCGCTTTAAAAGCAGTATCTGAGCGAGTCAAAATAATGTTTGTTATAATGATATGCTAACGTGAATTTTTTTGCTGATTTGTTAGAAAATATATAAAAAGATGAAACTATACTTGACAAGTAGCTTTTTGAATAGTACCATAGGCGTAAACATTGAGAAATGCGATAACCAAAACAAGTACATCTGTGTACTGCGTCAGAGAGTGCAGGTCTGGGGCTGAAAGCCTGCATCGTTGGGAAACAGGATGGAATGCCTTTGGTTGCATGGCTGCGGAATTTAGTATGCAGCTGCGTCTGACCGGCGTTACACGGTTATGAGATACAGTTTTGACTGTAAACAGAGTGGAACCGCGGGCCACCGTCTCTGTCATAGGAGATGGTGGCCTGTTTGTATATCCACAGAAGGATATAGAGAAAATGAGAAAGAGGGGTTATGAATGATACAGGACATAAATCAATATATTCATGATGAATTTCAATGGTTCCATCGTCATCCGGAACTATCTTTTAAAGAAATAGAGACGACCAAACGGATCCGTCAAGACTTACAAAAAGGCGGGCTTCATATTTTGAATCTGCCTTTGGAGACGGGCGTCGTTGCAGAGGTCGGAACAGGAAAACATCCTATTGTTGCTATCCGCTGCGATATTGATGCCCTGCCGGTTACGGAAGAAGCTGACGTACCTTATCGGTCAGAACATCCCGGTTGTATGCATGCTTGCGGACATGACTTCCATACAGCTTCTATTTTAGGGGCAGCTTATTTATTGAAAGCACGGGAAGCCGATATTCAAGGAACTGTCCGTATTATTTTCCAGCCGGGAGAAGAAGGTCCGAGCGGAGCCTTGAAAATCGTTGAAACGGGCATTATTGATGATGTCGATGCGATTTTTGGAATGCACTGCACGCCCCTTCTCGATGTCGGTCAAATGGGGATCATCGATGGTCCGGCCATGGCGGCTGTCGATGCTTTTCGTATTACTTTTCATGGCAAGGGCGTCCATGCAGCTCATCCGGATAAAGGTATCGATCCCATCGTAACAGCGTCTGCTTTTGTCGGTGCTGTCCAGACTGTGGTCAGCCGGAATATGGATCCCTTCGCCGCTACTTTGGTTAGCGTTACCCATATTGAAGGCGGTCACAACTGGAATGTCATTCCTGATGAAACTTTTGTTGAAGGTACGACACGGAGTATGAGTAAAGAAGGGCGGCAGGCTATTCGCAATCATATCGAATCCTTGGCCTCTTCCACCGCTGCTGCTTATGGCGCCAAGGCTGAAGTCCATTGGATTCCTGGACCTCCAGCGCTGATCAATGATGCTCATTGGGGTATCTTAGCCCGCAAGGTAGCTGATAAACAGGGCTTTGATAAACAACCGATGGCCCCGTCACTGGGAGGCGAAGACTTTGCCTTTTATTACGATAAGGTACCTGGTTATTTTGTTTTTGTCGGGACTGGCCATTCCTACCCGAATCACAATGCTAAATTCAAGGTAAATCCAGCCGCACTATATCCGGCTTCACAATATATGGCTGAACTAGCCTGCCAGGCAGTAGAACAGATTCAGCAAGAAGGGAGCAGCAAGGGATGATTCAATTTAAAGATGTCAGCAAGACCTTTAAAAGCAAAGGTGTTACGACACAAGCATTACAGCATGTATCACTGACTATTAATGACGGAGATATGTTTGGCGTCATCGGGTTCAGCGGTGCAGGTAAATCGACGCTGCTGCGCATGGTCAACGGCCTGGAAATGCCGACCGAAGGTCATGTAGAAATCAACGGCCAAGATTTGAGTAAAATTTCTCACAATGAAATGCGTAAACTTCGCAAATCCATTGGTATGGTCTTTCAGCAATTCAATCTTCTCGACTCGCGGACCGTCTTTGACAATGTAGCTATTCCTTTACGGCTTAATAAAGCGGATAAAGACAAAATACATACAAAAGTCATGGAACTTTTGGAATATGTCAATTTGGCGGATAAGGCCGATGCTTATCCGGGTCAACTTTCTGGCGGGCAAAAGCAGCGTGTTGGCATTGCTCGCGCACTGGCTACGGATCCGTCTATTCTCTTATGCGATGAAGCGACAAGTGCACTGGATCCGGAAACGACGGAATCGATTTTGCAGCTCCTTGAACGGATTCATAAAGAGTTAAATATTACCATGCTTATCGTTACGCATGAAATACAAGTTATTCAGCGTCTATGCAATCGTGTGGCCGTCATGGAACATGGTAAAGTCGTAGAAAGAGGATCTGTGCTGGAAGTCTTCAGTAATCCTCAGCAGGATATGACTAAAAAATTTGTCCGTACGGTTATTCCCGACCAGATTCCGCCGTCTGTCGTTGCCAAGATTCATGAAGAAAAAGATAATTATAAAATTTTGAAACTTCGTTTCCTTGGCGATAATGCGACAGACCACCTTATGTATCATATCAACAAAACCTTTTCCGTCCAGACGAATATCCTCTTTGCATCAGTCAATGAATTACAAAAGACGATTCTTGGTATCTTCATCCTTCAGATTATGGGGAATGATGCAGAGATTGCCAAGGTTATTCAATACATTGATGAACAGCAGGTTCAGTGGCAGGAGGTTGATTTGTAATGATTGATTTAGGTGTACCTATGTCGCAGATTATTTTGGCGGCAGAACAGACTGTATATATGGTCTTCGTTTCGTTATTCTTAGGGACTATTTTGGCAATTATCATGTCTGTTGTCCTGGTGCTGACTAATGATGATGGCATTTTGAAGAATAAATATGTCTATGCTATTCTCAATACAGTTATCAACATTATTCGCAGTATCCCGTTTATCATCTTGATGGTTTTTATTTTGCCATTGACTAAAATGATTGTTGGGACTCGTATTGGGACGACAGCGGCTTTAGTTCCGCTGGTCATTTTCATTGCGCCTTACTTGACCCGGCTTTTTGAAAATTCCATTTTGGAAGTCAGCAAGGGAATCGTGGAAGCGGCGCAGTCCATGGGAGCGTCTTATTTTGAAATTGTTTGGTATTTTCTGCTTCCCGAAGCTAAAAGTTCTCTTATCTTATCGATTACGACTGGGACTATAGGCCTTATCGGAGCGACAGCTATGGCTGGTGTCATTGGGGCCGGTGGCGTCGGTGACTTAGCTTTGACCTATGGCTATGAACGATTGAATACGCCGCTCATGTTCTTTACGGTCGTCATCTTAGTTATCTTTGTACAAATCATTCAATCCATTGGCAATCATTTTGCCTATAAGACGCGCAATCATTAAGGTTGCACACTATCATATATAGGGATGTTCATTTAGGGGGTATTCATATGAAATGGAAAACATGGAAAAAATTTGGTGTCATTGCGATGGCCGTCATCATGGGCGCTGCTTTTCTTGCCGGTTGTGGCAGCGACAGCAATAATGTATCTAGCGCCAACAAAAAGGAACTGACGTACAGTAAGTCTCAGGGACCGTATTCCGACCTCTTTGAAAAGGGAATTAAGCCTATTTTGGAAAAGAAAGGCTATAAAGTTACCGGTAAGGATATGTCTGATTTATTGCAAGCCGATGTAGCTTTGAATGAAGGTGAAGTAGATTTCAACGTTGAACAGCATACGGCTTATATGGAAAACTTTAATCAAAAACAAAATGGCCATTTAGCGGCTATTACGCCGATTCCGACTGTTCCGGCCGGTATTTTCCCGGGTTCTAAGACTTCTTTGGACCAGGTTGCTGATGGCGATACGATTGCCGTTCCAAACGATGCTTCTAATACAGCTCGTGCTTATGCCCTGCTCCAGAAAATCGGCTGGATTAAATTGGATCCCAATAAAGACTTGTCGACAGTTACCCAGCAGGATATCGTAGAAAATCCGCATCACTTGAAATTTACAGAAATGAAATCTTTAACTATCCCATCTGTACGCAGTGATTTCAGTTACATTGTCATCACTGGCGCTATCATTTACAATGCTAAAATCGATCCTCAGACGGCTTTAGCCAAAGAAGATATCTTACCGCATCTCCTGTTACAGCTCGTTGTCCAGGATAAAGATAAAGATGCACAATGGGTTAAAGATATTGCCGATGCATATCATTCCGACGAATTCAAAGAGTATATGAAGAAAAACAATAATGGCCTTTGGTTCGTACCTGATGGAGAATAATATTTAGATTTCAAAAGGAAGCGGCGATTTCTTCTGGCGTATCGACGAGGAAGCGGGCACCGTGTTTTTCTAAGAAGGTTTTGGAACGAAAACCCCAGGTGACGCTGATGCAGTCCAGGCCTGCGTTTTTGGCGGTCTGGATGTCGATTTCGGAATCTCCGATGTAAACGGCCTGTTCCGGCGTGA
>OGGM01000242.1_pt1 | contig 50324 bp, 67 predicted proteins | sample 1571251 | NCBI WGS metagenome assembly OGGM01 (sample SAMEA2582076, study PRJEB24529) | metagenome | biome: Human gut stool | place: China | collected 2011 | reverse complement strand
TCGCTCAATTATTGAAATTTTCTTTAATCACGGCGAAAAAGCCATGACATCAAGATTTTTCATTAAGAACAGAGAGAATATAATAGCCAGCAATCGTCCGTTAGATTTAATGATCGGTTATTTACCAGCTATTCAATATGACAAATAATCAACTCAAGTGCGGTTAAAATTAACCGCACTTTTATTTCCCACAACGTTACTTAATTAACATTAATGACTATGTTTGTTCAACACCAAAACGCAACGCCATCCAATATTGTGGCGTTCAATTTTTTATTGATTGCCTTTTTAACGGGAATTGCATCTGCGTTTCAAACACCGACCTTGAGTTTATATCTCTCTCAAGAGATTCAAGTTTCGCCTTTTTTTGTGGGCTTGTTCTATTCAGTCAATGCCATTATTGGCATTATCTTAAGCCAAATTCTCGCAAAATATTCTGATAAGCAAGATGACCGTCGCAAAGTGATGATTGTTTGCTGTTTAATTGCTGTGCTTGGCTGTCTGATTTTTGCTTATAGCCGAAATTATTATGTGTTGATTATAATCGGCACAACGCTATTAGGGCTAGGTTCATCCGCTAATCCGCAATCTTTTGCTTTAGCGCGAGAATATGCTGAAAGTAGCCATCGTGAAGCGGTGATGTTCACCACAATTATGCGAACTCAAATCTCATTGGCTTGGATTGTTGGGCCACCGCTTTCTTTTTTCATTGCGTTAAACTGGGGCTTTGATTACATGTATTTGGTGGCAGGTTCTGCCTTTTTACTGTGTGCAGGCGTCAGCAAATTATTGCCGAAAATTCCTCGTCAAAGTGCGGTTAAAAATCAAGAGATTTTAGACAATACGCCACCAAGAAAAAGTGTGATTTACTTGTTCATCGCTAATCTATTGCTTTGGACCTGTAACAGCATGTATCTCATTAATATGCCATTATTTGTGATTAATGAATTACATTTAAACAAAGAACTGGCGGGAACATTAATGGGGACGGCTGCGGGATTGGAAATCCCTGTGATGATATTGGCGGGCTATCTCACCAAATATTTCAGTAAAAAGCGCTTGATGATGATTGCTTTAGTTTCAGGTCTCGCCTTCTATTCAAGTTTATTATTCGCAGAACAAACTTGGCAGCTTATCGGATTACAAATGCTTAATGCGATTTTTATCGGTATTACCGCTACGATTGGCATGGTGTATTTCCAAGACTTAATGCCGACTAAAATGGGCACTGCTACCACTTTATTTAGTAATGCAGCAAAAAGTAGTTGGATTATCGGAGGACCTATTGCGGGTATTATTGCGGAAATTTGGCATTACAACTCTGTTTTTTATGTCGCTGTGGCATTAATTTTTATCAGCGTAGGCTGTATGTGGAAAGTCAAATCAGTTTAATGAAAATAAAAAAGTGCGGTCAATTTTGACCGCACTTTTACTTTATATTATCGCCATGCTTTGAATTGGTTAATCAATCCATTGGTTGAGCTATCATGGCTTGAAACCTTCTCTTTGTCTGCCAATTCAGGAAGAATTCGATTCGCTAATTGTTTACCTAATTCCACGCCCCATTGGTCGAAACTAAAGATATTAAAAATCACACCTTGTGCAAAAATCTTGTGTTCGTACATCGCAATTAATGCGCCAAGAACAAATGGTGTAATTTTTTGCACTAAAATAGAGTTGGTCGGTTTGTTACCTGTAAAGATTTTAAATGGCACGATGTCTTTTACCTCATCCAACGATTTACCCGCTTTCACAAACTCTGCTTCAACTTCTTCCTTGGTTTTGCCGAAAGCAAGTGCTTCAGTTTGTGCAAAGAAGTTTGATAACAATTTGCTGTGGTGGTCACCTAATGGATTATGGCTTTGTGCTGGCGCGATAAAGTCACAAGGAATTAACATCGTACCTTGGTGAATCAATTGGTAGAACGCATGTTGACCATTTGTACCTGGTTCCCCCCAAATAATTGGGCCGGTTTGATAATCACGGATAACATTGCCATTACGATCGACATATTTACCATTTGACTCCATATTGCCTTGTTGGAAATAAGCCGCAAAACGGTGTAAATATTGGTCATAAGGTAAAATTGCCTCAGTTTGTGCACCGAGGAAATTGGTATTCCATAAACCGACTAACGCTAATGTTGCAGGAATATTTTTTTCTAATGGCGCAGTACGGAAATGCTTATCCATTTCATGCGCCCCACTTAATAATGCTTCAAAATTATCAAAGCCGATTGAAAGTGCAATAGAAAGACCGATTGCAGACCATAAAGAATAACGGCCACCAACCCAATCCCAGAACTCAAACATATTGTTTGTATCAATACCAAATTCTGCTACCGCTTTACCGTTGGTCGAAAGTGCAGCAAAGTGTTTTGCCACCGCGCTGTTATCTTTCGCAGCCGCCAATAACCAATCACGCGCAGTATTCGCATTGGTCATGGTTTCTTGTGTGGTAAAGGTTTTAGATGCAACTAAGAAAAGTGTGGTTTCAGGATTTACTTTTTTCAATGTTTCAGCGATATGTGTGCCATCCACGTTTGAAACAAAGTGCATATTCAAGTGATTTTTATAAGGACGAAGTGCTTCTGTCACCATGTAAGGACCTAAGTCTGAACCACCGATACCGATATTCACCACATCAGTAATTGCTTTTCCGGTATAACCTTTCCATTCACCTGAAATCACACGATCACAGAACGCGCTCATTTTGGCTAATACGGCATTCACTTCTGACATCACATCTTTGCCATCTACATATACTGGTGTATTTGAACGGTTACGAAGTGCGGTATGTAATACGGCACGATTTTCTGTGCGATTAATCTTTTCGCCCGTAAACATGGCATTAATCGCTTCATCTAATGCGGATTCTTTGGCTAATTGATGAAGTAATTTAAGGGTTTCTTGATTAATTTTATTTTTTGAAAAATCCACTAAGATTTGATTTTCAAAAGTTAAAGAATAATCGTTAAAACGATTTTGTTCTTGTTTGAACAAATCAGCAATCGTAGTATTAGCCAGTTGAGATTGGTGAGCTTCAAGTGCTTTCCAAGCTTGTGTATTGGTTGGATTGATGTTTTTCATGAATATTTCCTTTTAAAAATTGAATTCTTTACATTTTTGCTTTCTTGCAAAAACAATTAATCGACATATTCTGTTATAACACGAGGGGTCAATTTTGTAATCAATTCATAGCTTAAAATACCACTGTATTTAGCTACTGTTTCAATTGGTAATTCCTTACCCCATAAAATCACTTCATCACCTACTTTATCTTGGCTATCTGCGCCTAAATCTACCGTCAGCATATCCATTGAGACACGACCAACAATAGGAACAATACGACCATTTAGATAAACTGGCGTACCTTCTGGCACATCACGCGGATATCCATCACCATAACCAATGGCCACCACGCCAATTTTAGTATCTTTTGGACTCGTCCAAATACCGCCATAGCCAACAGGCTCCCCTTTTTTATGCTGACGTACAGAAAGCAAAGATGACGTTAAATTCATCACAGGAGTTAAACCAAATTCTGCGCCTACAGTATCTGTTGGTGAAATGCCGTACATAATAATTCCTGGGCGAATACAATCTAAATGCGCTTCTGGCCAGAATAGAATCCCGCCTGATGCAGCAATAGTTCGCTCACCCTCTTTATTTTTTGTGGCTTGAAGGAAACGATCGAGCTGAACTTGAGTGTAATCAGAATCTAACTCATCAGCACGGCTAAAATGGCTCACAAAACCTAAGTGCGGTTGAATTTGAGGGAGTTTTTTCAGCTCTTGATAAAAATAATCCACTTCATCAAGTGATACACCTAAACGGTGCATACCAGTATCAATTTTTAACCAGACTTTAATTGGGCTTGGTACTACGGCTCGTTTTAATGCTTCAAGCTGTTCGCGGTTATGTACCACCGTCTCAATATTATTTACCGCAATAATCGGTAAGTCTTTTTCATCAAAAAAGCCTTCCAGCAATAAGATCGGTTTAATAATGCCGTTAGAGCGTAAAGATAACGCCTCTTCTAAACGTGCCACAGCAAAGCAGTCCACCATGCTTTCTAAAGCGGATGAGACAAATACCACACCGTGGCCATACGCATTTGCTTTCACGACGGCAATAATCTTGCTGTGGGGTGCTTTTTCTTTAATAACTTGTAAATTATGTTTTAAGGCAAGCGAACTGATTTTCGCTGTTGCCGGTTTTACGTTCATTTTTCTAATCCGTTATCTCTTGCCTAATAATCATCTCTATATTCACGCTGTTCGGCAAGGTTATCAAAGCGTGAGAATTGACCGTTAAATGCTAAACGTACACGACCAATCGGACCGTTACGTTGTTTACCAATAATGATTTCAGCAACCCCTTTATCTTCAGAATTATCGTTATACACTTCGTCACGATAAATGAACATAATCAAGTCAGCATCCTGCTCAATAGATCCTGATTCACGTAAGTCTGAGTTTACCGGACGTTTATCTGCACGTTGTTCCAGTGTACGGTTAAGCTGAGAAAGTGCAATGACTGGGACTTCTAATTCTTTCGCTAATGCTTTTAACGAACGGGAAATCTCCGCGATTTCTAAGGTACGGTTATCTGAAAATGCAGGTGCGCGCATTAATTGAAGGTAATCCACCATAATCATGCTCAAGCCACCATTTTCGCGATAAACACGACGCGCGCGCGAACGCAATTCTGTTGGAGTTAAGCCAGATGAATCATCAATATAAAGATTGTTTTTTTGCTTAAACATCCCAAACACGCTGGCAATTTTGCTCCACTCCGTTTCATCCAAGTTTTGGCCTGTACGAATTTTAGTTTGATCCACGCGAGCAAGAGAGGCAATCATACGCATCATGATTTGTTCCGCAGGCATCTCTAAACTGAATACCAACACAGGCTTATCACTTGCCATGGCGGCATTTTCACAAAGGTTCATCGCAAACGTGGTTTTACCCATAGAAGGACGTGCCGCAACAATGATGAGATCCGAAGGCTGTAACCCTGCTGTTTTCTTATCTAAGTCAACAAAGCCTGTTGTGACCCCTGTCACACCACTATGATTTTCAAGCTTACTTAAGGTATCAATTCGAGCAATGGTACTTTCCAACACGCTGATCACATTTTGTGGTCCTTCAGTTGAAGAACTGCGTTTTTCAGCAATAGCAAACACTTCTCTCTCGGCTTCATCTAACACCATTTTGATGTCTTTGCCTTTCGGAGAATAGCTATTTTCTGCGATACGATTTCCCACTGCAATAAGCTCACGCAAAATCGCTTTTTCACGCACGATTTCAGCATAAGCCAGAATATTAATGGCATTTGGGGTGTTATTAGAAAGATCCGCTAAATAAGCAAAACCGCCTACAGAATCGCTAATACCTTTCGCTTTAAGGGCTTGATCAAGGGTGATTAAATCAATCGGTGTTTGGTTACGCATTAATTCTTCCATGGTTTGGAAGATTGCTTTATGCGCAAAAGTATAAAAATCCTCAGCGATCACTCTTTCTGCAATACCATCCCAATGTTGATTACTCAACATGATGCCGCCAAGTACGGCTTGTTCAGCTTCAGTGGAATGAGGCGGGATGCTAACTTGTTCAGTTTTCTGATCAGGAGATTGGATTTGTCTTTGTGATGCCATAAGGATTTCAATTTAAACTAAAAAACTGTGCTTATGATACCGCAAATACGAGGTGGTTTTAAGAAAAAAGTGTGGTCAATATTTTCAATATTTTAGACATAAAAAAACGGTGGAAAAATCCACCGCTCTTTTTTATTCATGAATGTTGATTATTCAACAGTTAAAGTACGACAAACGTTAGTTGTACCTTCTGACTCATCACCTTGTGTTAATAAAACAACATCACCAGAAACTAAATAACCTTTTTCTTTTAATAGGTTAATCGCTGCTTTTGCACCCGCAGAGCTACGAGATTCACCATCAAAATGAACTGGTGTCACACCGCGGTATAATGCACAACGGTTTAATGTTTCTTGAACACGAGAAAGTGCAAAGATTGGTAAACCTGAACTGATACGTGACATTAATAATGGTGTACGACCAGAGTGGCTTAAGGTAATGATTGCTGCAATACCGCTTAAGTGGTTTGCAGCGTACATTGCAGACATCGCTACAGATTCTTCAATATCTCTGAACTCACGATCTAAACGGTGTTTAGAAATATTGATGCTTGGCATTTTTTCTGCACCTAAACATACGCGAGCCATTGTCGCCACAGTTTCAGCTGGATATTGCCCTGCTGCAGTTTCTGCTGAAAGCATTACCGCGTCAGTACCATCTAATACCGCATTTGCCACGTCCATCACTTCTGCACGAGTTGGCATTGGGTTGCTGATCATTGACTCCATCATTTGAGTTGCAGTAATAACCGCACGGTTTAATTGACGTGAACGACGAATTAATTTTTTCTGTACGCCAACTAATTCTGGGTCACCAATTTCAACACCTAAGTCACCACGCGCAACCATGATTACATCAGAAGCAAGAATAATATCATCCATTGCTGCTTCATCAACAACTGTTTCAGCACGTTCAACTTTAGCAACGATTTTCGCATCTAAACCTGCTTGTTTTGCTAATTCACGCGCATAGTTTAAATCTGCACTTGAACGAGGGAAAGATACAGCTAAGTAATCCACACCGATACGTGCAGCTGTGATGATATCTGCTTTATCTTTTTCGGTTAATGCATCTGCAGATAAACCACCGCCTAATTTGTTGATCCCTTTATTGTTTGATAATGGACCACCAACTGTCACTTCAGTAAATACTTTTGCTCCGTCAGTAGAAAGGACTTTTAATTGAACACGACCATCATCTAATAAAAGAATATCACCAGGAACAACGTCTTGTGGAAGAGTTTTATAGTCTAAACCAACAGCTTCTTGATTACCCTCACCTTTTGGTAATTCCGCATCAAGAATAAATTTATCGCCAACATTTAAGAAAATTTTGCCATCTTTAAAAGTAGAAACACGAATTTTAGGACCTTGTAAGTCACCTAAAATTGCCACGGTTTTACCTAATTTTTTCGCGATCGAACGAACACGCTCAGCACGCTCAATATGATCATCTGGTGTACCGTGAGAAAAGTTCATACGCACAACATTAGCGCCTGCTGCGATAATTTTTTCAAGATTGTTATCGCGGTCTGTAGCTGGACCCATTGTACATACAATCTTCGTTCTTCTTAATTTTCTAGACATTATCTAAACTCCACAAATAGTTACAATTTAAAAAAGCTTTTTTAATTTCGGCTCATCCGAGATAAAAACCGTCGCGCATTATACGCTTAAACCACTGCAAAATCAAAACAAGCACTGAGAGTTTTTGCAACAAATTTTGGTTATTTTTTTAGCAGCTAAATTTAACTTAAAACAAATCCCCTTGTTTTCATCATTAAAACTGTTTATCATCTGCCACATCTTTTACGCGACTATAGCTCAGTTGGTTAGAGCACCACCTTGACATGGTGGGGGTCACTGGTTCGAGTCCAGCTAGTCGCACCACCTATCAAAGCCAGTAAATTTATACTGGCTTTTTTATTTCCTAAAATTCACATCAAAAACAATAACTTACCAATCACTTATATAATACAACATCAAAATTCCAAGCCTTGAATATTGCCAACTTTTAGTTATTTTTATATATTTTTAGTCATTGATTACGCCAAAATTACGCAAAATTTTGTGCGATTACGCCAATTAAAAAGTGTGAGGTGAGATATGGCTACAATGCGAAAACGTGGCGATAAATGGCGAGTAGAGATTTATAAAAACGGGATAAGAAAATCTAAAACTTGTAAAACAAAGGCAGAAGCCACTCAATGGGCTTTAGAAGAAGAAAAGAAATTAGAGCTACAAGAACAAGGATTGCAGCCAGAAACCGTCTTGGCGGACGTTGTAGAGCGTTATTTGAAAGAAATTACGCCAACTAAGCGAGGAATACGCCACGAAACTTTGAGATTAAACAAATTCGCTAGACATCCGATTTGTAACAAATTTATCGGTGATGTTACAAGAAAAGATTTTGAACAATGGATAGCAGAAAGAGAAAAAGAAGTTAGTGGCGAAAGTATTAGACGGGAATTATCCACCATTAGAAACATCTTTAATGTTGCAGTCGAACGTTGGAATTATATTGAAAAAAATCCAATGATAGGGCTTGTTTTGCCAAAAGGTAGTGAGCCAAGAACTCAACGCTATTCAGATGATGAGATAGAAAGAATTCTCTACGTTAGCGGTTATAACGATACACTCAAGACGATTAGAGCAAGAAGTGGCGCGGCTATGCTATTTGCTATTGAGACGGCAATGCGAGCCGGTGAGATTTGTGGATTGACTTGGGATAACGTTAATCTAGGGAAAAGAACTGCTTATTTGCCAATGACGAAAAATGGTTCTTCTCGGACTGTTCCACTAACAAGGAACGCTGTGGCTATTCTTGATAGATTGAAAAAAGATATTGGAAATACTGGATTGTGTTTTCAGTTAGATACAAGGTCGCTTGATGCAGCTTTCAGAAAGATTAAGAAAATGGCAATGTGTGAGCATTTACGTTTTCATGATACTAGACGAGAGGCTTTAACAAGGCTGGCCAAGAAAGTCGATGTAATGACTTTAGCGAAAATATCGGGGCATAAAGACATAAGAATACTCCAAAATGTCTATTACGCCCCGAATATGGAAGAAGTTGCTGAACTTCTAGATTAAGGCAGGGTTTCTGGGTATGGGTCGGGTGTTATCCAGTTGATAACTGGCAGTCTCATCCAAATAAGATCTTTTGTTGGTACACTGTCTTTAAACCTTAACTCGATATAGTTTGAGTCTCCTATACTACCAACATACACCATGCCTACGTTATCACCTTCATCGCTATAAAAAGGAAGCATAAAAGGCACACTGGAACGGAATCCTTGCGGTATTTTATTGCGAGGTAAAATATCCATTCTTTTTGCGTGATTTTTCCGCACAAATGATCCTGTTTCACTTCCGCGAAAAGAAATAGAACCCCACGCACCACCAGTAAAAGTACATTCTACGGTGTTATTAACTCGTCTTAGAGATATAAATCCTTGCATAATATTTACGGAGTCTCTTATCATCCGTCTCTCGCCTGTATCAGCTGATGTTACAACCCATTTATTGTTCTGTTTCAGCCATAAGTACGCTCCAACGCCAGCGCCATTTGTTGAGCTGTAGAATGTCCCATTTGGCTCTCTTCCTGTAATTTTACCGCTAGTGGTTTCAGGTTTGTCTGGTCTCCCGATTCCAGTGATTATCATCGAATCGCTGGATTGGCTACCACTTCCACCACCATCTGGAATTTTCTTTTCGATTCGCTTAATTTCAGCTCCTAGAAATTCAGCGAATTCTGTCACGCCAGTTTTAAATGTCATTATTTATTGTAACCTCTGTTATAAGCTTCTTTTAGATTCGCACTGTCTAGATTTGTGAATTTCTGATTGAGCGTAGTTAATGCTTCGTTTACCTGTGAGATTTTTTGAATAAGCTTATTCAAGCCATCTTCGCCGGTTTGAATGCCTTTCAACATATCGCCAAGCTCTTTAATGGTGTCAATACTCGCATCAACTTCCCCACCTAAAAGCTCATTTTTAATATCAGCTTTCGCTTGTGTTAAAAGCTCAATGATTTTTTTAGCAGATAGAGTTGAACTGTCGCCTGTGGCAGTGTCATCAATACCGGCACTACTACCAGATAAGGCAGCAATTCGCTGTTCCAGCTCATTGATTGCACCAACAATCGATCTTTTTTGAGCGGTTGTCAGCGTTGATAATGCACCGATAATGGCAATAATTTCCTTATCTTTCATGCCGACGAATTCGGCAAATGCTGTGAGGGTTTGGTGAAATTCTTGGGCTGCCATGTTATAAAGCTCCTATTTTGTAAAAAGTAATTAATTCTTCGAGAGTTGGTATTTTTTCCTTTCTCTCGCCAATCTCTTTGATTAAACGCACCTTAACTTTAATATTCGGTCTTGAGCGTTTAACTAATCTGATAATCATCTCGCCTCCGTTATGTCGTGAATAAGCGTGAATTCACCACCAGCCAGCGTTCTAATTAATCCTTGTTGGCTAGTACACTGCAAATCCCAGCTTGCTGTTTCCCACTTAGCGCCTAGCGTTTTATCGTGCGACAATGTAACCGTGACTAGATTTTCGCTTACGGTAATCTCACCTGTTTCAGTTGATAGCTTGATAATCTCGCCTTTCTTCGGCTCAATCCACATATCAAACTTGCTACCAGTCAAATCACTTTTCTGCTCGTCATCTTCTAGGATTTCGAACGTCCACCCATCATCATCACCACGCACTGTTTCCAGCTCAATGTTTTCCATTTTTGCTCCAATAAAAAACCGCACTAAGATTTCTCAAAGTGCGGTTGGTTTAGTTTAAGATTGATTAGATTACGATTTGACCGTTTTCTTTTAGATAAGTATAAATCCGTTCCAGTTCAATCTGTTCTGTGGTTTTGCCAATATCATCTTTAGTCAATGGTTTTTTCATTAACTCTTTTGCCGCTACGGCATCAATCCACTTATAATCAGAGATGATAGGCGTAAAGTTAGTTACGGAACCATCACTATCTTCACCCGTGCCTAATACATACTTAGCATTGATTGAACCATCTTCTTGCTTAGAGTATGCGGCAATAGCTGAATACATTGGATTTAAGATTTTGTTGAATGTTGTCATATTTACTCCTAGACTTGTGTCATTGTTGTCGTGCTTGATACTGCGTATGCTGCGATGCAGATTTTTGCTGGGTTAGCATTGCCATAACCAACATTAAAAAGCTCTGGGGGGGCTTTTTTATCTGTATGCCAGTAGTAATACTCATGAGATTGATTAGCTTCTACTGTAAAGGTTATGTGTGAATTAACCACGAAAAATATCCTCCTAACTGGAGACGGAGCTATCCTTATTCTTGATTGATAACTCCCGGCAACAATATAGGCATTGGCAACAAACGTTTCACACAAATTACCACCGATTAACTGATTAACCTCAAGCGCTCCAGTAAATTTACCAGTTACACCCTCTAATCTCGCCCCTCGTATCGTGCCACCCTCAATCACAGAACCTTTAACAGAACCACCGTTTACGGTTGTACCGCTGATTGTTGTACCTGTTATTGTGCCACCGGATATGTTATTACCATTGATATTATTACCGTTAATGGTCGCCCCTGTTATCGTACCGCCAGAGATGTTATTACCATTAATATTGTTACCATTAATGTTATTACCATTGATATTATTACCGTTGATATTTGTACCGGTGATTGTGCCTGCTGTAATTCGTCCGATGTCTGAACTAATCGCAGAAAGACTATTTACGTTTAGCTTATCAGAGGTTAGTGACCGTGTGGCGATGTGGTCTGCTCCAATACTCCCAACGGCAATATGCTTAGCCGCTACCGCACCAGTTGCAATCTTGTTTGAGGTAATACTATCAGCCGCCATTTGTTGAGCGGTGATTGAATTGGTTACAATCGAGCCGCCGTGAATAGCTGTCACACCTGTATTTTGCCAAGGACTAGGTTGCGTTGTGTATTCCGTACACTCCTCTAACATTGGACGACCTACGAACATCCAAGCTCCGCTTTGGCTCGAACCGTCGCCATCATAAAAGAAAAAGAACACATCAACACTCACAGCATTTGCTGGAGCTTGAAACTTGATAAAAGCCCGTTTTGCACTCTCAATTCCTTTAAATCTATAATCCTTTGATACACTGTCGCGCTTGCTTAACAAATACTCGCCATTAGCACCTCTTACATCAATATAGACTTCGACCTTTGAACAGTTTTGATTACCCATATAAGCCGAAACCATATACCAGTGATTAGAGTTAATAGGGACATTTTGACCGATTCCGCATCGCGTATTTGGATTACCGGTTAATCTATTGTGCCACCGCAGAATATTCTCATTTCTTAGATACCCTCCTTTTCCCATGCCGTAGTCAGGGTCTTGAAAGCATAGTCTCTCACCTCTCTTATCTGGAGGTAGATTACTTTCAAACGCAACCCATCCATCTGGCACACCGTCCGTTGGATTGGCAAATATAGGGTTGTAGAATAAATTCCCACCAAGCCCAATCGCTAACTTGTCAGCAGTGATTTGACCTACTGCCATGTGTTCAGCACGCACAGCTCCAGCTTGTAACGCACCAGCTCCGATTGTATTTGCGCCAATTTGGTCAGCTTGCAAAGTGCCGACTAATTGGGTTGTCTTAATGCGAGCTCCGCTTGCATCAACGCCATTCTCAAGGTATTTACTACCGTTCCACGTGTAAAGTTTGCCGTCTGCAGTGTTGTAAACTTGTTTGTGACCTTGATACTCATCAACATTCAAGCCATTGACCGTTTTAATTAAGTCAAGATTGCGAGCTGGTAATGCAGTGTCGATTACTTCGTTTACGATGTTTTGAGAAAGTTTTTTATTTAAAACCTCTAACTCTGCATCAATATCAACCGAGCTTTCGCCACGAGTGCCAGTCAACTGGTTAAATGGACCGACATTTACACCTCGAGTATGTCTTAGCCAATAGTATCTAACCTGATTAGCTCCGACTTCGTGTGTGTAAACTCTGGAATTTACTTTAGTTAGCAATCTTGCGGTTTTTATATCGTCAGTTTCGCTAACGTAAATCTCTGTCGCTGTGGCATCATTAATCCAATCCCACTCGATTGTGATATTACCTAGCCCACCAGTAACCCTTACACCAGTTGGTGCTGGAGGTTTATCAATAACAAAGGTTTGCGTTCTTTCGCTTAATAACTCACCGCTCTCACTCTTAACTTGAATGACAATGGTGTACTCGCCATTCTCAAAATCATCAAAGCTAACATTAGGCGATGATTGACCTAGGCGAACATCGTATAAAGCACCGTCTTTGTAGATTTTGATGTCATATTTGACTAATCCGCTCCCACCTGTAATCTCGGTCGAGAAACTAACGCTGCCGTCTTGATTAACATTAACGTTAATATTACTAATCTGCGGAACACTAAGAATTGAAGTTGCTCTAGGTTCAAACTTCGCACCATTATCAACAATCGCCTCTTTCTGTGGTTCGTGCTGCAAGGCTGTAATGGTGTATTTACCTTTCTCTTCCTCTTTAACGGTTAAAGCCTTGAATAACTGACTTGTCACCTGTTGAGTAGATAGCGACCATACGCCATAAGCTTCCAATCCAGTAGGAGTTTGGTCTAAAGTAACTTCAGCGCCTTTCGCAGAGATAATCTTGATATCTTGATGTCTCGCATTTTGGTTAATGTAGCTAAAGTAACTATTGCCATTGACGGAAATTTCTCTATCTAAAGTAACTTTCTTGCCATTAATGGCTAAAACTCGGCCACCAATGTTTGTGCCAGCGTAATACGTATCAGCAACCTTAATAATGTCACCAGGTACGTGCATTAAACCCTCTGTGCCAACCGTGAATGTAACAGTTTTAGTCTCGAGTTTCTCCGTCTGCAATAACCACAATCCAGTGCGGTGTGCTTGCCCCCTAGAGGTGCAGCCAAAGGCAGTGATTTTCTTAACGTTTAAGCCATTTTTACGAATAGAATCATCATCTGAAACGTATTCAATCATTCTCTCGTAATAATTGTTTTTATCCACATACTCAACTTGGATTGCGTTGTGTCGTGCTTTCTTAGCAGAAAATGTGTAGTTAAATTCCCCACCCTCAACGTTTGCGTTTGTGTAAGTCCAAACGGGGTCATAAGGGCGGTCCATTACAACAGTTAATTGCTGACCGTTCCAAACTGGCATTGCTCGGAAGATGGAACAAATGTCATTAATCACATCATACGCAGAACGTTGCTCTGTCAGCCAAGCATTACAAGTAAATCTAGGCTCTTTACCACCAAAGCCATCTGGAACGAGTTGGTCACAATATTGAGCGACTTGGTATAAAGTCCATTTATCAGCACCGAACTCACCTAGTCGATTTCCTAACCCGTAACGCTTATTTGTAACAATGTCATACAACACCCAAGCCGGGTTATCCGTCCAGTCTATCTTAAATGTACCGTCCCAAACGCCAGAATATTGTCTTGTTCTTGGATTGTAGTTACTAGGGATTTTGACCTTAATCCCCATAATGTCGTAGGTTCGTGTCGGGAGGTTGCTGAAATACTCAGAGTCAAACTTAACCCCAACCAAAGCCGTATTTGGATAGGTGAATACTGTATCAATGACCTCTGTATAACTTGACCATAATGTATTATTTTGTAGCTTTTGCGAGCTACTATCCTCTGTTAATCGCTCAACCTTAATAGTAAATGGAACAGGCGGCAAATCACTAAATGTGTGCTGTTGGAGGTATTGGGAGCTATATTTACCAATAATGGTTACAGGGTAAGATTTACTCCCAATGGTAATAACTAGATTAACTTGTGAGCCGTTAATATCTCCGTTATCCTCCATTTTAGAAAGAGCTTGAACTCCAATAGTGAATCTCAATCTAGAGACTTTACTGTCTGTAATAGTCCTTGTTATAGGTAAGTTTCTGCGCACCTGTGCCGATACGGACACCTCTTTTTCGGACGCACTAAATCCACTAAGTACATCTTGGACTTGTCCACCAATTCGACCTTGTAATGACACATTTTTGAAGTTGAATGAACCGTTTTTGTTTTGAACTGGCGTATTATCTAAGTAAACAGACTTCATACCGTCCGCTAAACCAGCCACCTCACCCTCAGAAATAACTTCAACAATTTTAATTAATTGCTTACTTCTGCTCGTTTCCTTTGCCTCAACTGGTGTGTGTGTGCTACCTGCACCGCTTCCAATGTTGGCTTCAGGACTAAGTGCAGTGCCAGGGCTAGGACTGCCACCGCCTCTTCTGCTACCTTTACCCATTATCACCCACCCGCGCTGCTATCCAAGGATAAATCTTTCCATTCTTATCTCTGTATCTGTTTAAATCACCGATTCCAGTATTGCTATTACCAGTGTTAACAGTGTCGCTAGCGGTTAGTTTATTGGCATCTTCCGTGGTAGATACAGTTGGCTCTCTCTCGACATCCATAGTCTCAACACCTTGAGAGATTACAAGTGTCCCAGTTCTGATTAAGCCGTAAGCGAGAGGCATAGATTTACCTTGTGCCACCATATTTGATAGGTTTGAAAAGCTTGTTGATTGCTTTTTCTCTTTCTCTTCTTGTCTGCTTTTTATACTTTCTGGCTTAATTGCTCCAGTATGAGTTACGCCTCTCATTGTTGGCATTTTTGTGAGCATTTGAGCCACACCGCCAAGCAACATTGATGCACCCAATCCACCAATCATCATTGCGGAAGTTGTACCAAGAACACCAAGTCCAAGCGGCCCCAAAGCTAACGCACCCGCAACGATTGCCGCACCGGCAATCACCCTGCGCAATCCACCTCCTTTTGAGCCTTTTAGAGTTGGCGTGAAGTGGACGGTTGCATCGTCTTTTAGTTTTTGGCTTAATCCCTGCTCTAAATATCGACTATCTAAGTATTCTCGACCCACTCTCACAGTGAATAAGCCTTGCTGAATAAATTGTCTTAGTTTTGGAATTTGACTGGTTAGAGCGTGCACCACTTCGGCAGGTGTCTTGCAGTCTAGATTAAATTCAGATCCAAACTGTTTAAGGGTGCCGTAAAATCTAACGTTGACCATTCTCTGTATCTCCAAATGCTGTGCGTGTGTTTAAGCCAGTAACCATCATATAAATCTCGCTTAGATAAGCGTTTCGGTGCGTGATGTAATACCATCTGATCGCCCACATAAATCGCAGCGTGATTAGGTACATCAGAACCAACACTAATTAAAATTACATCGCCAATTTGCGGCTCGCTAACTTTCTCAAATCCGTGCTTTTCCATATTGTCTAAGTAGAGATTGAAACCATCTTCCCACCAGTAATCAGCACGTTCAAAATTAGGTAACTCACAACCCGATAAAGCATAAAAATCCCTAAACAGCGTGTAGCAATCCATTTCACCGTGTTTAAAATCTCGACCGATTAGGAATGGGATTTTTGGGAAAATATGGATTTCTTCATCGCAGACTAACCAGAAATCTAACTGGCTATATAGTTGTGTTTGTAAGTCTGATAGGGATAACTTTGGCTCACCTTGTGGGTGAGAGTGAACCAATGCCATAATCTCGCCTTTCTCTGATGCGTTGATGTAATCTTCCGGTGATATTTCAAAGTGGTTTTCTTTATCTTCCGCCACGTTTTCACAAGGTATAAAGACTTTTTCATCGCCTACTAAAACAACAAAACCACAGCTTTCCTGTGGTTCTTTTGATTTTGAGTATTTAATTATCTCGTTGTGTAGTTTTCCGTCCATCATCTACCCCAACTTATCAACGCTAACAAATCCGCCGTAGTTGTGCGTGTTATTTCGTAATTTACAGCCAGTCAATAAACCACTGCATTTATCCTTTTGTGGGTCGGTAGTCGGTTGGTCTTTTTCATCTGCCACCGCCTTACCCGTATAACCGCACTCAACACCACGATAAAGCCAGCTACAAGTCGATGTAATCATTCTTGCACCAATTAAAGCGTTATCTGTTTCTGACGGTAAAGCTAGAGTAAATTGAGCGATACTGCGATTAAGAGAGGATAACTGTTCAATAACAAAATAACTCAAGGCTTCTTGGCTTGGATCAGCTCGCTTGTTACCTCCCTCAAAGTTCACAGCATCAAGATAATGCATATAGACTAATCTTCGCCTAACAATACCCCCTAAGCACTGCTCAAAGCGATTACAGAGTGCAGTAACAAAGCCATCCACATTACCAATCGTTAATGTTGGTCGGTTGCTTGGCCCGTTGCCTGATAACTCAAATCCATCCGCTTTAACACCGAACGGCTGATAAGTCTTACCTTGCCATACGATAGGTTGTGATTTTTCGTTATAGCCAGCATAAAACCGATATAGCTCACCACTAATACCATCACTATCACGCAATGGTCTTAAATCAACCTCGAACAACTCAATCAAAGCGTTTTGCTCTAACTTGGCAAGGTCTAGTTTGAATTTATTGCTAATTGCTTGCGGCATTATTTACTCCAATAAAAAACCGCACATTAAAGTGCGGTCTAATTGATTAAAGTTTATTATTGATAGATAGATGTATCAAGTTGCTTAAATTTGCCATCTTTAAATTTATTGACATCATCAATTATGCGTTTCACATTTTTCACATCAAATGTCACGCTCTGGATTAAGCATGGTGCACTTTCAGGTGAGGTGAAACATACATCTAGCAAATTAGAATATTTATTTCCAGAGTGAAATGTATAAACGGAATACCCATTGACCGTTTTCACTCTAGCAATCTCTTTTGTAAACTGATCGCCTCGACTTTTAGCCTTGTTATCCCAATCGAGGAATTTATTTAAGGTTGCCAAATGCTCATTTACAGAACTGCTAGATATCGTATAATTGGCTTTCTCTCGATTACCAAACTTATCACTTTTATATGTTTCCACTTGATACACTAACGCCTGAGATCCGTCTGAAAAATCCAACAACATGGCAGTAGTTAGCATTGGAAGAAAATCAGATGCAACAGAGTTATAAACCGTTCCCTCAACTGGTGAATTTAACTTTGTCACCTTGTCCGCTGTTTGACAAGCGGTTAAAAGAAAGCCGCAGAAAAGCAGTGTGGTAATTTTTTTCATAATTGATTCCTTATTTAACAAACTAAAAATAGAGTTAAATTTTAACTCACTCATCCTTTTAAATTTGTGATAAGACTCTCAAATCAGTTAAAAACTTGCTGAAATTGTAATGAATATTCGACATAAGGGCCGTTATCAACTTTAGACCATTCCGAGCAGAGAATTAATATTCGCTCAGTTTTACCAGGCGGAATCCATTCAAACGATTTATAACCACCGTGTCGCGCAAGGAATGAATCAAGAGATCTAATCATCTCTTTTTCCCTACCCTTGTGATAGCGGATTGTGGCGGTAGTTGATAATGGCAAAGAGTTAATATCTTTTACTCTGCGTTGCTGATAACCATCGCCAAATTTGATAATGTCAACTTCTGGCTTGTAATCTAGATGCAATCCCCATTGGATTTTAAAATTAAATAGCTCTTTCATTCACTACCTCAACATTCCGCCACTTCTAGATTCATTTCTAAGTACGTCGTAAACTTGCGCCCTGGTTAATCTAGCAATCTTTTCGGCTAATGCCGGATCACTGTCGCCATCGCCAAAGTTATTTGTCTGGTTAATGACAACTGTCTTATTACTTGATCCACCTAAAGCCTTATTTAAGTTTGAATTGCTTGTAATCTGTCCGCTTGCACCTGGCGTGAATAACTCCGGACCTTTTTCACCGACAAGATACGTTCTTCCACCACCAACATAACCACCACTCGCACGGGCGCCAGAAATAGTGACGCTTTTAAGCTGATTTAGAACAGCAGCACCTTGACTAGCTACAGCCGCCATATTCGCAAATTTCTGCGCTGTCGTAACTGCTGTCGGATCGTTCATCGCTTTCATTACTGCTGCGTGTAAGTTGATTAGTGACTCGGCAATTTGGAATGACTTAGATATAGAGAAAAGCGTCCTATATGCAGCGGATTGCTTGCCACCTGCCACCTCGGCCAACCCAGCTAATCCATCAAATAATGATGCGGCAATGTTTAACTGCGTTGCCGCCGCTTGCATGTCTAAAGTTTCTTTGCGTTGTCTATATTGTTCTTCTATTAACGCCTTAGCCTCTTCAAACTGCTGAACGTTGATCAACTGCTGTTCATAAAGCTCTTGAGCCTTAACAAGCTGATCTTCTCTTGTTATTTCATTCTGCACATACTGATCATTTCCAGAGCCGCGAATATCATTAAAAAAGGACCGCACTTTATCAGCTCTATCTTTATCTTCCTTAATCTCTTTCGCTTTCTGTTTTTCTAATGCCTGATCGTATGCTTGAGCCTCTAGTTCAAGATAATGCTTTCTCAACTCTAGCGCGCTGCTAAAATTTCGCTCTTTGGCATCTTTCTCGGATATAGCCATTCCATTGATTTTGGCTATACGTTGTTGATGCTGTAGCTCTAACTTCTGCATCTCATTTGCGTATTGCATATCCAGAGAGGCAACATCGCTTGTTCTACGACTAGATCCGCGACTTGACTTAATCGCCGCTTTCTTGCTCTCGCCTTTGCTTACCTTGGCGATTTGCTCATTGTAGTTTTGTTCAAGTTTATTAAGCTCGGCATTTCTTAACTGATCAATCGTTTCAAAGCCGCGTTTTTTAATCTCAACTTCGCTCAATACAAGATTTTGGATGGCTTTCTTGTCTTTCTCGTGTTGCTCAGTTAGTTTCTGTTGTCGAGATTTTAGCTTATCTTCAATCTTTTCAAGTTGAGCTTTGCCGGCATTCTCTTTTTCTTCTTGCTCAGCTTTCTTGCGTTTTGATTCAGCGGCATCAGCCTCTGCCTTTTGTTTATCCTGTTCTTCTTTTAGTTTTGCTCTAGCCTTATCTAAGTTAGCTTGCTGTTGGTCCATTTGCTCACGCATTGCAGCTAAAACTTCATCGCTACCATCAAAAGCGCCTGACTCAAACTGTTGCTCTAATGATTTCTTAGATTTTTCAAGAATGGAAATTTCATTTTCAAGGTTTTTAACATGCGTTGCGGTATCTACGCCTCTCATAGTCTTGGTTAATCCAACGAAAGCTTCTGAAAGGCTATCAACAGCACTTTTAAAGAATTTTGTAATACCTGTGGTTTCGGCAAACTGTTCTTTTAATTCATCCGTTACTTGTCCAAGCGTATCAAGAGAGCCTGATAATGTTCCACTTGCAGCAGATTCACCAGTGCCACCTACGCGATCTTGCAACGCCTTAAATATAATTTCCTGCGCCTTAGCCTTATCACCAGTTTCGACAAATGAATTGATTAAATTTTGCTGTTCAGATGTAAGCTCAATACCTTTTCTTTTTAGGATAGATATTGCCTCAGCTGGACTTTCTAAAGCTCGACCAAGATTTCTAGCCTCGCTTGAAATATCAGTGCCAAATGTCTCAGCTAAATCTTGTGATAGTTTAATCGCCTCTTTAAATGATTCGCCAGTAACGCTTTTAAATGTCATCATTACCGACATCGCTTGTCGCACACCATCTGTGCTAGCGAGTGTATTCATAGCGACAGATCGGGCAAATTTATCCATCTCAGAAGAAGAAAAACCAACAGCCGATCCAGTTGCTCTTAGTTGAGCCTCTGTTCTTGCCATATACCGCTCTGTTTCTTCAAAAATCTTTACGCCATCACCTAAAGAGCCAACAAAAGAAACAACTGCACCAGTGGCTGCGATAGCTGCAGTAGCAATGCCGCCAATAGCTATCTTAGTTAAATTAAGCCCATTGAGAGATCTTCTAGCTTTGTTAATTTCTTCGGTAAACTTAGCTGTTTCTGCCTCAAGCTTTATTTTTATGTCGCTAATCTGAACCAATTCTCAATACCCCCGAATTCGCGGCAGATGCCTCCATCATTTCCTCGTCCGTCATTTCTCTTTCCGGTTCGTCAGAATTAAAGATAGAAAAATCTCTAGCCGTTACAACCTGTTTAGCGGCAGCGCAGTTATAGACCGAACTTGTCATTATTCCGTAACCATAATCAAGCATTTCAAGCGTGAATGGTCGTTTTCCGAAATATTTGTACCAAGAAAAATACTCCGCAAGAGACATCTCACGGAGCATTCTTCTATAATCCGCACGTTTAAATTCGTGCGCTAGTTTCAAAACAAAATCAAGTTCGGCCTCTAGGCGTTTTTTTCTTCACCGTCCGCACTGTCCGCCTGCTCTGCTTCTTCCTGATCCACTGTTTTAGGGAAGTTGCACACATTTTGAACAGCATCAAGAACGAGATAGAAGTCGTTATTTGTGAGCGTTGTTAAAACTTCATTTTGTAGCTCGTCAATAGTTTTATCTGTTTGTGTATGCGACAACGAGTAAGCAATTAATCGCGCATGTGCTAACAAGTTATTTCTTGTCATTTTATTAAGTTTTGCATTAATCTCTTTCTCTGAATCTTCCGCTTTAATTGGTTCAGGTTTTTCGAGCGAATTCATGTACTCGACATATTCAAGATAATCTAAAGCAGACAGTGCGGATAACAGAAGAACTTGCCCATTAACTTCAAACTTGATTTGTTTTAACATGATTAATCACCTGCCTGATTTGTTTCAGCTAATAATGGTTTGCCAACATTAGTTAGCTTGATTGTGCGTGTCATTGTTTCATTTTGCGGAACAGCTTTACCCAAAGAAGATACCCAAGCGAAATACACATCTCGAGTACCATTTGGATATACAACCAAGTAGAATTTTTTTGTGCCATTATCAAAATCTTTGACAATAGCTTGCTGAGCTGTATCACCAGGCAACCATGCAAGAGTGATAGATGTTTCACCTGCTGACTTAGCACCTTGGCTTGTTGATTTCCATTCTGCGTTTGGATCGTCTAAGTAGTTATCTTCATAGCTTTCCGCAGTAACTTCACCAGGCGATAACTCTTTAATTTTTGCAATACGCTCCCAGTTTTCGGCTTTTTTAATTTCTGCCGCTGAAATTGTTCCACCTTGAATAGCAGTGGTTTCTTTCTCATCTTTTAAACGAAAAAACTGCGTACCCGCGCCTTTCATTGGTGTCGTGTCTTTTTTAGCCATTATTGACCTCATAAGTAATATTGTATTGGATATCGGCAGCGATCCACGTTGCCATTTGCTCGTCCTGATCGTAATCAAAAGACGAGAACGAAGTTGTTTCAGTTAGGCTTGATAATGATTCTTCAACAATACCGCTTTCATAGATTTCTTGAGCAAGTTTATCCAAGTCATCTTCTCTCGATGCCGAACGCATGAATGCCGCAACGTGTAGTGTCGCCTGTAATGTTCCGTCTAAATAACCAGTTGGCGTAACATTGCTAATGAATACCGCCACTGTTGGGCTCTGCGTCTCAATATCGGTGAATGATGGTTTGCCATTACTAAACTCCTTAACCTTTGGTAAATACGGCTTTAAAGCATTAATAACAGCCTTCCTGATTTCTGAATGAATTTTCATTTTTTAAGTACTATCTGCATCTGCCTAATTAATTGATCTCTCAATTCAATTGGCATTTCATTTTCATACGCTCGTTTAACCTCTGCGTAGAATGCCTCTGTAAGTGGAATTTTTAACGGAATTTTGACTACATCGATTGGATAACGGTCTTTTCCTTGTCGTTGCATTACTTGCGTTCTTCCGTTTTGTAGCTTTTGAATAAATGCTCTTTGAAAAAAACGATTTCCGACTTTTAGTTGACCTTTATTTTCGCCTCTTCGAATAAATCTCCCATCACCTTTAACTAACCGGATAACAGGTAAATTTCCTCGATTAACCTTGATAAAAGCACTTAATCTATTTGATTTAGCTCGTTCTAGCCTTACTCGACCTTTAATAAAGCGCTTAGGCACATCCACTCTCTTGGATGTATCTATTACAGCTCTCACTATAACTTTTGCGGCAATATTATTAATTGTCCGCGCCATCGCCTGTGGAACTGCTTTTTTATCAATGTCGGTTAATGCTTTCTTGGCTTTCTCGATGTCGTCATTAATTGCCATCAGTAACTCGCATCCTCTTCCAGTTGTAGAATTATCGTCCCAGAATTAAAACTAAAGCCACTGACGATATACTCAATGTTATTTATCGTTACGCGATCATTTTTCTTGGGTTTGTACCCGGAAGATTTAAATAGTGTAAGCGTGCGATAAATGCCATTAATTGGCTCAAACTCTTTTGGGGCTTCCTCTAAAACCGCTTTGTATTTCTTACCATTGATGATGTAGACGGACATCATCACATCCGATATAACTTTGTCCGCCTGCGAGATTGCTACATCAAACGGACTAGGCGTTAATCTTGACATCTACAGTTTCCACAGATGTACCGCTTGCGCGCCACGCAACACCTAAGCGTTTGTTACTGCCTGCGGTAGTTGTTGCACCATCTGCTGACCAGTAAACAACTGCGCCTTGTTTAATGTCATCGGCCGCTTTTGCTTTAACGGTAAACACACCAGTAGTTAAGCCAACGCCTACACCATTTTGAGCAACATCACTTTCTGCAACAACTGCAAGATTTTCGATCATTGCAACATCACCGCTCTTCATGGCAGCGGTCGCGGTAAAGCGTACTGTATTGCCGTCTTGTACATAATTTTTAGCCATATTCAATTAATCCTATGATTTATTTAATAAAAAACCGCGCTTTATTTAAAAGCACGGTCACTATTTAATAGGTTCTAAGTTACTTATTTGTAACTTTAACAATGCCGCGATAGTCGATCACGTTCACGCCTGCATCGATGCGAACTTTAGTAGCTACACCATCAACGGTAAAACCTTGTTGTTGCTCGATGTATGGTGTATCAATGCCGTCAAGATATGAAACCTCAATAGCCTCTTTATTGATCAAGTACCATTCTTTCGGATTTGCAATTTGTAAACGAGCAGATTTAATTGGATCTACAACACCTTGCAATGGATTGATGATTCCTGAGTTAATATCCGCACCCTCTACGCTTGTAGAGCCTAATAATTGTTTAGCACGAGTATATAAAGAAGTTGGAGCTAACAAGAATTCAGGCTCGATAGCTAAAGGCTGACCACTTGCATCAACGAAACCATTCATCATTTGAATAGCTTTATCAATGTTTGTAATGTCTAGTGCCGCGTTGTTGAATGCGTTGTTGTGTGACGCATCAAATAATTTTTTGCCGTCTTGAGCAATAGCATTACCGGTTAAAAGTGCGAACACTAATTTAGCAATGGTTGCTTTTGCAGCTTGCCCCATTTTCTCAGGGATTTTAGTCAAGAGGTGCATATCATCGTTCAAGATAGCTTGACGAGTGATTGAGAATAATTGACCGTATGTTGCAAGCGCTACATTCGCACCCTCATCACCAATCTTACCGTAACTGTATTCTTCACCTTCGCCAACTTCAGGAAGATAACTAAAACCACCAAGACCAACTCGTTTAGTTGCGCGGAAATCGGTTAGAGTGCCGCGAGTAGTGAATTTCTCATAATCTTCTACCGCACTTTCCCATCCTTTTAATAAGGATTTGTGTGCCACATCAATTAAGATTTGACCGAAGTCTGAGCTTGAGTGCGTGAACGCTAATCCAACGATACCCATTGCATTTTGACCTGCAACACTAACACCACGATCTGCAAGTGATGCGCGTGCTAACTCTCGCAAGCTCATACCGCTATATGCGTTAGCTTTTGTGTTTGATTGATCCTTATCAATACCTGCACGTGCTAACAATGATTGTTTAACACTATCGCCAACAATATTACCATTACCAGCGTATGCGGTAGGCGAGGCGCTTGGTGTGGTGTTCGCACCAAGTTTTGCTAACAATTTGTCTTTTGCTTGCTCTGCGGTAATTGATAAATCACCTAAGCACTCTACTAACAAATCGCTATGAGCTGAGCCAAACGGAGCAAATACGGCTTTAATATCCGCATTGCGTTTATTTAAATCAGCTTGCACTTGCGCAGTATTATCTACTGTCACAGTTTGAGTTTGATTTACTGGCGCTGATTGTTCAGTTGGTGTTGCTTGTGGTGCTGGATTTGAGCCAGCGTTGCCTTGTGGCTTAAACAACATATCTTTCATTGCTTTTGGCATATTTTCAAAGTCCTCTAGTTTTCGTGATTTAATAGACGCCATCGCCACAAGTGGTTCGGCTAATTTGTCGGCAAATCCTTGTTCAACGCATTCTTTACCATTGAGCCAAGTTTCTGCTGATAGCATTTCTGCTAATTCTTCTGGTGTTTTCCCTGTTTTGTTTGCGTAAGCAGGGATTAACGTATTTTCGACCTTGTCTAATAGGTCGGCATATTTGCGCATATCCTCTGCATCGCCACCTTGGATTCCCCAAGGTTTATGGATCATCATCATTGCGTTTTCAGGCATGATTACCTCATTGCCAGCCATCGCAATAACGCTCGCCATACTTGCCGCCAAGCCGTCAATGTAAACTGTCACATTTGCCGGGTGATTTTTTAGCAAGTTGTAAATTGCGATGCCGTCGAAAACATCGCCACCTGGTGAGTGGATGTGTAGGTTAATCTGCTTGAGATTGTTTCCGCAGTCTTTTAAGTCCTGCGCAAAGCTCGCCGCAGATACGCCCCAAAATCCGATCTCATCATAAATTGAGATCTCTGCCGTATCGTTGGCTTTGGCTTTGATTGAATACCAAGACTGGTTATTCGTCTTTGTCGCGCTCGTTGCCATCGCCACTGGAGACAGAATCATTTTTTGTTTTGTCATTTGTCGTACCTGTGTTAGTTAAATCTGTGTCAAACTTGAGACCAAATTTTCGGTTTTCCTCAACCTCAACTCTTCGTCTGCGTTTCACTTCTGCTGGATTGCTACCGCTTGCTCGCACCGCTTGACTTTCTGTTGCCAACCCGCCTTTAATGCGCTCTTTCCAGGCTTGCGCCTCTTTGGTTGGATCAATCCATGGCATCACTGGGCCACTGTAAACGGCGTTATAAAGTGACTCTGGATCAATATCGACTGGCACCTCAATTTCACCGCTAACAATCGCCATTTTTAGCCATTCTCGGTAAATTGGGCGAGAGATGTGCGCAACAAAAGTATCTTGTAAAACTGCGTACCCCTCAAAGCTCTCCACCAACTCTTGGCGCTGGCTTGAGTAAGTGCCGTTATAGTCTCTAGCAATGCTTGAGTAACTGGAGCGAGTTCCCGCCGCTGTTGCTCTTAACTGACCATTTCTAAATGTTTCGAGATTTACATTCGGACGGTTCGAGTTGATCAGCCCAATATCTTCACCAGGCTTAAGATCGTCAATGATGGCGCCAGGTGCAATTTCAAAATCACGCTCAGGACTATCCGTGCCGTACTCATCATTGTCACCGTAAAGAGAGGAATCCCCTTTTTTGATGTACATCGTAAATGCGGCGGCAATTCGTGCAGCCACACGCTCGCTTTCCTCGTAGTCTTTAAGGTCAGCAAGTCGGATAATTACACCGTGCAACATAGATATGCCACGCAACTGGTGCAGGCGCTTTTTAAATGCAAGGTGCAACATATTTTCCGCTGGCACTGATTTAACTCGCCCATAAGTGCGGTTGTTTTCCTGTGGGTTATCCATGTAAACACGGTAAGACACAGGGCGTCGCCAAGCGTTAATCTCTATGCCTTGGATTACATTAGCTGTATCTGATTGCCACATCGGCACAAAATCAGGCTCTAACGCCTCAAGGCTAAAGGCAATGCCAGTGCTATGATTCAACCCAGCCACCGCACCACGCACGAGTTGGATAAATACTTCCCCGTCTCGCAACCAAGTTCTTAAAAGTATCCGCTCCAGTTCTGGGCGCGTGAATTGTCCTGTGACTTCTGGTCGCACAGACCATTCCGCCCACTTTTTACGGATTTGCTCTGCCAAATCTTCATCGACATCACCACTTAATTTAAGTGGCTGAGGTTCGATATGGATTCCTCGCGAGCCAATGACGCGCTCTTCCATCTTATCCAGGATTCCGATCACAATGTCGTGATTCTGGTCTAACGCTCGTGCCTGTTCTCGCAAACTTACCGCACTTTGTTTTGTTGATGCGTTCGCACCTTGACTTTCTCGTTTTGCTTTATGTGTACGGCTTGGCATTGCTGCCTCGTATGCATTCATTACATATCGGCTTTTTGCTCGCTGCGCGCCCCATTTAGGCGAGATTGCGGCAATCGCTTTATCTAGTATTCCCATTGTTTAAAATCTCGCGTATTTGATTCTATGGCGTTTAACGCGCTGTCTTGTTTCCGCTAACAGCTCATTAAGCATTTGTTGATAGCGGTCACGTTGTTTTGTCCATTCGGACACTTGGTAAGATACGGAACGTCCATTAAAGCTAACTTGGCTTTGTGCGTTTTCGATCTTTTCATCAAGCGTTCGTATTTTTTCTTCGAGTTCTTCTCTGTCGTAGATAGCCATTTTTGCCCCAATAAAAAACCGCACTTTTTTACGATGCGGTTAGTTAAGTAGTGGTAATTCAATTTGCAATTTATCTTCAAAGATTTTTAGAGTTGCTTCAAGTAACGGTTTTTTACCTTTCCATTCGTTCAGCGCTTTGCCACAAACGCTTGCTAATTGTTTTTCGGCTTTATGTTCGCCCAAAGCTTGGTAATATTGCTCAAGCAATGTCATATTGCCAGATAACAATTGATCTTGCATAAAATTAAATGCTTTGATGTAAGCAATCTTAATTGCCATTGCTTTTTTAGTTTTATACCCCATAACCAACAACATAAAACCGTCTTTTGTCATCTCAAACATTGGGCGCTTTTCGCCTTTTTTATCTATGTATTCAACCAAACCAAAATTGGTTCGGTTAAATTCGTCATCACCAGATTCTAAAATTTCACGGATATCACGTATAACATGGTAATGATACTTGCCAAAAACTTTTGCTACAGTTTCTGATGTGGTAATAGTTTTATAGCCTTTATTTTGTACAAACTGTTTAAAATTTTCGGGATTTGCTAATTGCATTTTCTGTCTCCAAATTTAGATAATAAAAAGCCCCAACTATCTCTAGTCAGGGCTTGAGTTATTACCGCAACATATCCACCTTTTCATAGGCTCGGTATCTACCGATTTAAGGTTGTCTAGGAGTTAAAGCCAACCACTTTTTTTACTTCCGCCACCGTTTAGCCAATTACTTTTTGTTTTGACTTTCGGTTGCGGTTTAACTTGTTCAATTTCTACCGCACTTTCTGTTTCCATTTCCGGCGCGGCCGTCTCTTTTCGGATTACGTTAGGATTTGAGCCTGGTAGTCTTGCCCAGTGTGGAACGCTATCCTCATCGCCCCACTTAATACGTTCATAGCCTCTCAAAATGGCAATAGCGTGGGCATAGCAAAATAAGTCAAACGCCTCATTATTGCCTTTACCAGGTTTGCGCCACTTGCCGTCTTGTCCTCGCTCCTCGTAGGTCAGTTCATCAAAAAACCATTCCCCAATCCACGATGGGAAATGGATATAATTAGCCCCGACAGTCTCACGACTTAATGCGTTACTAATGCGATCTTTGAGTTGATCTGTTTGGAGTAAATACAACGGCACATCACCGCGTGCCTTAGCATGACGATCTGAGCGTGATGTGTTGTCAGGATAAGTGCGCGTAATAAGTTTTTGACGTTTGGTACTATCACCTTTGACGAGATAAACGCGCTTAGATAATCCATCGCGTTTACATTTACGCCAAAACTTATAGGCATTGTCTGTTACACCATCCTCACCGCCGCTATCCACCGCCATTGCAAGGATTGGCATAAATCCGCCCTCTAGGCCCTCAATGCGATATTGCTTATTGAGTACATCGCTAATAAGTAAATCCCAGTCCTCAGGGTAGGCGGACGGATCAATTGGCAGACTTTCCCCATCTGAATTGCTCCGCATTGATGATTTAATGTTGTATCTATCAATGAGCCATCGTTCGCTGTTTTCGCCATAGCCAACAATTTGGACTACAAAGCGACGGTTCCGCCCACCCTGTACGTCAACCGCAGCCAATAAAAAACGGCACCCATAAGGCACCGTTCTTTTTTCGGTTTCTTCACGCCGCTCCATTAGCTCGTCAGATCGGCGCTGCTCAAGTGCTGAGCGTGGTAAATAAGGTAATCCCCAGTCGGTATTCGTCACCGCTTTTAATGTTTCCTCACTGCCGGTCATCTCAAATTCATGCTCAGCGGTGAGCAATTTATAAGTTAATTGCGCCCATGTTTGATAAGCGGCTGCAGGGCCTTCTAGCCAAAATGATGCGATACGAGAGTTTCTGCCCTCACCATGTATCACTCCATCTTTATCTATCGTTTGCCCCTCTTTCAGCCATTTACCGCCAATGTTTAATGCGCGTTTTTTATCAGGCTCAATTAGAGTTTGACAGTGTGGGCATTGCAGCCGAGCTTTTTCCGATGCTTTGACATAATCGGTATCATCACGATACCCGACCATGTTAGCCATTGATGGTTCAAACCATTCGGAGCAACTAGGGCATTGCCAATAAAATCTACGTCTATCACCGCGATTATATAAAGATAAAATCCCAGTCGTTGGCGGTGCCTCGTGAGTGGTTTTAGGATGATGTTTTAGATCGACAATATCTTTGCCTGGCGAACTCTCTACAAGTGTCATGCCTGCACTCATAAATGTAGTTGTACGCTTAGAGGCTAAACTAAATCCATCACCCTCGCCGTCCACATCATCTGGCCAGCGGTCGTAGTCAGTTAATGCAACGTATTTGTAGTCAGACGATGACAATACATTAATTGACGGCCAACCAATCTTTAACAGGTTGCCCGCTCTAAAGTATTTATCGTGGACGTTGTTATCGTTTTTTCGTGGGCTTAATCTTTTCGCAATCTCAGGTGAGCATCTAAAAGTGCGGTCTAAACGTTTGCGGCTATGCTCGCTCGCCTTTTCTTGTGTTAGTTGTACAAGTAAAAAATCAGACGGATCGCAAATAATCGCATAAGTAATCCAGCCATCAATCAATCCAACTGTTTTACCAGTACGCGCTGGACCAACAAAAACAACTGCATCATATTCCCGTGAGTTAAGACAATTCATCGGCTCAAGTATATAAGGCGCAGTATTTTCATCCCATTTAACAGAGTTTCCACCACCAACAGGCACGCGCATATACTCTGCGACAGCCTCAGATACTTTCATTCGGCGAGGCGGTTTAAGTAGATTTGCAATATCTCGTCTAATATCTTTAGCTGATGCAAACATTATTACTCCTCTGACTTGCCATCACCAGTCTGTATGTGTGATGACATTTGCGATTTAACATCATCAATTACCTGTATTACACGGGTTAATTGTGACGGAGTTAATCCACAATCACGCTCTAAAATATCCGGCAATGTATCAAGTGACTGCACTACTGCTTTTGCCAAAAAGCTCATTTCTTGAGCGACTTCAAATGATGGTACCAGCTCCCCAGTGTCTCGCTCATATTTAAGTCTTTCGTTTTCCGCTTGCCAAAATGCTCGTCTCTCAACAGGCGATAAGCTATCAACATCTGCTGTCATTTTTTCGGCAAGCCCGATTTTAATTAAATCAGATATCGAGTAGAGCTTTAATTTGGAGTTACTACCAATAGCAGGAGTAAGCCCTGCCACCCGTTGTGATACGGTTTGACGGTGCATTCCGACTAGTTCGGCTATCTGATTTATATTGAGTTTTAAGTCAAATAAATTTTCCATGCCAAACCTACCAAAAATCCAAAAACCTTAAAAAGATGATGATGCCTAAGATGTCAAAAAACTGTCGAAAACCGCGCGCCCGAAACCCCGTGGAAAGGGGTACCCCCCTCGGGAGTACCTTTTAATTTTTAAAATCAATTAGTTAAAATAAAAAAGACCGCGCTTTGTTTGACGGTCTTTATTTTGGTTTATTATTACTTTGAGCGCAGCTCTTTAATACCAATATTAATATCTTCTATTGACTTAACAACTCTGCCAACACTGAAATTCTTGTTCACTTCGATGGATAACCATTTAAGATTGATGAGTGAGGCATTAGCCTGTTTATTAGTGAGCGATTTATTATCTTTCATTAGCACCCCTGTGAATATGTTCGTTTGTGAAATATTACTATCACTGGAAAATAATTCAAGCTCGCTCTATTTATTTCCCTTTGTAGACTCAACCCACTTGTTAATGTTTGTGATTTGACTGGCACACATATCTCGCTCGGCTTTCACAGTGATTAAATGCTCTACTGCTTCACCGTATGTGTTGCCTGTGAATGGAGTTTTAACACATGGCACTAAGAAAGCCTGTGGCGGATAAATGTATTCCGTCTTTGTTGTTACCTTACTAGTGCAACCGCTCAATAGCGTCATCGTTAATACGAGTGCTATAGCAAGGTTGTGTTTTAATAATCTTTCTAACGACTTGAATTTTGTCTTGGCTTGCTTGTTTGATTTCATCGTGGATTACTCTCTGTTGTTCTACAGCTTGGCGTTCTATCTCAATCGTATCTTTCAATGATTGATTAACCTGTTCTTGTTCTGCGATAAGGTTAGCCTGTGTTTGGTTTTTGGCTTTTAAGTCATTTATCGTTCCGTGTTGAAACCAAATCCAACCGCACAGGCTAACTGCTACCGCTAGAAAAATCAGTGTTAGTTTATTAACCATTCCAACCTTCCATCATATTAATCCACCATTAACGCACGGAATAATCTGCAACGGTCATCTAATCCGTTTGTGCCACCGTTAATTCGAATTGTTACATTTTGAACGGAATCAAGTGTTGCAAGCTCGTTAAATATCCAGTACCACACTGCGGCCATTACAGCTAAATCTAAATTGCTTGATACTTCTTTAGGACTGATTGTTTCACCTAACCAGCGAGCGAATCGGATGTAGTTATCTTTACCAGTGATTTGAATTAAACCACGACCACGATAATTCCAACCGTCCATTGTTTCTTCTGAACCATTGCCCATTCGATTGGCATACACTCGGCTTGCAATCTTCTCTGGCTTACGTTCATACTGTCGAGCAATGTTAGGATTAGGGAAATACTTACGGAAAACGTTCATTAATCCGTCAGCAGAATAATTAAGGTTTTCACTTAATGTTGTGAACCCTGCTGTTTCGTGTCCGCATTGAGCTAAGAACATCGCTTGCTGCTGCTTATTAAAGCAACCAGCTAACTCAATGTGTTTATCAATCGCTTGATACATTCCATCAATCGCTCTTGGGAAAACTCTATTGAATACCGTTTCGGAAATTAACATTTTATCGTCCTCTACCCTTGCCATTGTTTCGACCTTTGTCGTCACGGTCGACCTTATCTTTCTCAAAGCCTAGCGATTGATATTCACTGTGAGCGTCTTGCTCGATTTCGTGTTCATAATCACTCACTAGGTTTTTAATTTGTGTAATCCGACTGTTACAAATCTTTAATTGGTCTGTTACCTTTACAGCGTAAACAGCAACATCAGAAGATTTTTCACCATTTAATGTTGGTTTAGGACAAGTCACTAAAAGATTGTCTGGAATGGTTACTCGGATAATCTTAATCTTCTCAACCGGCTTACTCGGATTTAAGCAGCCTGTCGATAACAGCACGACTAACACCATCGCTACGAACACATTTACTTGAAAGAACAATCTTACTAATCCCATCCAGCTTATCTTCATTTCGCTTACGCTCCTTTGCTTGTTCTTTAAGCAAGAATTCGATTCTGTCATTTCTATCACTTACCACATCCCGAAGAGCATCAATCCGTTTCGTTCGCTCCTCTGCTAACTGTACTGTTTGGTCGTACTTATCCTGCAACAGCTCCAAACTCTTGTTCTGGCTATAAATCTGCACCGACAAACCTATACAGCCTGCGAATAAGAAACAGGCAAATACTCTATCGAGTGCAATTCCTAATCTTGCGGCTCTTTCTCTACCCATTCCATTTTCCTCTTGGTCTCATATCATCATCTTGGTTTTCCGTGCCATCGATTAAAATATCTTCCTCGTTGTCATTAGTTGGAATTTCGTCATCGTAACGAATTGAGCGTTTTCTGCTTGTTTCTCTTTCGATGTCTTTCATTGAGTAGTTAGGATTTAGGTCATCAACCGAACCACCGATTTGACGGAAGAAAACTCTAAGCAAACCCCATAAAGCAGGGACTCCAAAATACCCAAACGCTCCAGCGATTGAGATAATCATTAAAGTGTCGATACTTTGAGACATTAAGAAAAACGCTACAACCATTCCACTGAAAGCCCCCACTAGAAAGCTAGAGACTACGGAAGATACTTTTACAGGCGAGCCTGCTGATTGTGTTGCGGTGATATACTTAACCACACCGCCTAAACCTGAAAATGCGAGAGAAATAACCGTTGCTATGATGTCAATGCCATTGTTAGGCGATCCGTTATCTTGCATTGGTTACTCATAAATTTCGTGCAATAAAAAACCCCGACCGTTTCCGATCAGGGTGTTGTTGAATTTATTTCGGTGTTCGATACTTACACTACGACCACCGTATATGAATATGATAGGACAAGTTGACAAGTATGTCAATATATAAATCGAATTTTTTTAATATTTTTTCTTTTCTCGCTCTCTATTGCTAATTTAACTTCAATCTTGATTAGAATGTCGTAGATAATCGCTTTCATTAAGGCTAAATCTTTTTCCACTCTACGCTTACAGGTTTTTAGGCAAGGAATTCTAATGTCTCGTTTACCATTGCAAGGCTGCATATATTGAGGTTCTTCACGCTCTCTTAACTTCACTGCAATCTTGTTTGATGTTGATTTGTGAACGTAATACGAGAAAAGAATAAAATGCATCCGCTCATCGTATTTCTTGAAGAACATTTCAATCTGTTCACTAATCATCATTCCTAACTCATCATCGCAAATTGCACTGCTTGGCTCATCTCTAGGCTCTACGCTTTTCATAAGCTTATAGAGAATGTTTAGCTCTGGTTTATCCAATCTTCCGCTGTTAATCCAGCCACCCCAAGAATACATTCTGTTATCAACGAATTGCACTTGGTCATAATCTAGTTCTGGTAGTTCGCTGAATTTATTCATTCTCTAGTTCCTTAATTTTCGCTCTGTAAACATTGATTAATTCTTTAAGCTCGGATATTTCCCATTTCTTAATTCGATGTTGATTTTCTTCTAACCACTGAACTTCTTGTTCGCCAATCTTCTCAACTAGTCTTGGTCTATATCCGTGTATATTTCCGCCGCCTACAAAGAGATTGCATCTAATACAGCCAGAATGAATGTTTCTCTCGTCAAATCTTAGGAATGAACTTCTGCCTTGTGGAATAAAGTGTGAGGCTTGAAAACTAGGTTTCCATACTGCACCGCAAGCAATACAAGGCTGACCCTTGTCTCTTAATCGGATAAACTTATTCACTTCTTTTTGGAGTGCTTTCAGCCAATGACCTCTATCGTTTTCTAGTAGTTTTTTCTTCCGCTCTTTTAATTGAGCTTTTTCTGCTTTCTCTCGTTTCTTTTTTGCTTGCTCTTTTGAAAGAATAATCGCACATTTAGGAGAGCAGACTTTCTGTGTCGAGCCGATAGTTTTCACAAAGTAGTTACCGCATACTTTGCATTTGTGTTCCTTAGGCTTACTCATATCACCACCATTTACCGGTAAGAAGAATCACAATCACACAAACGCAAGCGTATCCAATAATCAAAATCTTTAACTCTTTATCACTCATCATCAGCTCCACAGATGAAACAAATAATTACGGCGGTTACTGCAAATAAAACAATCGCCAAGGCTATTTCTTCTCTCATACCAATCACCAGAAAAACGCATATAATTGATTTAAAATGTTTTCATCCTTTGTGTCGTTGAAAACGTACTTTATGGCAGCGTTAATCACCGCACTTAAACATTCGCCACGCTCTATATCGTCCATTTCATCCCATTTAAGGCTTTGTGCCTCTTTGTGTATTTCCCCTGTGTCAAAATTGATAAACTCATCAAAAAAACCGGCTAATATAGTTAAACGCTTTCTAAAATGATTAAATTGTTTAGCCTCGTCTGCACAAGCCATTTCTGTGTTATCTGCCGCATAGTGATCGAAACAAAATTTAAAGAACGCAAACAGTTTTCTGTGTAGTTTTGGATTGTTTCTTTTCTTAAGTTGAATTTCATACAACCCACCATTTTCAAGCTTTTTTAGCTTATCTAGGTACATATCATCAGCGGGACAAAACACCCCGCCAGCGTTTTTAATCATCGGGATAATCATTCATATCCACCGCACTTTTTAACAAAATCAAGACTTACTGAACGCATTACAAAATCTTGCATTGTCGGATCAAACACAATAACCATTTGCCCTTTGTTGTTACCTTTGATTTCCTTGCCTGTTACTGGATGAATAAATGCGATTCGTCCACCTGTAATATCAATCACCTCATTTGCCACGTTGTGAATATTGTTTTGATACCACTGCGTTGATTTATCGTTATTGAGCAGCATAACAACGGTATGCCCTGAATCTCTTAACTCTTTAGCTCTAACAATAAACGGAGTTACATTTGAATAAGGCGGATTGACATATATTGCAGCCTTTCCAAATGCGATTGATTCAAGCTGGTTGATATTGAAGTCTAAAAAATCCTCAAAAATTCCACCTTTTCCAATGTAGAAAGTGGATAAATTGTTTTCATAGTTAGCGCATCCATCAACAACAAAGCTAAAACGAGAATCTAGCCAATTAAAAAAATATTCAGGCGTGCGCCATGTGTCTTTATCAAATTTTTGTTCTGTCATTTACGCAATCCCCATAATCTCTTTAATCTTTGCCACACCGTTTTTTGATACTTCTGGAGGAATAACTTTAGGCTTTTGCTCTAGCAGTTCTGGAATTTGTGGAAATTCAAAGCCAGTGCGAGCTTTATCAACTACTTCGGCAAGGATTTTTTGCATAGCCTTTTGGCAATCTTCCCATTTCTTTTTCCCGTAACCGTCATAAATGGTTTTGAGTAGGTAATACTCTGCTCTCGAACGGAATTTGAAGTTATGAGGCTCTTTTGCGTAACCAAAGTATTTTTGGAGTCTTGACTCTAATTCCTCTAATGTCGGCAATCCTAATTCGTGGTTGTCGTAGTTGTTACACCAAGAAATAAACTCGCCTACACTTGGCAAATATCCGTTTGTTTTCGCTCTTGCAGCAGCCATTCCACGTTTAACTTGATCGAATGTTTTAACCCCATTCTCAGCAAACCCAAGAATCCATTGTTGTTTTAGAATTTTTAATTGCTCTGGTTGAACAGACAACAGTGTCGGGCAAGATGCGATAAGCTGATCAAACACTCTGTCAATCAATCTTTCAGCGGCAACTGGTGCGTGTTGAGTTGTTTTTTCGTTTAACTTTGAGACTTGGTTCATTAGAAAACTCCTTCCCAATCTTCTGGGCTATTCCACGGTTGAGCATTTTTCTCGGAAAAAGTCATTTTTTGAGGTTGTCGCTGGACAACTCCACTCCCTCGCCAATCCCATTCGGATTTAAATCCACGCCAATTACGCTCGATGGATATTGTGATTGCTTCGGCAAGAGGTATTCCCGCTTTATCCGCCTCACGCTGAAAACCTTTCAATGCCGTTTCTGTGATTGGTGCTTTGCAGGCCTTGCGATGTATCATGAAGTCGTCAGCAAGTTGGTCAGTGATCCCAAAATCAGCAAGCAAATCCAAATCGCTTTTTTTGGTATTTTTTTTATTTGTATTTTGTATATTGTTTTTAATATTGTTTATTGTGTGTGAACTTTTTTCACTAGTGACCTGTGAACTTTTTTCACTAGTCGCTGGAAAATTTTTCACTAGTGAACTTTTTTCACTAGTCGTTGTTTTGTATGTTTTGATTGAGTAAATTCCAGTATTTCTATCGCCTGATTTTCGTTCTAAAATTTCACGCTCTACAAGGCTCTCGCAAGCTGAAATTACAGCCTTGTTGCTTAACCCTGTAACTTTCATAAATTGGCTCACAGAAATAGCATCTTCTTCTTTGTTCCAGCCTTTAGTTTTGCGTAATACGCACAAGTAACATTTCAATTCTGAATGTGACAACTCTGGAAGTAACTCATCAATGATTGAGTTGGGGAAAATAAACCCTCTTACATCTTGATCTAACATTACATCAACTCCGAAGCATAACGAGATGCGATATATTCAATTCCTTTGCTTGTAACCCGTGTTTGAGTGTAATTGTGACCGTGTTCTGTTGTACCAGTTTTTACATCAAATAAGCCTTTAGCGTGGTATTTTTGGTAAGGTAACAAGTTTCCAGATTGTCTAAATAAAAGTCCGTCACCTACCAAGCAATCAATCATCGCTCTTTCAGGAACTTTTAGGATTTTCGCTGTTTCACGAAGTGATTTTGTTGTACCAGCCTCTACATAACGTTGAACAAATTCCACTTTTGGTCGTTGTTGCTCGATTAATAGGTTTTGTCTTTCGATTTGTTCCGCTTGGTCTGCTGCAAGTCTTAAAGCCTCTGATAATGTTTGAGGGATTTGTGGCATTTGTTGATTTTCTAACTCTTGCCAACGGTCAACTAATCGAGCTGTGAATTCTGGTGATAATTGAGCAACTACCACATAGGTATCACGCTTAATTAATTGGTATTCTGTGACAATTTGACCTAGATGATTTTTAACTTCCACCATTGGTGTAAGTTGAATTAATCCCTTGTCTTGTAAGCGTTCAATGGTTCTTTTCACTGAATCGTGGCGAGATTCAACCAAGTCTGCAATCTCTCTACTGCTCATTGTCAAAACACTTGAATTTTTGCTCATAATCTGTAATAATTTAGCCATCTTTTGAAGTCCTCCGACCGATAAAGGGAGTTAATACTAATTAACTAATTAGCCTCTGTTCCCGCAGGGGCTTTTTTATTGCCGTCACTAGGACGGGAATACTTCTTCAAGCGAGCAAGTAACGCCTAACTCATTTAATTTACTAACAATCTTTTGCGCCGCGCTGATGTTTGGCTCGCGCACATTGGCTTCGTAATTTCCAATTCTTGACTGCCCCCAACCAAGCTCTTTAGCAAACTCAGCTTGGCTTAGCTTTGTTTTTTTTCTGTATTTTTGTAATTTATTCATATCTTTCCTTTTTTTTAACACGCTTAACACGGCTCATGTGTTAATTATAAACACATTTTAAACACAGTTACAAGTGTTTTTATTGTTTAAATAAACACAATGCGTGTTATATAATCGGTGGTAAATTTGATAAGGAGGATTGACATGAGCAAAATCATCGAAAAAATCAAATCCCGCCGCCGTGAATTGCGGTTGAGCCAACAACAATTAGCTGATCGGTTGGGATGGAGGCAGTCAAGAATCGGTAACTATGAGGCGGGCGTTAGGGATATTGGCACAGATGATTTAAGGTCGATTGCTGAGGCGCTTGAAATGACGTTTGATGAGCTTGTATCAGGTAATTACTCAAGCACAAGCATTGGTAATCAGACGATAAGCGGATCTAGTGTCAATATCACAACCGCAAACAAAATTAACCACGGGACAGGATTAATTACGCAACCGGAGCAAGCCGAAAGCCATACACACCGCATAGATTATTTAGACGTAAGAGCGGCAGCAGGATTGACAGGGTTTGAAAACTCAGACTATCCAGAGATAGTATCAAGTCTGTTTTTGTCGGATGAGGGGTTGTTGCAGATCATCGGTCGTAAGTCGGCCGCCGGAATCAAAATTGTGAACGTCCCAACTGACAGCATGGAGCCGACAATAAGAAAAGGCGATTGGGTGTTTTTGGATACCAATATTAATTACTACAACGGAGACGGCGTGTATGCGTTTGCGATAGATAACGCGCTATTTATCAAGCGTATACAAAAACTTGTTGGCGGTGGGTATAGATTGCACTCAGACAATAAGGACTACGACCCGCAAGATATAACAGACGAGATTTGCCAAACGGCAAAATTTGTCGGCAGATTTATCAAAACAATCCATATTGACGTTGTATCACTTTAAAAAAATAACCAAACCCGAGGAACCAACCATGCGAGCAGTGGCCAAAAGAATTAAAGCTGAAAGAGAAAGACAGGGATTGTCTATTGCTGATTTAGCCAAGATCCTAAGCGTGAGCGAAAAAGATGTATTAGACCTCGAAAATGGCGAGATGCAATTAACAATGCGTGACATAGATCTGTTTGCTATTGCTCTTGAGGTTAGTGCTGATAGATTGAAATTCGGAGATGATTGGCAACCTAATCTAGGTGGACAATCAAAATTTGAAAACCCTCGATATAATCACTCAAACGTAGCAACAAATACCGCAGCCACAATGACAACAAATAATTATTATCAAGGTAACGGAAATTCGGATCTACAAGTGCAAATTAACCGAATGGAACAAGCGGCTCATACTGGTAGGCTTGGGGCGTTTACGCAGTTAGATAGAATCGAAGAACAGTATAAATTACTCCTAGAAAGGATTGAGCATATTAACGAAAAAATTGATTTTTTAATGACAGTTGGCGAAGTTACGCCTAAGGTAAATTAAAATGAGGAAATTACTATGGATAATTTAAAACTTGAATACTTTTCAAACATTAATTTAGATGACCCATTTTTCGATAGTTTAAAATCTGATTATAAAGAATTTCCTAATTGGTTTAATAAAAAACGAGAAGAAGGTGAAAGTGCATTTATTTTTATAAACAATAAAGGTTTGTTAGATGGTTTCCTTTATTTAAAAATAGAAGATGAAGAACTGAATAATATTAAACCAAATCTACCAAGTAAAAATAGATTAAAAATAGGCACATTAAAAATAAATCCACATGGAACGAGATTAGGGGAAAGATTTCTAAAAAAAATATTTGATATTGCATTAATAGAAAATATCGATGAAATCTATGTGACGTTATTTGAAAAACACCAAACATTATTAAGTTTATTTCAAAAATACGGATTTGAAAATCGGGCTGAAAAAATAACTCAAAATGGCCGTGAGATGGTATTGTTCAAAAATATCTCTAAAGTATCAGGAGATATTGTAAAAGATTACCCCAATACCCCAGAAAAATCTAATCGCTATCTTATTTCACTTTATCCACAATGGCATTCTAGATTGCTCCCAGATTCTATTTTAAAGAATGAAGACCCCGCATTACTCATTAAAGATACATCACACACTAATAGCATACACAAGATTTATCTTACTGCAATGGAAGGAACAGATCGTCTGCAACCAGGAGATACATTGGTAATTTACAGAACTGCTCCTGACGGTAAAATCGCTGAATATAGCGCTGTAGCAACATCTATTTGCGTAGTAGAAGAAGTTAAAAATATTAATGACTTTAGATCATTAGATGACTTCTTGAAATATACATTATCATATAGCATTTTTTCTGAGAGAGAATTGACTGAGTTTTTTAAATATAAAAAATATCCGGTAATAATTAGATTTACCTATAATATTGCATTAAATAAGCGTATAATAAGAAAATCATTAATCGAAGATATCGGAATGAGAAGAAATCAATATTGGGGATTTTTCAAAATAACGGAAAGTCAATATAGAAAAATATTATCGATGGGAGGAGTTAGTGAAAATCTTGCTATCCATTAAACCTGAGTTTGTAGAAAAAATCATTTCAGGTGAAAAAAAATTTGAATTTAGAAAAACATTACCTAAACGTGAAGGCGTAACAACAGTTGTGGTTTACTCAACTATGCCAGTAGGACGAGTTATCGGGGAATTTAAGGTGAAAGATACCCTATCTCACACGCCCGAATCTCTTTGGGAAAAAACGAAGGAATTTTCAGGCATTACCAAAAATTTCTTCGATGAGTATTTTTCCACAAAGGCTTTGGCGCACGCATTTGAAATTGATTCATTTAAGCTATATGACGAACCATTAGTAATTTCAGATGTATTGCCATCCGGCACTCCACCACAATCTTATTGCTATATTAACTAACCAATGAACCGCCTCACAGGCGGTTTTATTTTATGATTTAAAGCGCTTAATCAAATCCTCAAGCACTGCTCTCTCCTCTTTATTCGCAAGGATAATCTCTAGCCTATCATTTACCCGAGATGCAATTTCATCAACCCCCAAATCGTTAATCAGCTCGCAATTTAACGAGATTAGCCATTTTTTAAACTCTTTTTTCATAATTTCCCTCCTTATCGGCATGGGCATAATAAACCGACCTCAATTTAAACCAATCATTGCCACCAAAACCTGCGATCGGCATCGCAAAAATCACAAAAACACACTTCAAAACACAAACTTTACTTTTTAATTGATTAAAAAATAAGCAAACGAACAATATTTTTAAAAATTAATTGTGTTTAAAAACACACACTTAACACATTTAACACAAAAAATATGAAAAAATTTGTGTTTATTGTGTTTACAAGCAAACACAAATCGTGTTTAATACATCCATCAAAACGAGATACACATAAACAAATATCTCAGCGCTCTTTAAAAATAAAATTACAAGAAGTTTACTCATAACGGCATTATGCGGTCGTGTAGATTAAAAGCCCTACCCTACATAATGAGAGTAAACGGAACACCCACTGAAAGATGAGACCAGTGAAAAACTGACAGTTACAGAAAGTCTAGTCGCAGTGGGGAAATATCTCAAAGCACATTTGAAGTACAGAGACACAGAGGCTTGTGAAACCTCTGCGAATGATAGAGAGAAGTGTGCTTTGAAATGGCAAACATAAAACAAATGAGGTTAAAAATGGAAGAAAAACGCTATTCAGAGGCTGGCAGTGTTACCAGCAACACCATAACTGAAATTCAAAAAGAACATATTCGCGCTTGTATTTTGAAAGCGATTGAAAACGGCGCTTATTATCCAGGTTTAGAGGAGCGAGCATGCCAAGCAATTTCTTATATCAATCGATTTAGTGATGCTCAAATCAAAGAAAAGCTAATTGATAATAAAACAGGTGAAGTTTACATGTTAGTTAGACCATAGTTCACTAATTTTATTTAACGCCCTCATAGTTGCAAAGCCATTATTTGAGCAATCAAACACGCCAAGACGATCATCATTATCTATAAATTGAAGCAAATAATCCCGACATTGCTCGGCCGTATGTGTTCTTGAATGAATATACCAAACCGATTCAAATAGCTTCGCATAAGTTCCGTAGGATTTAATTGCATCAATTAATGTTTTGTAGTCGCGTTGATTTCTTAAATCATAAGTAATAATGAGGTTTGCCATAACTTAATCCTTATTGTGTTGTGGTTGTGAAAATTATATTCCTTATGTGTTGTGGTGACAATAAGGGACTTGAGCCTTGCAAGTATAAAGAAAGGTATTTAATGGCTCTTTGTTTCGTTGGTTGTGGAAACCGACACCCTGTAAAACACTAATATAGAATTAGTTACGCTAACTTGGAAAATAACGCACTGGTTCAAATCCAGGAAGAGCCTCCATCTAAAGCCGCTTTCAAACAGCGAATTAAACCTCAATCTTCTTGAATAACGGATTGAAATTGAGAGCGGCTCTAGCTGGAAACAGCGTTTTTCATAATTAAAAATACCTTATCATATTGGTTAGTACCCCTAGATGCTTTTATTAGGATGGGCTCTAGGGGATTTTTTTACCATACGAGGTGAAGTTGAATAAGTAAAATAAGGGAATATATGGTAAACTATTTTCTAAGATTAGTTCAGTTATGGGGGAATTTTGTGAATCAATTATTTGCTAGATTTAGCAATGTTGAGGGAATGAATGCGCGTTCTAACGTGCTTGTCAGTCTGCTGTGGTTGTTTTTTCTTACGCTTTGCTCAACCATCACTTACGGAATATGGGGTGAAAAAGAAATCGTGCAATATATTCTGCTTGCCTTTCTTGCGGTTGAATTATTCACGACTATTGGCGTTTATGTCTATTTTGCCGTGAACAATCCCGATTGCCTGCGCTCTGAAACGTTTACACTTTCTAAATTAGCCATGGAAAAAGGGCAAATCGGAGATACTACAAGTGGGTTAATAAATCAAAGCCAAGCTAGAATTATTGACACTGAAAGCGTAGTTAAGGATGGCGAGAATGACTAAAAAGAAATTTGTACTTTTCATTGACGATAATTTTTCTGTTGAAGAAAGAGATAAAATCACAAACCACTTTAAAGGTAAGTATGCCTATTGGCATTGGATTAGTAATGTTTGGTTATTATCTACATCTAAAGACGGTGTAACAACTGAAAGTATACGAGATGAAGTAAAAGATTTAGTCAATAGAGGTACTATCCTTGTAATCAACGCCTCTGATTCCCAAGGTTGGTCGGGTTTCGGGCAAAAGAAAAAGTTTGAATGGATGCATTCAACGTGGAGTAAAAAACCTGAATCATTTCCTGAAAATGAAACTCCCCTTTAAATTGTCAGCCTAGAAAACAAATCTAGGCTTTTTTTATTGACACCGCTTATACTTCAGATTAAGATATCCACACTTTCAACAGAAAGTCGGGAATTGGCGTTCCTGAATTGATTAGGGCGGTGAAAAAGACGGTCGCTCAAAAGCGACTTTTTTTATAGCCGTAAAACAGTAAATCTACCTTTTGCTAAAATTTTAGTAAAAGCCCAATGATGAACTGTTTGAGAGATCGAAAGATCGCCGTTTACTCTAATCAACGGTACGCCAATCTTGAACAGTTCATCACCAACAAATTGGCGTTTGTTCGTGATGATTTCTAAAACTTTGATTAGAGAATCACAAAATGACAAACTCAAACTTAATTCCTGTTTTTAACGGTTTAATCCAAAATCAACCTGTTCAACTTTGCAACGCTCGTGAACTTCACTCATTTCTAGAAATACAAACTCGTTACAATGATTGGGTTAAAAACCGCATCAACGAATATGGTTTCATCCAAGATGAAGACTACCTCGTCATCACAGAACGCACCAACGGACGCCCTCGCAAGGAATATCACATCACCCTAGACATGGGCAAAGAGCTCGGTATGGTCGAAAGAAACGAACGAGGCAGACAAATCCGAAAATACTTTATCGAATGCGAACGTAGAGCAAGCCAGCCAAAACAAATCGCCCTACCAGCTCCTGAAAAGAAATTCACCTTTGAATTTACCGAATATGAACTCCAACAGCTTGCTTGGTTGTGGTTCGCTTTTAAACGTGGTGTAGGCACTTTTCAACATATTGAGAGAGCCTTTAACGTTTTAGGCTCAAATATGAGTTCACAAATCTACGGACAGGCTTACGAATATTTAAGCGTGTTACGTTCTACCAATCAAATCTTAAACCGTATCACAAGTGATTTTGACATCGACCAAATGACAAATTGGCGTGTATTGGAACACTTGCGAGACTTTAATCCAAAAGCAGTCAAAATCGACTTCTAAAACAACGGAAAATCCGACCGCACTTTTCCTCAAGAAATCCGTGCGGCGGATTTTCACACCCAAAATTCACTAAATCGACTAAAAAGGAACCAAAAAAATGGAAAAGTTTACTGATGTATTCGCAGAAATCACACGACCTTTAGCAAAGATTGCTTGTGCGATGTTTATCGCCTTTTTGATTGGCGGAATTTCTTGTTGTTTTGCAAGCGAACCGACAGCATTAGAGCGTGAACAAGCACGCATACAATGGATTGCCGAACACGGGCAATATCAGCCAAATCTAACAGAGCCAGCTAACCAAGAGGCTATGGCATACACAAACATCAAGCAAAAGGAATTAGACGATGAAAGAAAAAAAGACTTATAGAGTTGATGTAGAAGAGATTAATGGCATGTTTAAAGCCTCTTTCTTCGTCAATGGTCGCCTAATTCATAAAACGTACCCACAGCACTCAAAGCAAAACGCTTTGATGTTTATTAATAGACATATTGAGCGTTACAACACTATGCATGGAGCATGCTTTCGCTTAATTGGCGATAACAAGCCAAAGACTAAAGATAAAGAGAAGAAAATCAAACTTCCTAAATCTGTTAGCAAACGGAAATTCATATCTCCATCAATGGCTAAGTCGCTTGATAAATTTGATAACTACATCAATCAAAGACAATCAAAACAAGATGACAAAGACTTCTTCATCTTCTTGGATTTAAAACAAATGTTTGGCGTTCATCACGCAACCGCTATGACTGCAGTATGTCGTGGCGAACTTCCGCAACCCAAAACGTTAATCATCAACGGTAGCCGAGTTAAAGGCTTTCAGTTTGATGATGTGAATAACTTTTTCGAAATTATAAGAGGTGTATCAAATGGAAAGCCTACAAGCACAATGGGAACGCAAAACGTTCAATGATTATGACCGCAGATGTTGTGCGGAAGATGCCTATAACGAAGCGGTAGAGCGTGAAATTGAGTGCATCGAAGAAGATATTTCAAACGGTGATAGCGAAGAACTCTGGAAGTTTAGCGAAAAAGCATTTGAAGATGATGATTTTGTGAAAGCTATCGCACTTGGAAATGATTTTGAAGAAATGCGAATTAGTATTCTCAAATCACTTGCTGAAGAACGTATAGAGCAAAATAAAAAGGATTGGGAAAATGGTTACAACATTGACTAATCAAAAAGAAATAGACGAAACCGCCAAAGAAGAGCGCGAGCGGAAATTGAACGAATTTCAAGATTGGCTAATGAGTGGGATTATCGACCCGCAAAGGGCTGATGAAATTATCAAACTCTACTACAAAGATATGCCATTTTAGGTGAAGAAAATGAAAATCTATATTGATATTGAAACAATCCCTACACAAAACAAAGAACATCAAGATTTTGTGTGTGAAAACCTTAAACCGCCAGCTAATTACAAGAATGAAGAAACGATTAACAAATGGCTCGAAGAAAACAAAGAGCTTGCAGTTAATAAAACCTCTTTAGATGGTGCTTTTGGCGAAGTTGTGGTGATTAGCGCTGCAATTAACGATGACGAAGTTGTTACGTTCTATCGTAAAGATTGGCAAGTTAAAGACCGTGAGAAAGATATCCTTACACGATTTAACAACTGGCTAAAAGAACAAGCTAACCGATGCAAAACAGTTCCAGTGTTTATCGGGCATAACGTAACGAGCTTTGACGGATTGTTCTTGTGGCAACGCTATATCATCAATGGCGTGAAACCATACTACAAAATGGATAAACGAAACACTTACGACACGATGTGGGAATGGTGCGGATATAACCGAGAATCAAAACCTAGTCTTAATAAGCTATGCCAAGTGCTTAATATCGAGCAAAAAGGTGATATTGACGGTTCTAAGGTGTGGCAAGCGGTACAAGATGGTCGTATTGATGAAGTTGCTGAATATTGTGCTAAAGATGTTGAGCGTGTGAGAGCGATTTATAAACGAATGAATTTTGAGGTGTAGAAATGGCCGAGAAAAAACAATCTCTACAACATAGAGCGTGGGATTTGCTAAGTAAAATCAACGTGAACGATAAAACGGAAACGAAAGGCTCTGGAAAATTCGCTCTAACCTATCTTTCTTGGGCTTGGGCTTGGGGCGTTCTTATGGAGTACTTCCCTGAAAGTATTTACGAAATTCATCAAGACAGAATTCTGCCTGATGGCTCTGTGATGGTATCTGTAACGCTAACCATTAAAGATGGCGATGAACAGTTTGGTCGTTTTATGTGGTTGCCAGTGATGAATCATTTAAACAAGGCAATCATTAATCCTGATGCTATGGATATCAACAAGGCGACTATGCGATGTCTTGCGAAAGCTATTGCGATGTGCGGACTTGGGCATTACATCTACGCAGGCGAAGATTTACCAGTGGAAGATGAAACCCCAAAGACAAAATCACAAGAACCCTCTCAAAAATCAACCCAGCAGAATGTGAATTCTATTCAAAGTGAACAGCATCACGCTGATGTTGAGAACTTAAGAAAGAGACTTCTTGGAAAAACAAAAGAGCAAATTGAAAGCGAACAGCTTTACGATAAATCAATCAAGTGGTTAAAAGAAAATAACCCTGATTTGATTGATGAATATAATTTGATGTTTAACGATTTCTTAGGAAATTTACTATAAAGGAAAAATAAAATGGCTGGAATTAATAAAGTAATCATTGTGGGTAATTTAGGAAACGACCCAGAAATCCGCACAATGCCAAATGGTGAACCGGTTGCAAACATCACAGTGGCAACTTCTGAAAGCTGGACGGATAAAAACACTGGCGAACGCAAAGAGCAAGTAGAATGGCATAGAATTGTACTCTACCGCAGATTAGCCGAAATCGCTGGCCAATATCTACACAAAGGTTCGCAAGTCTATATTGAGGGGCGATTAAAAACCAGTAAATGGCAAGATAGCAACGGACAAGACCGTTACACTACCGAAATTCAAGGTGATAACTTACAGATGTTAGGTGGTCGCCAAGATGAGCCGAAACGAGCAAAACCAAGTAAAGCTAAACCAGAGCCGTTGAGTGCTATGGCGGAACAAGATGATGGTTTTAATGATGGAATTCCGTTCTAGGGTGATTGGTATGGGTAAAGAAATAATACTCACCATTAGCGAGAGTCTTGAAAAAACAAAGATTTGCGCTGATAGTATTTTTTACACTAAGCCAGTTGGCGATAACTCTTTCATAACAACGAAAGACGGAAAGAGTTTATTTGTAAAAGAAAGTAAAAGCCGAATATTAAAAATGATTGAGACCGCCAAATAAGGCGGTTTTCTTTTTGTAAGGAAAAACAAAAAATGAAATTAAGTCAAAATACAAAATTAGAAATTTATAACAAAATTGTGGCAAGCCTAAATGTAAAAGGCTTTGGAGCTATCGCGAAAGAGTTACAAGAAAAAATAGATGATGTGCAACCGAAATGGTTTGTTGAATTTTATAAATCAACGCTAAAGACTTGCTCTGAACAAGGTCTATCATTTACAACTTATAAAACCGACACTATTGGAAGTGGTCGATACTATCATTTTTGGGTTGAGCACGAATTCTTTGACTCTCAGAGATGTAAACAGTTATTTCTACTTGCTCGCCAAGAAGTTGAGCAAATCAAAGAAGATTTAAAAAAATTAAAAGAATCAATCCTTGCGGTTAATACAGACAAAGCCTTTTTAATTGCATTCCCACAATGGGAACAACAACTCAATGAAAGCCTACCAACACGAAAGGTTAATATGCCAGCGATTAAAATGGACGTATCTTACTTAGATAAATACAAAAACAAGGAACAGAAATAAAAACAACAGAGGATATTCTGAATGAGCGAAAGAATACGCACGGTGATTTTATTCAAGGCTCTGTTACGTTTAATGCTTTAATGGAGCTGATTAATAAAAATCGCAAGAACATTGATGGCGTGCAGTATTACGCATTGACAATGATTGCTGGGAAATTGGTAAGAATTCTTAACGGTAATTCACACGAAACAGACCACTGGCAAGACATTATTGGTTACGCAACACTTGGTGGGCGGTTGGAATTAGCCGAAAGTCTTGATAACACAAATGAGCCATTGGTTGATATTTTGCCAGTGGTTAATCTTGGTGATAAAAAGCAATAAATCAATATCAATAGGCGTTCCAAGTGAGCGCCTTTTGTTTTAAGGGGATAAGATGAAACCAATTTTAGATGCTTGCTGTGGCGGTAGAATGTTTTACTTTGATAAGAATAATCCGAATGTGATTTTTGCAGATATAAGAGAACAAAAACTAAGTTTTAAGGATCGTGACAAAATTAGACATTTAGAAGTATCGCCCGATGTGATCCATGACTTCACTGATATGCCGTACCCTGATAAATCTTTCAAGTGCGTTATATTTGACCCGCCCCATTTAATTCAAGGCGGCGATAATTCATGGTTAGTAAAGAAATATGGACGATTAGATAAAGATTGGCAAAATCAGTTATTAAAAGGCTTTCAGGAGTGTATGAGAGTATTAGACGATTATGGCACTCTTATTTTTAAGTGGAATGAAACTCAAGTGCCAGTGAGCAAGATTATCTCGCTCTTTGGTAAAACGCCAATAATCGGGCATAAATCGGGAAAGGCAAACAATACGCACTGGATGCTATTCATGAAAATTGAGGAGAAAGAAAATGAAAAAATTTGACTTAAAAGCCACCCATTGGCAGCCACTTCCACCACCGCCGGAAGATTTATAGAATTGATTTGCATTGACATACCGCTTAATTTCGGATTAAGATAACCGCACTACAAACAACTAGCGGCAATCCGCACCCGAAAGCATAGCGGTTTTTTTATGCCTAAAATTTAAATGTGCAGATCTGCACATTTCAATGTTCGGGTCGAGAGAGCCTAATAAAACACCGAAAGGAAATAAGCTCCGCTGTCTAGTTGCAGTAGTTGAAGCCCGAACAACCCTACTAAGGTTGTTCGTAATATGAACTAACAACTAGGGGCATAAAAATGTCAAATTTAACAATTCTAAACAATTCAATTCGTCAATTAGACAATCTTTATTCGCTAACAGATTTACATGGAGCAAGTGGCGGTGAGCAAAAGCATAAGCCTGCCTTATTTTTATCAAACCAACAAACCAAAGAATTAATCTCTGAAATAGAGATTGAGGGCGAAGTAGGAATTCCTACTTCGGTAGTAAAAACGGTTCGAGGCGGTAGAGATTTAGGACTTCAAGGAACCTACGCTTGCGAAGAATTAATGCTTGCCTATGCGATGTGGATTAGTCCAAAATTTCACTTAATCGTATTGCGTGCGTTCTTAAATCTACACAAGAAATCTACCGCACTTTTACCAAATACAATTACGCCTGAACAACAACAGGCGATCCAATCTGCGGTACAACAAGCACACCATAGAACAGGCTTACACTGGCAAGAAATCTACCGCCAGCTAAAAGCCATGTTCCATATTGCGAAATACGACCAATTACCACAAGACCAATTTGGAAATGCGATGGCGTTCATTATGAACTTGCAGCCGATTGCACTTCCACCAGCGGAAGAAAAATTCAAATTTGAATTAACGAAAGAAGAAATCTCAAACATCACTCTTTTGTTATTCTCGCACGGGCAGATGAATTGGTTGCTTGGAAGATTGATCAAACCGTTAGAGACAATCGGATCGTCTTTTAGTCCTACCGTTTACGGACACTATACAGAATACAAGCGTTTCTATGATAAATCGTTACCTATAGCGAGAAAGCTCATAGAACCGCTTAAACAAGCCCACAAAGCCGATTTTGAACATTTGCTATATCGTTTATCGGCCAACTAAAATAATCCGTTACAACCGCTCTTATGGGCGGTTTTTTATTGGAGCTTTTATGGATAAAATAACCCTATCAGATAAAGCAGAAAAAGAGATTGTGAACGCTGCCAAGATGGCATCACTTGCAACATATACAGAAAACAGTCAGAATTTAATGACTATCGAAGAAATTGCTCTGTATCTAAATAAGTCATATACTTACACAGCGAAATTTATCGTCACAAAAGGCGACTTCCCACAATCTAGATATTTTTTAGATGAAAATGAACGCCCTCGATATGTTGCCGGTGAAGTGGTGAAATGGGCGAAACGATACGCAAAACGCCTACAATAGATTTTTCTCACCACGCCAAAATTACGCCAAAATATACCTATCTATTTATTATTCCTATCAAATAAGGTGCAAGCTAGTCGCACCATATTACAATCCCAAGCTTTTTAGCTTGGGATTTTTCTTTTTATCCCCTGCTTAATTTGAATG
>OGGM01000241.1_pt1 | contig 50344 bp, 18 predicted proteins | sample 1571251 | NCBI WGS metagenome assembly OGGM01 (sample SAMEA2582076, study PRJEB24529) | metagenome | biome: Human gut stool | place: China | collected 2011 | reverse complement strand
TGAATTCGTTAGCTTTAAGCTCACGACCTTCCAAACGTTTAGTGAAGTTGAATTCTACTTTAACTGGAACGTTAACAACACGTTTTTCTGTTGGTTTATTTGGTTTTTCAACAGACTTAGTTGTTGGGTTGTAGTAATGAACGATTTGAGAAGCTGTGTTTTCAATGTCTACACCACCCTTAACGTCGTCTTTGACTTTACCAACAATATCAAACTTGTAGTAACGTCCAAAGGCAAATTTAGTTGTGTCGATAACTTGAGTGTTTTCTGCATCGCCAAGTGACTTAGTGAAGCCATCTTTGAGGTTGGCTGTAATCACACCATTTTCAACCTTGATATCGAACTTAGCTGTTACATCATCACCTGTGATGCCATCATATGCTTTAATATCAGCTACATTGATATCAACTTTATCTTCTTCATAGTCATCTGATACACCAACAGTTTGGATATTATTCTTTTCAGTGAATTTAGTAGTATCCAACCATACTTGGTAAACAACTTTTTGTCCAGGATATACGGTCTTAGTATTGATGTTAGCTTTTTCATTATTAGAAGCATCATCAACATAAGGATTTGCATTAGTTTCTGCAACCTTATCTTTCAACTCTTTGTCATCATCAAGAAGAGATACTCCCTTCAAATCGAACTTAGTTTCATTAAGAATGTATTTCTCTGGATTGAATTCTGGTGTTTCTGGTGGACGAACTTTGTTGTTGAACTCTTTATCGTTAGCGCTTGAAGCAAATCCGCCTGTTGAAGCGTGGTTAACGACAGTTGTAAGAACTTTGCCTTCCTTAGTAACTTTCACTGTTACAGTCGCTTTCATAGCATCGTAAGTGATTGAAGCGTCTTTACCAGCTACTTCTTCAACTGTGTAAGTGAATGTCTTACCAAGATCATCTTTATTGAACAAGAGTTTTTCAAACTTGATGTGACCATCTTTATCGTTGGTTACTGTTTGAAGAACTTTGTTGTCTTTGTCTTTCAATACGAAGCTGAACTCACCTGCAGTCAACTCACGTCCTTCAAGTCGTTTAGTATAGTTGAACTCGAGTGGAACTGGAACGTTGTTTTCACGTGTTTGAGTTGGCTTTTCAGGAGTTGTAACTTTCTTATTGAATGGGTTGTATTGGTGAATTGTTTGGTTGGCTGTATTTTCAATATCTACACCGTCGTTAGCATCAATGTCTTTAACAACAGCTGGGATATCAAATTTATAGTAACGACCAAACTCAAATTTAGTTGTATCGATGACTGGAGTAGCATCTGTTGCACTAATAGCTTTAGTCAAGCTTGCTTTAGATGTACCGTAGAGAACACCATTTTCAACCTTGATGTCGAACTTATCAGTAACATCAGCACCAGTGATACCATCGTAAACCTTGATATCAGCAGCGTTGATGTCAAGCTTATCTTCTTCGTAGTTATCTGTGATACCAACTGTTTGAAGATTGCTTTCTGCTGTGAAGTCACGAGTATCAAGCCATACTTGATAGTAGATCTTTTGACCACGTTTGAGGGTCTTACCATTCAAGTTTTGGATTTCAACTTTATCAGCTGAATCGTCGTCATCAGCAAGTTTGTTGCCAATGATGTCGAAGCTTGGTTCTGAAACAACGTATTTCTCTGGTTTGAAGTTAGGAGTTACGTTGTTATCGAAAATTCTGTCGTCTGATTCATAAGAATTTCCACCAACTGTAGCATAAGAGATAACTGTTGATAATTGATTACCTGCTGAAGGTTGAATAACTTTAACAGTAACGTTGACTTTCATATTGTCATAAGTAACTGTTGTATCAGTTCCTTTAACTTCTTCTACAGTGTAGTTAAAGGTCTTACCAAGATCGTCTCTTCCATAATTAATAGTAGAGAAAGTTACTTTGCCTTTAGCATCATTCTGAACAGTTTCAAGAACTTTTCCTGCTTCGTCTTTCAAGACAAAGTTAAATTCCTTATCTTTCAATTGACGACCATTAAGTGTCTTACCGAAGATTAACTGAATAGCCATTGGAACATTGTTGACACGCTTTTCAGTTGGTTTCTCTGGTTTTTCGGTCTTCTTAGTAGTTGGGTTGTAGTAGTTAACTACTTGAGCTGCTGTATTTTCAATTTCAGCACCATCGTAAGCACCGTCAGAAACTTTAGCTGGGATGACAAACTTGTAGTAACGTCCAAATTCGAACTTAGTAGTATCGATGATTTGAGTGTTTTCTGCATCGCCAAGTGACTTAGTGAAGCCATCTTTAAGGTTAGCTGTGATTACACCATTAGCAATTGAGATGTTGAATTTATCAGTAACATCTTTACCAGTCTTACCATCGTAAGCCTTGATATCAGATACCTTAACATCCAATTTAGCTTCATCATAGTTGTCAGTAATACCAACAGTTTGGATGTTATCCTTATTGTTTGCATCAAATTTAGTTGTATCAAGCCATACTTGGTAGTTAATAGTTTCGCCACGTTTCACGGCTTTCGTATTGATGTTTTCTGCTTCGTTGTTATCAGCTTTATCAGCGTATGGGTTCGCATTTGTGTCTGCGTACTTATCTGTCAACTCTGCATCATCATCAAGAAGCTTAGTACCAGTGATATCAAACTTACCGTTACCATCGCTAAGAACATATTTCTCTGGTTGGAACTTAGGTTCTTCTGGAGGAGTCACACGGTTGTTAAATTCTTTGTCCGCAATTGCACCTACAGTCGCGATAAGAACTTTAGCTGTTCCATCGTGTTTAACTGTAACTGTTACATTCGCTTTCATTGTGTCGTATGTAACGGTTGCGTCTGTGCCTTTAACTTCTTCTACTGTGTAGTTATGAACGCCTTCTTGGCCTTTCTTGAATTCAAGAGCTTTGAACTTAACGTTACCAGAAGCATCGTTCTTCACAGTTTCAAGAGTTTTACCTTCTGAATCTTTAAGGACGAAGCTGAATTCGTTAGCTTTAAGCTCACGACCTTCCAAACGTTTAGTGAAGTTGAATTCCACTTCAACTGGAACGTTGTTTACACGTTTTTCAGTTGGTTTAGTTGGTTTTTCAACTTTCTTAGTTGTTGGGTTGTAGTAGTTTACTACTTGAGCCGCAGTGTTTTCGATGTCTACACCACCAGGTACATCAGCTTTCACTGTTGTTGGGATGTCGAACTTGTAGTAACGTCCAAAGGCGAATTTAGTTGTGTCGATAACTTGTGTGTTTTCTGCATCGCCAAGTGACTTAGTGAAGCCAGCTTTAAGGGTTGCAGTGATCACACCGTTGTTAACTGTGATATTGAATTTATCTGTGACTTCTGCGCCTGTTACTGAATCGTAGGCTTTGATCTTAGTAGCATCAAGATTCAAGTTAGTTTCATCGTAGTCATCTGAGATTCCTACTGATTGGATGTTGTCCTTGTTAGCTGCATCGAATTTAGTTGTATCCAACCATACTTGGTAAACCAATTTTTGACCACGTTTAACAGTCTTAGTATTCAAGTTTTCTGCTTCGTTGTTTGAGGCATCGTCCGCATATGGGTTCGCATTGGTATCTGCGTACTTGTCTGCCAACTCTTTATCATCATCAACGAGCTTGTCACCTGTGATATCGTATTTCTCTTCAGAAACAACGTATTTCTCTGGTTGGAACTTAGGCTCTTCTGGTGGTGTTACACGGTTGTTAAATTCTTTATCCGCAGGTTCTGTCACGTTTGTGATCAATGCTTTAGCTGTACCATCATGAGAAACAGTAACGGTTACAACAGCAGCCATTTCATCGTAAGTGACAGTCGCGTCTGTACCCTTAACCTCTGTTACAGTGTACTTGTAAGTACCTTCTTGACCCTTCTTGTATTTAAGGGCTGTAACTTTTTCACCAGCTTTATTTGTGTACTCTACTGGAGAGAATTTAATCTTACCAGCTGCATCGTTGGTTGCAGTTGCAATCACAACATTGTCGCTATCTTTCAACTCGAATGTGAATTCGCCAGCTTTAAGGTCACGACCTTCCAATTTCTTAGTGAAGTTAAATTCTACTGAGATTGGAACACTGTTAACACGTTTTTCAGTTGGTTTTTCTGGTTTTTCAACTTTCTTAGTTGTTGGGTTGTAGTAGTTAACAACTTGAGCTGCTTTGTTTTCGATATCTGCACCAGCTACGACATCGTCTTTCACTGTTGCTGGAATATCAAATTTATAGTAGCGTCCAAATTCGAACTTAGTTGTATCAATGATTTGAGTATTTTCAGCGTCGCCAAGTGACTTAGTGAAGCCAGCTTTAAGGTTAGCTGTAAGAACACCGTTGTTATCAGTGATTTCGAACTTGTTAGTAACATCTGCACCAGTTACTGAATCATAAACCTTGATTTCTGAAGCATTAACAATCAATTTATCCTTATCGTAGTTATCTGTGATTCCTACTGTTTGGATATTGTCTTTGTTAGCTGCATCAAATTTAGTTGTATCCAACCAAACTTGGTAGTAAAGTTTAGATCCACGTTCAACTGATTTAGTATTTAAGTTTTCTTCTTCGTTGTTGTTTGTATTATCGACATATGGGTTTGTATTTGTTTCACCATATTTATCTGTCAATTCAGAATCATCATCAACGAGCTTAGTACCAGTGATATCGAATTTCGCTTTAGAAACAACGTATTTCTCTGGTTGGAACTTAGGTTCTTCAGGAGGTGTTACACGGTTGTTAAATTCTTTATCCGCAGCGTCTGTTACGTTGGCAACGATTGCTTTAGCTGTACCGTCATGTGAAACCACAACTTTAACAGTAGCAACCATTGTGTCGTATTTGACAGTTGCATCTGTACCAGGAGTTTCTTCTACTGTGTAGTTGTAAGTCTTACCAAGATCATCGCGACCGAACTCGAGAGTCTTGAAGACAATCTTACCAGCAGCATCATTCTTCACGCGTTCAACTTCAACGCCGTCTTTCTTCAATACGAATTCGAATTCGTTAGCTTGAAGTTCACGACCTTCCAAACGTTTAGTGAAGTTCATTTCAACTGGAACTGGAACGCTGTTAACACGTTTTTGTGTTGGTTTTTCAGGTTTTTCAACTGTCTTGCTCACTGGGTTGTAAACGTGAACTGTTTGGTTGGCTGTATTTTCAATATCAGCACCAGCTTTAACAGATTCTTTAACAGTTGCTGGAATATCAAATTTATAATAACGTCCAAAAGCGAACTTAGTAGTATCGATAACAGGGTTGTTTACTTTATCTTTGATAAATGCTTCTTTAGAAGTTGCAGTGATTGTGCCGTTTTCAACTTTGATGTCGAATTTAGCAGTCACATCTGCACCAGTTACTGAATCGTAGGCTTTGATATCAGATGCGTTAACGTTCAATTTATCTGCGTCGTATGTATCAGATACACCAACGTATTGGATGTTGTTAGCTTCTGTGAATTTAGTAGTATCAAGCCATACTTGGTATACCAATTTAGAACCGCGTTTAACAGTCTTAGTATTCAAGTTTTCTGGTTCGTTGTTTGCAACACCATCAACATATGGATTCGCATTTGTTGCTGTGTACTCGTTACCAGGTACATCATCGTCGTCATCCATCAACTTGTTACCAGTGATGTCGAATTTCTCTTTAGAAACGACAAATTTTTCTGGTTGGAATTCAGGAGTTTCTGGAGGAGTGACTTTGTTGTTGAATTCTTTATCTGCAGTACCGTCAGTAGCGTTACCATTAGCGTCTACACCACCAGTTGATGTAACGTTTGTAACAGTAGTCAATGTGTGACCGTTCTTAGCAACTTCAACTGTCACTGTAGCTTTCATCTTATCGTAAGTCATTCCGAATTCTTTGTTTTCAGGAATCACTTCTTCTACAGTGTAAGTGTGTGTACCAACTTTAGTATTGTCGAATGACAATTCTGAGAAGGTTACGTTACCAGCAGCATCATTTTTAACTGTTTCAACGACATTACCAGCAGCATCTTTCAATACGAAGCTAAATTCACCAGCTTTAAGTTCACGACCAGCCAATTTCTTAGTGAAGTCAAACTTAGTTACAACTGGAGAAACTACATAGTTGTTGAACTCTGTGTCTTCAGGCATTGTAACAGCAGTACTCAAGAGACCTGTAGCAGCATCTTTAGTAACTTTAACTTTCACTTCTGCGTTCATAGTATCGTAATCGATGTTTGTATCGTTACCAGCTTTTTCACGCACAGTGTAAGTGTGTTCACCTTCAGCACTGTATTCAATAGCATCAAATGTGATTGAACCATCTGCTGCATTTTTCTTAGTTTGAATAACGTTGCCGTTTTCAAGCAATTCAAACTCGAAGGCACCTGCTGTAAGCGCTTTACCTTCAAGACGTTTAGTGAACTTGAATTGAGCTTGAGTAGGAGCTGATGTGAAGGTATTGTTGAATTCTGTATCAGTTGGAAGAGTTGCAACAGCAGTAAGCGCATGACCTGACTTAGTAACCGTAACTGTTACGTTAGCTTTCATTGGGTCATAAGTCATACCTGCTTCAGTTCCTCGAACTTCTTCTACAGTGTACTTATGGTTACCAACTTGAGCATTTGTAAATGTCAAGGCATCAAATTTAACTTTACCGTTGGCATCATTTTGTTTTGTTTGAAGGACTTTACCATCTTTGTCTTTCAATACGAAGCTAAATTCGCCAGCTTTCAAGTTACGACCTGCAAGAGCTTTGCTGAAGTCAAATTGAGCAGTTACAGGAGCTACAACGTGGTTGTTGAAGATCTTGTCATCAGTACCAGTTGCTTCACCACCTGTTGAAGTCATTTCAGTCTTAGCAGCCAAAAGACCTGTAGTAGCATCTTTAGTAACCGTTACTTTAACTGCGATAGTCATTTCATCGTAGTCTACATCGGCATTGTTGCCTTTCACTTCTTTAACAGTGTAGTTGTAGACACCTTCATGGTCAAATGACAATTCGCTAAAGTTAATCTTACCGTTAGCTTTGTTGGTTACAGTTTCATTAACATTGTTATCACCAGTCAACGTGAAGCTAAAGTCACCTGCGTTCAAAGTACCATTTGAAAGTGATTTATCAAAGTCAAGGTTAACTTTAACCGCACCTGGTGTGAATGTGTTATTGAATTCTGTATCTGCTGGAAGAATGTTAGTTGCTTTAAGAACGTGGCCTTCCTTAGTAACAGTGATTGTTACTTCAGCTTTCATTGTATCGTAAGTCATACCAGCTTCTTTATTATCTGGGATAACTTCTTCTACAGTATACTTGTGAGTACCAACTTGAGTATTATCAAATGTCAAGTCATCAAAGGCAATAACACCATTAGCGCTGTTTTTCTTGGTCTGAAGAACATTACCAGTTGAATCTTTAAGAGCAAATGTAAATTCGCCTTCTTTAAGAGTACGACCTGCAAGAGCCTTACTAAAGTCGAACTTAGTCTTAACTGGAGCTACAACGTAGTTATTGAAAATTTTATCATCTGCACTTGATTTGAATCCACCTTCAGCACTGTATTTAACTGAAGCTTGCAAATCACCAGCAGCATTTTTCTCAGTTACAGTAACTGTCATTGTAACAGTCATTGCATCATAATCGACGTTTGTATCTGAGCCTTTAACCTCAGTAATTGTGTAAGTGTATACTCCAGCTTTGTTAAATGTTAATTTACTAAATGTAGCTTTACCATTTTGGTTAGTTACTGTTTCTTCATATGAAGGAACTGATTTGTTAGCTTGCTCTTCTTTAATCTTAAAGCTAAATTCACCATTAACAAGTGTGCGTCCTTCAAGTTGTTTTTCAACTTCTGGAGTCACTGTTACAGGTTCTGACTTCACATAGTAGTAGACTGTTGGCTTGTATGGCGTCAAAGAGTTGAGCAAGTCAACGTTAGTACCAATACCTCCTACTCCACGCTCTAATTGTGCGTTTGGAGAAAGGTGACCGATATTATCTCCCAAGAATGGTACAAATACTGTCTTATACGGAGTGTAAGAAGCATCTCTTTGGAAATCAAATGGAACATCCTTACCATTTGGATAGTTCGTTTTTGCCCCTGTTCTTGGATCAGTTACAGTGTGTGCAATCGTTTTAAGTGGTGTTTTCTTAACAACCAACTCTTCTTTGTTATAATCACCTGGTTTAATAGGCTTGGTTTCTGCTAGCAACATATAGCCATCAGTGTTCAATGTACCATCAGAACGTTTGTTTTGTTGTCTTGGATCTAATAAGTAAACACGAATGACAACAGATCCATCTTCTCCAACAATTTCTTTGATACGTTTTATTCCAGCACGATCAGCATCCATAAACTTGGTACCAACTGTATAAGGACGGCTAACATAACCAGTTGTTGAATCTGGAGTAGCTGTTTGATAAAGTTTGTAACCATCAAATTGACGTTCACCAGATGCTGTAAAGTGTTGTCCTTCCATCGCTTTCAGCGTGTAGTTGGCTAATGTTACTTCATTACCATTTGGTACATAATCTTGAACAGTTTTATCTGTTTTATTCGCATTAAATGAAGCATTATTTCTATCGACTACTCTATAGTAAGTTGATTTTTGAACAAATAATGGAATTTTAGCATTCGTATCTGTAATAGTACGACCATTATATGCTGGTTCTACAACGTTGATGATATCCGTTGAATTACGCGCAGCATAAACTGCATCATATAAAGCTTGTTCTGTAGGAGTTAGATTGTGTCCTGGAGCAACTAAAGCCTTGATACTTGCACCAACTTCATATCCAAGTTGGATAAACGGTGAATCTGTCTTCCCTGGTCCAGCACCTAAACCTTTATCGTAATCTACTTGCCAAGTTAACTCCCCATTAGAGGCTGCTTTTGTAGTCGTAAATTTTTGAATACCACTAGAAGCTGATACGGTTCTTGTTTCTAATACATTACCAGTGTTCTTGTCAACCAATTCAACAGTAGTATCTGTTGAAGCATCAAATCTCTTGTAAGCACGTGTATAGTAATTTGTATGGTAACGTTTGTTGAAATTAGTAAGATCTACGATACTATAAGTATAGTAGTCACCTTCTTTAGCTTGGTAGCCCGATGGCACTGTTTGAGAACGAACAGTTGCACCATTAGGATCCGTCATGTCTGGAGTAGCTTTTTCACCATCTTTAAGGTGAGTTTCTACAGAGACCGCCTCATAGTTGTGATCTGTCAAAGCACGTGTATTACGACGACGGCTACGACCTGTTGCCAAAGCACCAGCATTTGTGATATCACTAGCAGCACGGTCAAGTGTTGCACTACGGTCTGCAGCAGATCTTACAGAGTAAGTATTTGCTGTAACACGTGGGCTAACACTTGTAGCTTCTGCTGCGGTTTCAGCTGATTCAGTATTTTCAGTTGCTGGAGCAGTTGTTGATGCTGTAGCTGAAGTGTTTGAAGCTGTTCTTGTTGAAGCTGGTGTTTCAACATTGTTGCTGGCCGTAGCTGTTGATGCTACTGTAGCTGGCTTAGCTGCTTCTGAAGTAGCTTTTTCTGTTGGCTTTGCAGCCTCTGAAGCTGGTTTAGAAGCTTCTGGTTTCGCAGTTTCTGTAGCTTGTTTGTCAGTTGTCTCTGCGGCAACCTTATCTGTTGTTGAAGCTTCTGGCGTCAAGTTAAATGTTGACGCAGTTGCCTCAGTTGAAGATACAGCTGCAGTAGGATCTGCTTGAGCTGTTGATGCTGTATTCGTCTCAACCAGTTCTGAAGAACTTTCGCCCTCAACTGATGAACCAGGGTTTGATGAAGAAGCATCAGATGCTACGACTTCATCAGCCTGTGCAGTGTGAGCAGCAAAGAGTGCCGTTCCCAACAAGACTGAAGCGACACCAAATGAATATTTACGCAATGAAAAGCGCTGGCGCCTGTTGAAAATGTCTTTCATGTTTAAGTCTCCCTCTAAAAAAATAGTTAGTTATAGATACATGATTATAAGTTAATTCCCCTCATATCCATGATTCTTTTTCATTCTAACATTCTGACAATTTAGAGTCAAGTGATTAAACAATGTTTTTTAAAAAAAAGTTAGTTGTCTGACAATTGTAAGAGTAACGTTATTTACAAAAAACATAAAAACGTTAGAAACCTTTTATTTATAATATGTTAAGCGTTTTCTAAAATAAGACGACAACTACTATTTTCTAATATTTCATTATATAAATCACGCTTTTCTAAAATAAATTAACTCGGATTACATTTGTTATTTTCTAATAAAAGCGTCAAAGATTCCAAACCCATCTCATGTTCCATAAATACTTAAATCATCATATATAAACAGAAGTAAGTTCTAAAAATAGTAATTTAAACCTATAATCCGAAAGAAATAATATTATAAAAATAAATTAACATCTTATAATATACACTATATTATTCTCACTTTAATCGATAATAATGGTAATATACGCACACAACCTCTCATTTCTTTCCCTTTTACACTCATATAAATATTTTTATCTTTAATGAAAATGGCATATACATCTAGTCCTAACCTTAGAATAACTTTATCCGTCTAAAATAACACTAACATCTTCTTCGTTTAACAGTATTTCTTCATTAACACTAGTAAAATCTTAAAGAAAGTTTGCAACAATCCAACATCCATAATTACTCTCACCTGTTTAGCATACTAGTATTCAACTTAAAAAAGACTCTCATAAGTTAGGATTAATAGAGAATGAGTCCTAGTATTTTCTAACTTCAAAAAATCAAAAGATAACAAAACCTGTGAGAAAAATTATGCCTACTAGTATCTTATTCAAATACAAATGAAATAATAACCAACGATATTACGAAATAATTTCAATACTCAAAATAGTACCAGTAATACATTTCTATCTTATAAGAAATCTTTGAGCATCCAATTACAAAGCAACTATCAGAAAGTCTCCTCCCTTTCCAATACTGTTAACTAATCCGACTACTAGATGTTATCTTTAATGTCGCTCCCTATTGCTTCTATGAAACTTCTACCTCCCATCATCTTAATCATAAAATGAGTAATAATAGTCTATTGAAAGTTCATATGAGAACTTAAACTTTGATTTTTTCTGATTTCTCAATCAAAAAATGATGGTGTAGCCCCTGCCCCTAGATAAGATACTTCTATTGTGACTGCAAGATTATCAAATTCACCATAACTAAATAGACAATAGCTCAAAGTCTTTTATCAGCTTCTACCATTACCCACATCATTCATAATATATTTTATTTGAAAGTACTAATCTACTGTCATGAAGAAGTTTATATCAATTTGAATCTGCTCATCTCTTGTGAGAGAAACAATCAGATCACCCTCCTCACACATGTCCATGCAATGAGTTAGCAAAATATAAAAAAAGTTCCACAGCCCATAAAGACTTTGGAACTTCTTAATTGACTTCATTATTGGTCACTTACGATATTTTTAAGTGCCGAACAAAAAGAAGCCTGACCTTATTCGGTCAAGCCTCTCTTCTTGAAAACTGAAATAATCTTACTAACTATCTTATTTTTACGCCTATTATTATCTTAGTCTTCTTTTTTTCGTTTTCCTGCCAAACCAAGTCCAGCTGCCGCAAGGAGTCCTCCGAATGCCATTGCTACTACAGACTTGTTCTCACCAGTCTTAGGAAGACCCTGTTCTCTAGATACTTCTGGAGATGTCGGTGGTGTAACTGGTGGTACTACTGGAGTTGGTGGTGTCGGTGGTGTAACCGGTGGCACCACTGGAGTTGGTGGTGTTGGCGGTGTAACCGGTGGTACCACTGGAGTTGGTGGTGTTGGCGGTGTAACTGGTGGCACCACTGGAGTTGGTGGTGTTGGTGGTGTAACTGGTGGCACCACTGGAGTTGGTGGTGTTGGCGGTGTTACAATGTTGTTGAACTCAGTATCTTCTGGCAATTTAGAAGTTACTGTCATAACGTTACCACCCTTAGCTACCAAAACAGTAACTTTAGCTACCATCTTATCGTAAGTTACTGTAGTATCATTACCTTTCACTTCTTCAACCGTGTAGAAGTGGATACCTTCTTCACCATGTTTGTACTCAAGTGCTGAGAACTTAATCTTACCGTCAGCATCATTGCTTACAGTTTCAATCACTTTACCTTTTCTATCCTTAAGTACAAAGCTAAACTCACCAGCCTTAAGGTCACGACCTTCTAGTTTTTTAGTGAATTCAAACGTAACACTAGCTGAAATGTTAACAACACGTTTTTCAGTTGGTTTTTCAGGTGTTTTCACGACCTTCTTAACTGTTGGGTCGTAGTAGTGAACTGTTTGTCCCGCTGTGTTTTCAATATCTGAACCAGAAGGTACATCAAACTCACCTTTTTCATTCTTACTGTCTTTAACAATTGCCGGAATGTCAAACTTATAGTAACGACCAAAGGCAAACTTAGTTGTATCGATAATTTGGGTATTATCTTTATCGCCAAGTGACTTAGTGAAGCCATCTTTAAGTGTTGCAGTGATCACACCGTTTTCAACCTTGATATCGAACATTGCTGTAACATCTTTACCAGTTTTACCATCGTATGCTTTGATATCTGGTTGGTTAACATTAAGTTTCTTCTCATCGTAGTTATCAGCGATACCAACGGTTTGAATATAATCCTTGTTGTTTGCGTCAAATTTAGTTGTATCAAGCCATACTTGGTAAACCAATTTATCGCCACGTTTCACAGTCTTAGTATTCAAGTTTTCTTTCTCGTTGTTGTCTGTCTTGTCTACGTATGGGTTCGCATTAGTATCCGCATACTTGTCTGCCAACTCTTTATCATCATCAACGAGTTTATCACCAGTAATGTCAAATTTCTCTTGGTTTACAACATATTTCTCTGGTTGGAACTTAGGTTTTTCTGGTGGAACCACCTTGTTGTTGAACTCTTTGTCGTTAGCATCTGTAGCATTTCCACCTGCTGAAGCATGATTAACGACAGTCTTAAGAATTTTACCATCCTTAGTTACTTGTACTGTCACCGTTGCTTTCATAGCATCGTAAGAAATACCAGGTTTATTGTCATTGACTTCTTCTACAGTATAAGTAAATGTCTTACCAAGATCAGCCTTGCTGAACAAGAGTTGTTCAAACTTGATATGTCCGTCTTTATCATTTGATACAGTTTGAAGGACTTTTCCATCTTGGTCTTTCAATAAGAAGCTGAACTCACCTGCAGTCAACTCACGTCCTTCAAGTTTCTTAGTATAGTTGAACTCAAGTGGAACTGGAACGTTATTATCACGTGTTTGAGTTGGTTTTTTAGGAGTTGTAACTTGCTTATTGTAAGGGTTGTATTGATGAACAATTTCATTGGCCGTATTACTAAACTCAACACCGTCATTGTCTTTAATATTTTTAACAGTTGCTGGGATATCAAATTTATAGTAACGTCCAAAGGCAAACTTAGTCGTATCAATAACTGGAGTCGCATCAGTTGCACTAATAGGTTTAGTCAAACTTGGTTTAGAAGTTGCGTAGATGACACCGTTTTTGATTGAAATATCAAATTTATCAGTAACATCTGTTTCACCATCGTAAACCTTGATTGCTGACTCATCAATATCAAGTTTAGCTTCATCATAGTCATCTGTGATTCCTACTGATTGGATATTGCTTTCAGCTGTAAATTCACGAGTATCAAGCCATACTTGGTAGTAGAATTTCTGACCACGAGTAAGTGTATGGTGATTCAAGTTTTCAGCTTCAACCTTACCGTTAGGCGCATCATCATCGAGAAGTTTTGTGCCCTTAAGATCAAATTTTTCTTTAGAAACAACATACTTCTCTGGTTTGAAGTTTGGTGTTACGTTATTGTCAAATACTGTATCATCCGCAGTAAAGGCATCTCCACCTTCAGTAGCATAAGAGATAACTGTTGACAACTGATCACCAGAAGAAGGCTGAATAACTTGAACAGTCACGTTAACCTTCATATCATCATAAGTAACACCTGGTTTGTCACCTTTCTCTTCTTCAACAATATAGTTAAATGTTTGACCAATATCAGCTTTTGAATAGTTGATTGTCTTGAAGGTAACTTTGCCATCTGCATCATTCTTAGCCTTCTCAAGAATCTTATTAGTTTCTTTATCTTTCAAGACAAAGCTAAATTCATCTGCTTGCAATTTGCGACCATTAAGTGTCTTACCGAAGATTAGCTGAATAGCTGTTGGAATGTTGTTTACACGTTTTTGCGTTGGCTTATCTGGAGTCTCAACTTTATGCGTTCTTGGGTTATAATAATGAACCGTTTGTGTCGCAGTATTTTCGATTTCAGAACCATCGTAAGCATCTTGACTAACTGTAGCAGGTATAACTACTTTGTAGTAACGACCAAATTCAAACTTAGTTGTATCAATAACTTGAGTATTATTTGCATCACCTAGTGACTTCGTAAAGCCTGATTTCAAGTTTGCAGTGATAATACCGTTAGTAACAGCAACGTCAAACTTAGATGTCACATCTGCACCAGTCTCACCATCATAAACCTTAATAGTGTTTTTAGTCACAATCAATTTTGATTCATCATAATTGTCTGTGATACCAACAGTTTGGATATTTTCCTTATTGTTAGCACTAAATTGAGTTGTATCAAGCCATACTTGATAGTAGAATTTCTGACCACGTTTAACAGGCTGAGTATTGAGGTTCTCAAAGACTTCTTCCAACTCGCCCTTATCATTACGGACAGTAACTTTTTCATTATTATTAGATTTATCTGCGTAAGGATTAATCTTAGTATCGCCGTATTTATCAGCTAACTCAGAATCATCATCCAAAAGTTTCTTACCAGTTAAATCAAAGTCTTCATCTCTAACAACATATTTCTCTGGGTTAAACTTAGGTTCTTCTGGTGGTGTCACACGGTTATCGAACTCTTTGTCTGGAGCATCTACAACATTCTTCACGATTGCTTTTGCCGTACCATCATGAGAAATTGAAACCCTTACTGTTGCAACCATGCCATCGTAAGACACTGTTGAATCTGTTCCTTTAACTTCTTCCACTGTATAATTGTAAGTCTTGCCAATATCATCCTTACCAAATTCAAGTTTCGTGAAGTTAATCTTAGCGATACCGGTAGTTGCATCAGGAGCATCATTTTTCGCACGTTCTACTTCAACGCCATCTTTCTTAAGAACAAATGTAAATTCGTTAGCTTTAAGTTGACGACCATCAAGTTTCTTTGTGAAATTCAACTCAAGTGGAACTGGAACGCTGTTTACACGTTTTTCAGTTGGTTTTTCTGGTTTTTCAACTGTGTTGGTTCTTGGGTTGTAGTAGTGAACAATTTGACCAGCTGTATTTTCGATATCTTTTCCTGCTGGGGCATCCGTTTTCACGGTTGTTGAGATATCAAATTTATAGTAACGGCCAAACGCAAACTTAGTTGTATCAATAATTTGAGTGTTGTTGGCATCTCCTAGTGATTTCGTGAAGCCAGCTTTAAGGGTCGCTGTGATCACGCCACCAGTGTTTGCGATATCAAACTTAGAAGTAACGTCTGAACCTGTCACACTATCGTAAACCTTGATTGAGTTCACATCCAACTTGGCTTCATCATAGTTATCTGTGATGCCGACTGTTTGAATATTTTCAGTGTTGGTTGCGCTAAATTGTGTTGTATCCAACCATACTTGGTAAACCAATTTAGAGCCTGGTTTCACTGTCTTCGTATTCAAGTTTTCTGGTTCATTGTTAGCTGTACCATCCGCATATGGATTAGCGTTTGTATCACCATACTTGTCTGTCAATTCAGAATCATCGTCAAGCAACTTGTCGCCTGTGATATCGAATTTTTCTGTAGAAACAACGTATTTTTCTGGATTGAACTTAGGTTCTTCAGGTGGTTTCACCTTATTGTTAAACTCTTTATCTGGTGCGTCTACAACATTCTTCACGATTGCTTTCGCTGTACCATCATGAGAGATTGAAACCCTTACAGTCGCAACCATGGTATCGTATGTCACCGTTGCGTCTGAACCTGTAACTTCGTGTACAGTGTAGTTGTAAGTCTTACCTAGATCATCGTTACCAAACTCAAGTTTCTTGAAGTTGATTTTACCAGCTGCGTCGTTCTTCACACGTTCGACTTCAACGCCGTCTTTTTCAAGAACAAATTCAAATTCGTTAGCTTTAAGTTGACGACCAGCAAGAGCTTTCGTGAATTTCAACTCAAGTGGAACTGGAACGCTGTTTACACGTTTTTGAGTTGGTTTTTCTGGTTTCTCAACCTTGTTTGTTCTTGGGTTGTAGTAGTGTACGATTTGACCAGCTGTATTTTCGATATCCTTACCTGGCTCAACAGTTGTTTTCACAGTTGTTACGATATCAACTTTATAGTAACGGCCAAACTCAAACTTAGTTGTATCAATGATTTGAGTGTTGTTGGCATCTCCTAGTGATTTCGTGAAGCCAGCTTTAAGGGTCGCTGTGATCACGCCACCAGTGTTTGCGATATCAAACTTAGAAGTAACGTCTGAACCTGTCACACTATCGTAAACCTTGATTGAGTTCACATCCAACTTGGCTTCATCATAGTTATCTGTGATGCCGACTGTTTGAATATTTTCAGTGTTGGTTGCGCTAAATTGTGTTGTATCCAACCATACTTGGTAAACCAATTTAGAGCCTGGTTTCACTGTCTTCGTATTCAAGTTTTCTGGTTCATTGTTAGCTGTACCATCCGCATATGGATTAGCGTTTGTATCACCATACTTGTCTGTCAATTCAGAATCATCGTCAAGCAACTTGTCGCCTGTGATATCGAATTTTTCTGTAGAAACAACGTATTTTTCTGGATTGAACTTAGGTTCTTCAGGTGGTTTCACCTTATTGTTAAACTCTTTGTCCGGTGCGTCTTGAAGCATGTTCACAACAGTTGTCTTAGTCGTTCCGTCATGTTTGACTTCTACTTTAATTGTTGCAACCATGTTGTCATAAGACACAGTAGCATCCGTTCCAGCAACTTCTTCCACAGTGTAAGTGAAGGTATTACCAGCGTCCGCTTTTGTAAATTCAAGTGGCTTGAAGGCAATCTTCGCGATTCCAGTTGTTGCGTCTGGCGCACTGTTCTTCACAGTTTGAATTGCGACGCCATCTTTTTTCAATACGAATGTAAATTCGTTTTCTACAAGATTTCGACCATCTAATTTCTTCGTAAAATCAAATTCGAGTGGAACTGGAAGATTTACGACACGTTTTTGTGTTGGTTTTTCTGGCTTAGTGATATCTCTTTTTGTCGGATCGTACTGGTGAACAATTTGATTTGCCGTATTTTCGATATCAACACCATTTGGAGTCGTCATCTTGACTGTAGCAGGAATATCAAATTTGTAGTAACGGCCAAACTCGAACTTAGTTGTGTCGATAACTTTATCTTTGATAAATTCGTCTTTAGAAGTTGCAGTGATTTCTCCGTTGTTTACTGCGATGACAAACTTAGAGGTTACATCTGCACCCGTTACTGAATCGTAAGCTTTGATATCTGCAACATTAATCTTTAGTTTGTCAGCTTCATATTTATCTGTAATACCAACAGCTTGAATATTGTCACTTGCTTTCAAGTTTGTTGTATCCAACCATACTTGGTAGACAATCTTATCGCCCTTCATAACTGTCTTGGTATTCAAGTTTTCAGGCTCATTGTTGGCTGTACCATCCGCATATGGGTTGGCATTTGTATCTGTATACTCATCTGCCAACTCATCGTCGTCATCCATCAACTTGTTACCAGTGATGTCGAATTTCTCTTTGTTAACGATGAATTTCTCTGGTTGGAAGTCAGGCGTTGTTGGAGGAGTGACGGTGTTGTTAAACTCTGTGTCTCCTCCTGGATAAGTTACCGTTGCTTTCAAAGTGTGGTCTGCATTCTTAGAAACAGTCACAGAAACCTCAGCAACCATGTTATCGTAAGTGACACCGAATTCTTTGTTAGCTGGAACTTTCTCAGTCACCTTGTACTTGATGACTTTACCAACTTGAGCATTTTTCACTTCTGGGAGTTGATTAAAGGTAACAACACCATGTTCATCATTGGTTCCAGTAGCAACAACAACTCCGTTTTCATCCTTCATTTCAAATGTAAATTCACCTGCTACAAGTGTACGACCTGCTAAAGCTTTTGTGAAATTAACATTTACCGGTACTGGAGGAACGACAAAGTTGTTGAAGACTCTGTCATTGGCATCTGTTGCTTCACCACCTGATGAAGTCATCACCGTGCTTGCTGACAATAGACCCGTATTGGCATCTTTTGTTACGGTAACCTTCACGTTGATTGTCATCGCATCATAATCAACATCTGTGTTTGTTCCAGGTACTTCTTTTACAGTGTAGTTATAGACACCAGCTTTATCGAATGACAACGTACTAAAGTTAATCTTACCATTAGCTTTATTTGTTACCGTTTCATTAACATTACCGTCACCAGTCAATTTAAAGCTGAAATCACCAGCATTAAGCGTACCATTTGAAAGAGACTTATCGAACTCAAGGTTTACTTTTACTGGGTTCGGTGTGAAGGTATTGTTAAATTCTTTATCTACACCCGTCGTTGGGTTACCATTAGCATCAATACCATTAACTGATGAGTAAGTTGTAGCAGTTGTCAAAGTATGACCTGTCTTAGTAACTGTAACAGCTACTTTCGCTTCCATTTGGTCATAAGACATACCAGCTTCGGCTGTCGTTGGCACAACCTCTTTTACAGTGTAGTTAAAGGTCTTGCTGTCATTTCGCTTTCCTGCAGAATTTGTTCCAAGGTCACTAACTTTGTATTTAATGCCCGTGAATTTAATATTACCGTTCGCATCATTTTTTGCAGTGCCAACCACTGCACCTGCTTCATTCAAAAGATTAAAAGTAAACTCATTTGCTTTCAGATTACGACCAGATAATTTCTTCGTAAAGTCAAATTCAACGTTTACTGGAGCTACGACAAAGTTGTTGAATTCAGTATCAGTACCGGTTCCCGTCGGATTTGTTGCTGAAACATCAGGGTCAGTTTTGTTTCCAGAGTCATCTTGACCTTTTTTTGAAGTGTACGTAACAGTATATTCATGCTCACCCAAGTAGTTGCCAGAAGAGTCTTTCTTTTCTGTAACTGTAACGGTTGCAATAACACTCATTCCATCATAGTCAACTTCAGTATCAGAACCAGCTACTTCTGTAATACGATATTTATAGATACCAACTTTGTCTAATTGGATAAGCGATACTTCTTTTTCAGTACCATCAGCTTGTGTTATTTTTTGAGTGAAGGGAATAGAACCATCTTCCTTGTTTGTTACTGTCGCATTAATAGCCGGTCCATCTTTTTCGAGTGGATTAGCAGGATCTGCCGCAACATTTGTTATATTAAAGGAGAAGGCTCCCTTTTTCAATTCAGGTTGTACTGTCGTATTAAGACTCTTTAGGACTTTCTTTAGCTTAAGTTCAATATCAATAGGTTCGTTTTTTACATAATAGTAAATCGTTTCATAGCTAGGTGTCAATTTATTTTCCAAACGGAAAATGTTACCTGAAGCAACTGGAACACCATTAATCGTATAGGACGTATCTGAGCTACCACGGTTTACATAAAACTCACCTGCAGAAGAATAACGTGGACTATATTGAGCAGCCTCAGTAGCACTTACAGGATTTTCTTTAACTTCAACATTATTTTGTGCTACAATCCCAGCCCAGGACATTCGATAGAAAGTGCCATCTGGACGTTTATAAATAAAGTCTGCGCCTGAACCTCTAGCAAACTCTAAGTCACCCTTATAGTTAGTGTTTTGTTTATCTGAGAAAATAGCAAAAGGTTGCCCCTTAACAAGCTTATCTCTATACTCAGGTTTAAGACCTGGATAGCTTGGCGTATTATTATCTCTATTCCAACCAGCATCATCAATGGTAGGGTACTTACCAAGATCTTCTGGATGGTCAATTTTGTTATTGCTTCCCGGACGAATGACTGTCTCGTAAACTTTTACATATCCATCAGTATTTACGTCTTTAGCAATCTTGTTTAAGCTATCAGACTTAATGGCCCACATTTCGATACGGACGGTACCATCCTCTTTGACAACTTCCTTAATACGTTTAACAGCACCCTCTGCATTGGCGACGTCAAACCAACGTTGACCTACTTGATAAGGCTTTTTAAGCACATCTACAAGTGAGCGAGGATCCGCTGTTTGATAAAGACTGTAACCTTCAAAAGCACGAAGGGCTGAGGCATGGAAATCCTGTCCCTCCATAGCAGTTAGAGTAAAGCTACCAAGACTTTCTTCGTTTCCAGTTTCTCTATATGACTGTGTACCAACATCTGGTATACCATCTTTATTTACAAGTTTATAATCACCCGCAGTAGATGAGTTTTTAATATAGTTCCCATTTGTATCTTGAACAAATTTACCGACAAGACGATTCTTATCATAAGTTGATGCATTTTTATCAACAACTTTATAATACGTTGTTTTATGAGTTAGACGTGGAATGTAGTATTGTGGATCCGTGATTGTAGTACCTTCGTTAGCAGGATTAACTACATCATAGATTTGAATAGCCGAACGTTGGCCATCAAAATCAGTAGCACTACCATTGTATTTCCAAGTTGCACGTAGAGCTGGACGGTTTGTCTTATCTGCATCCACAATATTTTCAAAACGGAACTCAATATAGGCCTGCTTAGCCCCAGAAATAGGAGCAAGTGTAGCTTGACCTAAGTTAACAGTACCAGCACCATTGATTTGTTTTGTTTCTTTAACAGTGTTTGTAGCACCGTCTACCAACTCAATGGTTACATTTGTAGAGTTGTCGTATGGTTTAGACATACGATAATAGTACTTCGTGTTGTATGCTTTATTGAATCCCATCAAATCAGTAACGAGATAAGTATACTGAGAAGTATTTGGATTCAATTGGTAGTTAATACCAGCTGTAATATGATCATTTGGATCTTTTGGCGTAGGTACAACAAGAGGACGGTTAGTAATCGTTGCTCCGTTAGGATCACTCATAATTGGTGTCGCTGTTGCTGCACCAGTTGTGTAACTTGTTGATTCTGGATTATCAAGCGAACGACGTCTACGACTGCTACGACTACGTACTTCTGGTGCAGTTCCTACAGCGGACATTGGGTTCGCCGTCAACATTGTTGTCAAGGCTGCTGTATTCGCAGCAGACGTTGGACTTGGTGTTGACGTTGTCAAAGTTGTCGTTGCAGGTTGTGCCACTGATGCCGATGTAGGCTGTGTTGAAGCGACTGGCTGAGTAGCTGTAGGCGCTGATACAGGTTGTGTTGTAGCCGTCGGTTGTGTTGTTGGAGCAACCGGCTGTGCCACTGTAGGTTGTACCGCTGTTGGAGTTACAGCTGATGTGCTAGTTGCACCTGTTGAAGAAGAAGTTGCTGAACCTACAGATGTAGTACCCGCAGCTGTTGGAGTTGAGCTAGCAGTAGCTGCAGCCGTTGCTGTTGTCGCTGGTGCTGTAGCTGTAGACGTTGTTTCTGTTGTTGAAGCACTTGCTACTTCAGAAGCTGGTGATACCAAAGCAACTGTTGACGTAGATGTTGCAGAAGCGGATGGGGAAGTCACGCTAGCTGCTGGATTTGGTTGGGGTGCTGTTGTCGTAGTATTGACTAAACTACTTGAACTTTCTCCTGCTACTGATGTGCCCGGATTACCCGCCGATACAGTTGGAGTCCCTACTTCATCTGCCTGTGCACTATGAGCAGCAAAAAGTGCTGTTCCTAGCAAGACCGAAGCGACACCAAACGAATATTTACGCAATGAAAAGCGTTGGCGTCTATTAAAAAAGTCTTTCATTAAAAATCTCCCTCTAAAAGATAGTTAGTTATAGGTCACATGATTATAAGTCAGTTTTCTCATAGTCATGATTCACTCCATATTCTAACATTCTGACAATTTACAGTCAAGGTTTTAATCTCACTTTTTTAAAAAAACATTAGTTGTCTGACAATTTTATTGTTTTTACTTCCTAAATTCTATCTAAAATATGTCAAAACTCTTTATTATGGCGTATTTACCAGTTTCTATGAAAATATAAAATTCACTTTCATTTTTAACCTAATCGTCTTGAACATGTTATCATTCTAAACTCATGAGAAAATAAAACTAGTTTAAATGGCTGATATTCTCATTTATGCTTTAATATTTCTTCTTGTTGAAGCAAAAAATTAGCCTATCATATCCGCATGTTAAAAAGTAAGTAAATTTATTTTTTTGTTTTTCAAACACTACAATCATATCTTGACTCATTTGCTAATTGAAGTCCAAGAAGTCTATCAGACAGCAAAAAGTACATCACAAATATTAGACACTAAAAAGATTGGCCATGCTGCAAATTGTTCGAGTCAGCTAGAATGTTCATTTATTCAATGTTTGGATTTTAAAACTGAGATATTTTTTTGTAGCAAATAACGTTTGTAAGTAACCTTAATCATTAAGTATAGAAAGACTTAGACCTTACTGGTTTGAATAATCTTCAATATCTGCTTTTTCAGCTAATTTCAAGAGTTAAATTGACTTCAGCTTCTTTATAACTTTATATAAACTTATTTTCTATAATAAGGTAGATTTGTCCTATTTCTCTTATAGCATAGGTGGAGACTGTTGATAAGGCGCATCGGCGGTCTAAGAGGGTTGGATTTTTGATTTTCATTTGACAAAATCCGTCGGACAGCGTACAATCAAGGCAAGTAACATTCGGAGGTAAATGGAGACATGAACAACTAAGTCTATTCACAATAAACCTGCTTTATTTGATAGATTGTTTTCATGTCTTTTTTGCGCTCTTTTTCTGTAGAAAATTTATTGGTGGTATCTGCGTTTTTTTGCATCCACACCATCACTATCTCCTAGAGGGCTTTTTAGCTAGATTCAAGACGGTTCTATCTTATAAGGTAGGACTGTTTTTTGACCTTTGATATTGTTTGAAGTAAGAACCATATTTTCCATGAAACACTATCAACAAGCACTCAGACCTAGGAGGTTCTATGATACAGATTCAACATCTAACTATTACCCATACCAAAGATTTGCGTGAACTCGTTCATGACTTAAATCTAACGATAGCTACTGGTGAAAAAGTCGCCATTATTGGGGAAGAAGGCAATGGAAAGTCAAGTCTCCTTACCCTTCTTGTCAATCCTAAAGCACATTTTGACCATCTTTCTTACGAGGGAACTATTAATAAACCAGATAGCCCACAGGTCTATATTCCCCAGCAGATTTCGGATGACTTACAATCCCTAACCCTTAACGACTACTTCTTTGCGGATACTTATGACCTAGACTATGCTACCCTCTATCGTCTGGCTGATGAACTTCATTTTGATAGTGATCGTTTTGCTAGCAGTCAGCTTATCTCCTCTCTGTCAGGTGGTGAGAAACTCAAAATTCAACTCATCCGAGAATTAGCTCGTCCCCACGACATCATTTTTCTTGATGAGCCCTCAAACGATATGGACTTGACTACTATAACTTGGTTAAAAAACTTTATCAAGCACTCTGATAAAACGATTGTCTACATCTCACATGACGAGGACCTACTAAGCCAGACAGCAGATACCATTATCCATCTGGAACTCCTTAAACGTCGTCGACAGGCAAGGACCAGTGTGGAGCACCTCGATTATGATAACTATAGCCAACATCGCACTGATTCCTATCAACAACAGATGCAGCAAGCCAAAACCGAGAAAAAAGCCTATGACAAAGCCATGGCCAAGCATCGTCGTATCAAACAAAATGTCCAAACCACCCTACGCAATACACATGACAGCACGCAAGGACGATTGCTTGCTAAAAAGATGAAAGCAGTCCTCTCACAAGAAAAACGCTACGACCGCCTTGCCCAAGACATGACACAGATGCCTGATAAAGAAGACAGTATTGAACTTTTCTTTTCTCATATTGACCCTCTACCTCAGGGGAAATATCTCTTAAATCTGGATGAAAAGCAGATAAACATAGCTCCCCACCTAACCATTGACCATCTCAAACTTTCTTTGAAAGGCCAGGAAAAAATTGGTATTGTTGGTGATAACGGCTGCGGTAAATCCACTCTCTTACACTATCTCTACCAAAAACTTAGTCAGAAGACAGACCTGACTATTGGCTACATGCCTCAACGTTATGACACTATCTTGCCACTGGATTTGTCTCCAATAGAGTTTTTGAGTAAGACTGGCGACAAGTCTGAACGAGAAGTTATAAGCTCCCATCTCGCTAACCTCAACTTTAGTCATGATGAAATGAACCATGCAATCTCTGATTTATCTGGAGGACAGAAAGGAAAACTACTCCTACTGCACCTGGTCTTAGAAAGCCCTCAGCTCCTTATCTTAGATGAACCAACCAGAAATTTTTCACCCACCTCACAACCCCAAGTTCGACAGCTCTTCGAGAACTATCCAGGGGCAATTCTGTCGGTATCGCATAATGTCAACTACCTCAGACAAGTCTGCCAAAAGATCTATCACCTAGACTCAAACGGTTTAGAAGAAGTTGAGATTTAAGATATCGAATCTATCGTTTTTGCAAGAAAAGTCTCAAAAGAAACCTTTTCATCACTAAAAAAACTCAGGCAAAACCTGAGTTTTTTTAGTATTAATCAATTTCAAGACCACCAGTATAGAGTCGGTAATAAGTACCACCTTGCTCCATAAGGCTGTCGTGGTCACCACGTTCAATGATACGTCCGTGGTCCATAACCATGATAACGTCAGAGTTAACAATGGTTGAAAGACGGTGGGCAATAACGAAGACTGTACGTCCTTCCATAAGTCGGTCCATCCCCTCTTGCACCATTTTTTCAGTACGAGAGTCAATAGAGGATGTCGCCTCGTCAAGGATAAGAACCGGTGCATTGGCAAGGGCAGCACGCGCAATGGCGATAAGCTGACGTTGTCCGTTAGACAAGCCTGCACCATCATCTGTAAGAACAGTGTCATAACCATTGTCCAAATGTTGCACAAAGGAATCCACGTTAGCAATGCGGGCAGCTTCAAGAATTTCCTCGCGTGTCGCATCAGCACGACCATAGGCAATATTTTCAGCGATAGTTCCCGTGAAGAGATGGGTATCTTGAAGCACGATACCAAGTGAGCGACGAAGAGAATCTTTCTCAATCAGCTTGACATCAATACCATCATAAGTAATCACACCAGATTGGATATCGTAGAAACGGTTAATCAAGTTGGTAATCGTCGTCTTACCAGCACCTGTCGCACCGACAAAGGCAACCTTTTGCCCCTTGTCTGCATAGAGATTAACGTCATGAAGGATTTGTTTCTTACCATCGTAAGAGAAATCAACGTCTTGGAAGACCACATTTCCGACCAACTCGACCAATTCGTAATCGCCATTTGGACGTGGGTGTTTCCAAGCCCAGAGGTTGGTTTTCTTGTCTGTCACAACCATTTGACCATCTACCAATTCGTAGTTGACCAAAGTGACCTTACCTTGGTCAACTTCTTCTGGTTCGTCCAGAAGGTCAAAGATACGATCAGCACCAGCAAGTGCCATAAGAACAAAGTTCAGTTGTTGAGAGACCTGAGTAATAGGACCGTTGAAAGAACGGTTCAATTGTAAGAAGGCCATGAGACCACCGATAGTCAAACCACCGACACCATTAAGAGCAAAGAGTCCACCGACCAAGGCGGTCAAAACAAAGGAAACATTTCCTAAGTTTCCAAGAATTGGCATGAGAACATTGGCATAGCGGTTGGCCAAGTAAGAAGATTCAAAGAGTTGCTCGTTAATCTTGTCAAAATCAGCCATGCTTTCTTCTTCGTGGACGAAGGCCTTAACCACTTTTTGACCTGACATCATTTCTTCAATAAAGCCATTTTCAATCCCCAAATTCTTTTGTTGTTCACCAAAGTAACGGCCTGATTTGGCTGATACATTTTTGATGACCATAAACATGATGCCTACCATGACTAGGACCACGATAAAGAGAAGAGGACTAACCGTAAGCATGGTTACAGTCACCCCGATAAGGGTAATAGCCGTTTGTAGCAACTGTGGAATGGATTGCTCAACAGCCTGACGAAGGGCATCGATGTCGTTGGTGTAGATAGACATGATGTCACCATGTTGGTGAGTGTCAAAGTAGCGAACAGGAAGCTTTTGCATACGAGCAAAGAGCTGATTACGAAGGGAACGTAGAGAATCTTGCGAAATCGTCGCCATGAGGAGTGATGACACATAGTTGGCAATCACACCGATAAGACAGAAGACAGCGACTGAGGTCAAGAACCGTAACAGTGGTCCAAAGTCATGGCTGCCAGATTTGAGCATGGGTTGAACGTAAACGTCAACCAAGGACTGAATAGAAGCCGTCAAATTGACCGTTGCCAAGGAAGCAACCACAATAAGGACAAAGGCGATAGAAAGCGAAAGTTTGTAGTCTTGCCACAAAAAGCGTAGAAGACGTGCTAGAGAGCCCCAATTAGCTTTTTTCTTATTCTGCATCTGCTACTCCTTTCCCTTGTGTTTGCATCTTGTAGACGTCACGATAAATAGCATTGTTAGCCACCAATTCATCGTGAGTACCAATAGCATCGATACGGCCATCATCCATAACAACGATGCGGTCTGCATCTTGGATGGATGAAATACGTTGACCGATGATAATCTTAGTCGTGTCCTTAAGACTTGATGCCAAACCTTGACGAATCAAACTATCGGTCTTGGTATCAACCGCTGATGTTGAATCATCCAGAATCAAGATTTTTGGATTCATGAGGAGGGCACGTGCGATACAGAGACGTTGACGTTGTCCCCCTGAGACATTGGCTCCACCACGTTCAATCTTGGTGTCATAGCCATCCTTAAACTCTTGGATAAATTCATCAGCTTGGGCAATCTTACAAGCTTCAATGATTTCTTCATCTGTTGCCTGTTTATTTCCCCAACGCATATTTTCCTTAATGGTTCCTGAGAAAAGGACGTTGGTTTGAAGTACCATGGCAACTTGCTTACGCAAGCTATCCAAATCATAATCCTTAACATCGTGGCCAGCAACCTTAACTTGACCGGCTTCCACATCATAAAGACGAGGAATGAGCTGAACCAAACTTGATTTACCAGAACCTGTTCCACCAAGAATACCGATAACCTCACCAGACTTAATATCAAGCGAAATATCCTTGAGGACATGGGTCTTATCACCATTTTCATCAGTGTATGAGAAATCCACATGATCAAAACTGATAGAACCATCTGTGACCTCTGTCAAGCCATTTTCAGGTGAAATAATGGTTAATTCAGTATTAAGCACTTCATTGATACGCTCTACAGAGGCCATAGAGATAGACAACATGACAAAGATCATCATGAACATCATAAGTGAGATGAGGATGGTCATGGTGTAACTGAACATGGAAGTCAATTCACCTGTAGATAGCTTGCCGACAACGATAAGATGAGCACCAAACCAAGAAATCATGAGGAATGATGCATACATAGACAACATCATGGCTGGGTTAGACATGACAACCACACGAATGGCACGCATGAACATCTTGTAAATACGACGTGAAGCCTTCTTGAATTTGTCAGTTTCTTCCTGCTCTTTAACATAGGATTTCACCACACGCATGTTGGTGATATTTTCCTTGATACTATTGTTGAGGTTGTCATAAGCCTCAAACACTTGAGTAAAGAGAGGATATACGATTTTGGTAATAATGGCCAAAACCAGACCAAGGAAGAGTGTTACACCAACGAAAATCCAAGCCATTTCGCCATTAATCAGGAAACTTGCTGTAATGGCAAAAATCAGGTTAAGTGGTGCACGTACACAGATGCGGATAATCATCTGGTAAGAGTTCTGCACGTTGGTCACATCAGTCATCATACGTGTTACCAAACCACCAGCTGAAAACTTATCAATATTTTCAAAAGAGAAGGTTTGAACCTTTTTGAAAATGGCCTGGCGTAGATTCTTGGCAAATCCAGCAGAGGCAAAGGCCGCATAGCGTGCCGACTGCATCCCACAGAAAAGCGACAGGAAGGCGCAGACCAACATGAGGCCACCATAGAGCCAAATGTTAGACATGTTAGATTGCTGGACACCTTTATCCAAAAGATTGGCCATGACAAAGGGAATGGAAATCTCAAACATGACTTCTAACGTCATGAAGAGGGACGCTAGGATTGAGGGTTTCTTGTATTCCTTTATCTGGGCGATCAGGGTTTGAAACATAATTACCTCCGTTTTTTATTCTTTTTTCTTTTGATATTTTTCTTTTTTGATGCTTTCTTAAGTGATGGCGGACGTCAGCGACCGACTCAGTCGTTCCATGACTAGTTATCGAGCCAAAGTCTCGATAACTCCGCTTTCTATAACTGCTTTTGCAGTTATAGAAATATCATCACGGTGAAAGCATCGTTCCTGAGCAGAGCGAACCGTCGAATTGTGAGCAACTTCGAACAAGTGCAAATAGGTTCAGAATGGTCTCGACCACGGCGAAAAATATCGCCTGTTCTATGCAGAGCGTGTTTCATGCATTGATAGATATACACCAATTTTGTAATCTATCACGGTGAAAGCATCGTTCCTGAGCAGAGCGAACTGTCGAATTGTGAGCAGCTTCAAATAAGTGCAAATAGGTTCAGAATGGTCTCGACCACGGCGAAAAATATCGTCTACTCTAGGCAGAGCAAAGCTTAAAACTAACAGTCTTATGCTTATCATTTATCTATAAAAGAACGGTCATACCCTTTTGAGAGCATACAAAAGCCCCTGAGGGCAGACCCTAGGGATTTTTTCGTTCTCATATATATGTCATTAGTATAGGTTAAATTGAGTAAAATTGCAAGTACAATGTCATTTCACTAACATTTGTAAGCATTTTACGATGTTTGATAAAAATATCGTTCTAAAACCTGCTCATTTTTCACAAACTTATCATAAATGTTCGTAAATTATAGCCAAACGTAGCAGAAATTTGTTTTCTGTTCCTATTTATAATAGACTAACACTAACATTAGATGAAAAGGTGACTCTATGACTATAAATCAACTGCTTCAAAAGCTGGAGCCTACCAGCCCTATCCTTCAAGCTAACTTTGGAATTGAACGCGAAAGTCTTCGTGTCGATAGACAGGGAAAATTAGCACATACGCCTCACCCTTCTTGCCTAGGAGCTCGAAGTTTCCACCCTTATATTCAAACAGATTTTTGTGAGTTTCAAATGGAACTCATCACGCCAGTTGCTAAATCTACCACTGAGGCTCGTCGTTTTCTTGGAGCCATTACCGATGTAGCTGGACGTTCCATCAGTAAAGATGAACTTCTCTGGCCCTTGTCCATGCCACCTCGTATCAAGGCCCAAGAAATCCAAGTTGCCCAACTGGAAAATGAATTCGAACGCCATTATCGCAACTACTTGGCCGAAAAATACGGAACCAAACTTCAAGCTATCTCAGGTATCCACTATAATATGGAACTAGGGAAAGATTTGGTTGAGGCTTTATTCAAAGAAAGCGACCAGACTGATATGATTGCTTTCAAGAAAGCCCTCTATCTTAAGCTGGCTCAGAACTATTTGCGCTACCGTTGGGTGATTACCTATCTCTTTGGTGCTGCACCTGTTGCTGAGCAAGGCTTCTTCGACCAAGAAGTGCCAGAACCCGTGCGTTCCTTCCGAAACAGCGACCATGGTTATGTCAATAAGGAAGAAATCCAAGTATCTTTTTCAAGCCTAGAAGACTATGTCTCTGCCATCGAAAACTATATCGAACAAGGAGATTTGATTGCGGAGAAGGAATTTTACTCAGCTGTTCGTTTCCGTGGACAAAAGGTTAATCGTTCTTTCCTTGACAAGGGAATCACCTATCTGGAATTCCGTAACTTCGACCTCAACCCCTTTGAGCGTATCGGTATTAGCCAAACTACCATGGATACCGTACACCTGCTCCTTCTAGCCTTCCTCTGGATGGATGCCCCTGAAAATGTTGATCAGGCTCTGGCTCAAGGGCACGCGCTTAATGAAAAAATTGCCCTCTCTCATCCTTTAGAACCTCTACCTTCTGAAGCTGAAACTCAAAACATTACGACGGCTCTAGACCAACTGGTGCAACATTTTGGCCTAGGTGACTATCATCAAGGTTTGGTCAAGCAAGTTAAAGATGCCTTTGCTGATCCTAGCCAGACACTAGCAGCCCAACTCTTACCTCATATCAAAGACAAGTCTCTTGCTGACTTTGCCCTTGACAAGGCTCTTGCCTATCATGATTACGACTGGACTGCCCACTATGCTCTTAAGGGTTATGAGGAGATGGAGCTTTCTACTCAGATGTTACTCTTTGATGCCATTCAAAAGGGAATTCATTTTGAAATCCTAGATGAGCAGGATCAGTTCCTTAAACTTTGGCATAAAGATCATGTTGAGTACGTCAAAAATGGTAATATGACCTCAAAAGACAACTATGTAGTACCTCTTGCCATGGCCAATAAAACCGTGACCAAAAAAATCCTGGCTGACGCTGGTTTCCCTGTTCCCGCAGGCGACGAATTTACCAGTCTAGAACAAGGTCTAGCCTACTATCCTCTTATCAAGGACAAGCAAATTGTGGTTAAACCAAAATCAACTAACTTCGGTCTGGGTATTTCCATTTTCCAAGAGCCTGCCAGCCTTGATAACTATAAGAAAGCCCTCGAGATTGCCTTTGCAGAAGATACAGCTGTTCTTGTTGAAGAATTTATCCCAGGAACCGAATACCGTTTCTTCATTCTGGATGGGCGCTGTGAAGCTGTCCTCCTTCGTGTCGCTGCCAATGTTGTCGGTGATGGCAAACACACCATTCGTGAATTGGTCGCTCAAAAAAATGCCAATCCATTGCGAGGACGTGATCACCGCTCACCACTTGAAATCATTTCGCTAGGAGACATTGAACAACTGATGTTAACGCAACAGGGTTATACCCCTGATGATATTCTCCCAGAAGGGAAAAAGGTCAATCTACGTCGTAACTCTAACATTTCTACGGGTGGCGACTCTATTGATGTCACTGAGACCATGGATTCCTCTTACCAAGAATTAGCTGCAGCTATGGCAACTAGTATGGGCGCTTGGGCTTGTGGGGTTGACCTCATTATTCCAGATGAAACCCAACCTGCTAGCAAAGAAAACCCTCATTGCACCTGCATCGAGCTAAACTTTAACCCTTCTATGTATATGCACACCTACTGTGCTGAAGGACCTGGACAAGCTATCACTCCAAAAATCTTAGACAAGCTTTTTCCAGAAGTTGCCACAAATCAAAACTAAAACTTAAATCTTAGGAGCAAACAAATCACCTTTATCTCGAGATAAAGGTGATTTTGCTTTATTAACCAAACTCTCCTGCTTCTTCCTCAGGATGAGTTTCCATGTACTGGATGTGTTGTATATAGGCATCTTGAGCCTGATTGAAGGCTTCCTGATCACTGTAAGGATAATCTATGTAAAAGAGGTCCCGCCAGCCATTAAAGGTCTGACTATTGTAGAAACCTTGAATCTTTGTGGGAAGGAACTCTTTGTTGTAGCTGATTCGCAGCTTGAGTAGGGTCTTATCCTGAAACTGAGTGATGATACTATTGGAGGTTTCTTGGCCTTCCAGACTAGTCCAAACCTTATTCAGAACAATGTCCTGACTATAGTGGTTAGACTTGATCCGATTTTTGTCCACTGGGAGCTTCTGGGTAGCCTCTAAAAGGTAGGACACCTCTCCTTGAAAATAAGCCTCAATGGTTAAATCCCCAAGACTTGAGCCATATAATAGGCCATCCTTAATAGCAATGTTTGATCCAAAAAGTCTTTGGCCAGCCACATCAAAGGACATCCCCTCATCCCGCCCGTAGAGCTTGATGGCATAGGCATCCCTTACGCGATAGAAATTTTTAGCGACAAGAACACTATCAAGGGTTTCAGTATTTTTTGTCTCCACCTTGGGGCTGGTAGGTCTCTTGGTAAAAGCTGTCAAACCCATTAAGCACAAGATGAGAGCGAATATAATCAAGGTAAGCATTGTAGACCTGGAGCCGGTCTTCAGCTTTAACTTGTCTCCATGTTTCAAGGTCTTTCAAGCCTCCTTTTTTAACAATATCAGCATAGCGCCCACCGTTTAAGACATTCTTGGGATTTTTCCACTTCCTAACCATCTTGCGTCTAATCGCATTGTCAGCAGGATGACGAACGTCAAGATAGGTATGGCTATTATTGAGATAGGCTGGTAAGTCAGCATTCAAGCCCTTAGACAGCCCATAGTTAGCAGAGTCCGTATCGGCAATGTCAGCACCATCTTCAATCTTATAATGCTTAGGATTAGAGTCGATTCTGCCGTCTTTCCTTTTCTTGTAGACATTCCACTCAGAGACAAATCTCCCCGTATCCATATTGACAATAAACTCAATAAAACGGGAATTGCTAACTCCGTAAGGACCCATGACACTGGTCTGGGGTAGCTGAATTTTCATGTTCTGCGGATAGGTAAAGTCTCCCAAGCTTCGATTATGGTAGGAAGCACCTGTCGTGTAATCCAAATGAATCTTCTTCTCCTTGCTGTAGGCCAGTAGCTTGTCCAAATCCGTCTTTCCCTTGTAGTTGGTTCTAATATAGTCCATGGACTGCTTATCAATCCAAGACCTAAAAAGATGGAGCTTGATACCTAAGTCATCCACCCCAAGCCCTAGATCCGTCTGATAGGTCTCCATAATAGCCTCACGGAAGTAACTGTAAAAAGGACTGGTTGGCTCAAGCTTCTTGGAAAATTTATAACCTGACTTCCCTAACTGGAGGAACTGGTACTTGTCCACATAAACCTGCATGTGCTCCATAACCAAATTGAGCTTGTCATGATTAGGGAGTTGAGAAGCTTGGAAAAAGGCCGTATAGGTATCTGAGCCCACTTCCTTACTTTCTTGGTCAATGTCCTGTAAAACCTTGTCTAACTGGGTCAAGGAAGTCTTTCTCATCTTACTTCTGACCTGAGCCACATAGGCTGGCTTAATGCCCTGATCCCAGTGGTCACGAGCCATAATAGCATCTGCCTTTTGTGAAATCAAGGTTAAGCGTTTCTGATAAGACTCGTCCTCCAAGGCCAGCTTTAAAGCCTTTGATGGCGTCGCTTGAACCACAGATAAATCACCGTAGATATCTGCCTTTAGGACAAGATTTACCTGCATATCATAGGAATGATTGATATGGAGAACGAGGTGAATCTTCCCGTCTTCCTTCCTTACAGACAAAGAATCGAGTTGATAAGATTGGATAACCCCAGCCTGACTGAGTGCCAGTCTATCTATATTTTCCAAAGAATCCTGATAGATATAGGAAATCTCAGGGTCTTTGACCTTCTTTACCAAAGAGTGATTACGCTGTCGATTGAAAACCACAAGACCAAGTATGAGGATTACAGCCAGGGCACTTGCCAGATACTGTAAAATTACTTTCTTCATAGTACTTCCATTATAGCATAGGTGGACAAAATATTCTGAAAACGATTGGCAAACGTTGAAAACAAATGAAAAAAACAGGCCGACTAAGACCTGTTTGAATGGATTGTTTATAAATCGCTCAAGCGACGATGTTTGATACTAAAATCAAAATAAGCATTTTCCTGAAGTTTGTGGAATATGTCTCTGTAAGCTTTTTCGTCAAAGTGATCGCCACGATAGAGAATCTCAAAGCTCAAACCTTCATATTCCAAGAAGGCATTGGAAGTCTTAAAACCATTACGCTGATAGAAATCCCAACGCGCCGCACGTTGCTCAGGATTGTCATTAGGTTCATCCAAGCGCTCTACTTCCAAGACCATAGAACGAGATGGTCCATAAAAGTCTACAAGTTTATCAATAATCTCACTTCCGTAGCCATGACTCCGCATTTGAGGAACAATGGCGAAGAAACTCACATAAAAAACTTTGGCATTGTAGAGAACTGAGGCAAATCCAACAAAATCATCCTCGTCATAAAAGGCAAAGAAATGATAATCATCACGACCATCCAATTTTAAGAAGTCACTTAATGGAATACGTTCTTCTTCTGGAAAAGCCTCGTTATTTAAGCGCTCGACCCTATCTAATTCTGGAAACTCCTTGGTAATTAATTGGCTGCGTAAAGCCATAAATTTCCCCCCTTTTTGATGCTTATACCTATAGGTCATTATAACATCTTGATAAGCAAGTGCAAGTTTCAAGGGCTAAGATAGATCTGCAGATGAGCTTCTACTGTATTTTATAAATGCTACTTGGATTTCTCCGTCACCTCTCTTCTAAAAAAATAAAAGACAACGACCATTTCTAGTCGTTATCTTTTTTGTGATTCATAAGCTATCGCCTATTTTTTCAATTCCCAAATTTCTTTAGCATACTCTGTAATCGTATCATCTGAAGTGAATTTATGAGATTTAGCAATATTAGCCAAGCTCATACGTGCCCACTTGTCATGATCACGATAAAGTGCATCGATTTTCTCTTGAGCTTCTACATAAGCAGCGAAGTCTTCCAAGAGGAAGTACTCATCGTTGTGGGTGATGAGGGCTTCGTAAATTTCAGTACCTTCAGCTTGAGCATTTGGAATCGTACCGTTAACAAAGGTATCAACGACACGACGAATGACTGGATTATTTTCATAAACTGCACGAGAGTAGTAATCGTGACGTGCATAGTGTTCATAAACTTCGTCCTTGTCCATACCGAAGATGACAACATTCTCATCGCCTACTTCGTCCTTGATTTCGATGTTGGCACCGTCAAGTGTTGCCAAGGTAATAGCACCAGTCATCATAAATTTCATGTTTGACGTACCAGATGCTTCTTTAGAAGCCAATGAGATTTGCTCAGAGACATCAGCTGCTGGAATGATAAGTTCCGCAAGACTGACACGGTAGTTTTCTAGGAAGACAACTTTAAGTTTTCCTTGAAGGCTTTCATCATTGTTAACAAGGTTGGCAACTTCGTTGATGAGTTTGATAACAGATTTAGCGAAGTGATAACCAGGAGCAGCCTTGGCACCAAAGATGAATACACGAGGTACCATGTCTTTATCTGGATTATCTTTAAGGTCCCAATAAAGTTTGATGATATGAAGAAGGTTAAGCAATTGACGTTTGTAAGCGTGAAGACGTTTCACTTGAACATCAAAGATAGCATCTGTAGACACTTCTACGCCTGTTGTTTCTTTGATGTAGTCTGCCAAACGTTGTTTAGCAGTTTTCTTAACTTGATAGAACTGGTTCAATACTTCCTTGTCATCCAAGTAGGTTGTAAGATTTTCAAGCTCATGGATGTCGTTTCGCCAACCGTTACCAATCACGTCATCAATTGCTGCTGAAAGTTCTGGCGCTGCAATTTGTGTCCAACGACGTTGAACGATACCATTTGTCTTGTTATTGAATTTTTCAGGATAAATAGTATAGAAGTCGTGAAGGGTATCTTCTTTAAGAAGTTCTGTGTGGAGTTTGGCAACCCCGTTGACTGAGTGACCACCAATAATCGCCAAGTTAGCCATATGCACTTGGTTATCCTTAACGATACGAGTGCGTTCGATAACATCTGCAGCAACACCACGTCCAGCCATTTCAGCTACATAACGGTTGTCGATTTCCAAGATGATTTGGTAAACACGTGGAAGAACACGTTTGAAGAGCTGTTGATCCCATTTTTCAAGAGCTTCTTGAAGGATTGTGTGGTTAGTGTAGCTCATTGTCTTAACAGTCGCATTCCAAGCATCTTCCCATGAAAGACCGTATTCATCAAGGAGGAGACGCATGAATTCAGCTGGTGCAACCGCAGGGTGAGTATCATTGATGTGAACAGATACCTTTTCGTGGATATCTTTCAATGGCAAGCCCATCTTAAGGTAAGACTTAATGATTGTTTGAAGACCTGCGCTTGTCATAAAGTACTCTTGAACCAAACGCAATTCTTTACCTTCAATCGTTGTATCATCTGGATAAAGAATGGCTGTAATATCTTTCACACGACGGCGAGCTTCCAAAGTTGGGTAGTCCAATTCATACTCTTCAGGAATTTCTACATCCCAAAGACGAAGGTTGTTAATCACACCATTTTGATAACCGATTTGTGGCACATCGTAAGGCACAGCACGAAGAACTTGAGCATTCTTATAAGTTGGAACAAAACGACCATCTTCGTCACTTTCAAGGACAACATCACCAAAGAGTTTTACATAGACAATATCATGGTCTTTACGTGTTTCCCAAACATTTCCTGTTGAACCAAACCATCCATCTGGCAATTCAACTTGATAACCATCAACAATACGTTGTTTGAACAGTCCATAACGGTAACGAAGACCATTACCAAAACCTGGATAACCAGTAGTCGCAAGTGAATCCATGAAGGCAGCCGCCAAACGACCAAGACCACCATTACCAAGTGCCATGTCATGCTCAGCTTCTACAACTTCACGGAAGTCAATATCAAGTTCTGCGAATCCCTCTTTAACAAGGTCAAGAATACCAAGGTTGAGAAGGTTAGTTTCCAACATACGACCTGGAAGAAATTCAATCGAGAAGTAGTAAGCAATCTTTTCTTGATTGTCTGAAAGTGCATGGTTACGTTCAATCCATGTATTTGTGTAATATTTACGGATCAAACCAGCCAAGGCAGTAAAAATCTCCGTTGGTGTGGCCTTAGCAACTTTAATCAACTGCTCTTGATGGAGAGTATCCTTAAAGTCACGGATGAATTGTTCTTTTGTTAAATTTTCAAGTTGCATAGAAATCCTTTCTTACTACTTTCTTATCTTCAATAGACTTCTTACAGGTATCTATTCAGATAAGAGGGAATTGGAAATTTTACTCAAACTTCCAAACCTTGCCAGACAAGATTCGAAACAGACATTTCAAAATCTTTATTTACAAAACTGTCAAAACAGTCAATTATATTATAACATGATTAGAGTTATTCTTCTATTCAGACTTTTAGACGCTTTCTCTATAATCTCTGCCAAGCAAAACTTAGGGGTTAAATGAATTTAGAAGCGTTTTCAAACGCTTTACATGAAGATAACTTTTCCCTTGCGAGAAAAGTTATCTTTGGAATTATACTAATTGTTTGTACAAATCAACATATGCCAAACTTGCTGTATCCCATGAGAAGTCACGTGTCATCGCATTGTGCTGGAGTTGCTTCCAAGCATCAGCGTTGTTTTCGTAAACATCGAGAGCTTTTTCAAGGGTTTGAACCATCCAGTAACCTGAGAAGTTACCAAATGAGAATCCTGTACCTGAGCCTGTTACAGGGTTGTAAGGTTCAACGGTGTCACGAAGACCACCAACCTCACTAACGACTGGCAAGGTACCATAGCGCATAGACATCATTTGAGAGAGGCCACATGGTTCAAAGGCTGAAGGCATAAGGAAAATGTCACAACCAGCATAAATTTGTTGAGCCAACTCTAGGTTGAAAGTAATGTTGGCAGACATTTTTTCTGGATAAGCATGAGCGAACCAAGAGAAAGAATTCTCATAGTCACTATAACCAGTACCCAAAAGAACAATCTGAACATCATGTTGCAAGATGTTGTGAAGCTCGTTGACCACCAAATCGAAACCTTTTTGGTCTGTCAAACGTGACACAATACCAATCAATGGAACGTCTTCTCGAACTGGAAGACCAACACGCTCTTGAAGCGCTGCCTTGTCTTTGGCTTTACCTGACAAATCATCCACTGAGAAATGATAAGGAATGTGAGTATCTGTTTCTGGATCAAGGAGGTCCGTATCGATACCATTAACAATACCAGATAACTTACCAGATTCCATGCGCATGATTTGATCAAGGCCTTTACCAAATTCAGGTGTTTGGATTTCACCAGCATATGATGGTGAAACTGTTGTGACACGGTCTGCGTAAAGAACAGCTGCTTTCATCCAGTTGAGGCAATCATTCCAACGAAGGGTACCATCAGCATAACGCTCATAACCAACACCGAAGATTTCCCAAAGCATACCACTGTCAAATTGACCTTGGAACTCAATATTGTGGATAGTGAAGACTGTCTTAATACCTTGGTAAGCTTGAATCCAATGGTATTTTTCCTTAAGAAGGAATGGAATCATGCCTGTGTGGTAGTCATGAACGTGGAGAATATCTGGAATAAAGTCCACTTTTTCCATCAACTCAAGGGCAGCCATTTGGAAGAAGCCGAAACGCTCACCATCGTCCCACTCACCGTATACCGTACCACGGTTGAAATACTGCTCATTATCAATGAAGTAGAAAGTCACACCATCGCGAACAATTTTCTTGATGCCGACATATTGACGACGCCAACCAACATTTGTATAGAAGAAGCCAAGGTCTTCAACCTGATCGCCAAATTTAGCCGAAACCACATCATAATATGGGAGAATTACGGCAACTTCGTGACCATTTTTGACCAGAGATTTAGGAAGAGCACCGATAACGTCACCCAAACCGCCAGTTTTAGCGAAAGGAGCACCCTCTGCTGCTACAAATAAAATTTTCATCGTACAATATCCTCTGTTACAACGCTACCTTTTTTGATGACAACTGGGTTGTTTTCTGTACCTCGAATCGTAACACCTTCAGCAATTTCAACACCTTTATCCACAATAGCGTATTCAACTGTCGCGCCCTTGGCAACTTTAACACGTGGGAAGAGAATTGAATGGCTCACACTAGAACCTTCAGACAAATCAACATTACGTGAAATCACTGAGTTCTCAACTTTTCCTCGTACAATCGAACCAGATGCAAATTGTGAAAGCTTAACTTCTGAAGAGTCTGAATAGTATGTTGGCTCTTCATTTTTAACTTTTGTATAAACTTTTTGGTTTGGTGCAAAAAGTTTATAGAATTTGTGTGATTCCAACATATCCAAGTTAGCATCAAAGTATGCTTTCACTGAGTGGATATTTGAAAGGTAACCAGTGTACTCGTAAGCAAAAGCATTTTCAGCAACTGCCAAATCACGAAGTACATAACGAAGCTTACGTGGTTCTTCTTTAGCTGCTTCTTCTTCCAATTTTGCAATCAAGAATGGTGTATCCACAACAAAGATGTCTGTAGACATATTGTAAGCTTCTTTATCTCCACCCTGGAAGAGCTCATGGCTAAGCACTTTGTCAGATTCATCAATTTCCAAAATGCTGTTTACATCTGAAATGAGTTCTTTAGGAAGTTTTTTGTAGACCACAGTAACTTTTTGTTCTGTTGTATTGTGGAGGTGGAAAACTTGGTTAAGATCAATGTTGACCAAAACATCACTGTTAAGAGCTACAGTCTGATCTGACCCTGAACGTTTAAGGTAAGTCAAAATTTGACGATAGTATTCTTCATCAACAGTTGAGCTTTCAACAGGAGTATTGTAAATACCAAGGTAGTAGTGACTCAAGAGAGTAGACAAGCCCCACTCACGACCAGAACGAATATGGTCGAAGACAGAACTGATGTTTTCGTTTTGGAAGATTCCGAAGACACTACGGATACCAGCATTAGCCAAGTTAGACAAAGGGAAGTCGATGAGGCGATATTTTCCGCCAAATGGTAGGGTGGCAATAGGACGGTGCTCAGTCAAACCATCCATGTCATGGAATCCTACGGTATTTCCTAGAATTGCAGAATATTTATCAATCTTCATCTTTTGGTACCCCCACTACTTCATTGTATCCTACGACTTGCACTTCTTCTGTACCGTCAATTTCCACACCCTCAGAAATGTGTGCACCTTCACCGATAATCGCACGTTTAATTTTTGCACCTTTACCAATGACTGCACCACTCATGATTACTGAATCCTCAACAACTGCTCCTTCACGGATTTGCGCACTTGTTGAAAGCACAGAATGTTTAACAGTTCCATCAACTATTGAACCGTCGACTACAAGGGAATCCTCAACATGGGCATGTTCACCAAAGAAGTTTGGTGGAGCAATCACGTTACGTGAGTAAATTTTCCATTGACGGTTACGACTATCCAAGGCATTTTCAGGAGAAATGTACTCCATGTTTGCTTCCCAAAGGGATTCGATGGTACCTACGTCTTTCCAATAGCCTTCAAATTCATAAGCAAAGACGCTTTCACCTGTTTCAAGATAAGCTGGGATAACGTTCTTACCAAAGTCTGACATATCAACCGCACTCTTTTCAGCTGAAACCAACATATTGCGAAGACGTTTCCAGTCAAAGATGTAAATACCCATTGATGCTTTCGTAGATTTAGGATTTTCAGGTTTTTCTTCGAACTCAACAATACGGTTATTAGCGTCTGTGTTCATGATACCGAAACGGCTAGCTTCCTTAAGTGGCACATCAAGAACTGCTACAGTAAGACTCGCGTTGTTGTCTTTGTGTGCTTGGAGCATGTCATCATAGTCCATCTTATAAATATGGTCACCAGACAAGATTAAAACGTATTCAGGATTGATGCTGTCGATATAGTCAATGTTTTGGTAAATAGCGTGGCTGGTACCTTCGAACCAACGATTACCTTCACTAGCTGAGTAAGGTTGAAGAATTGATACACCAGAGTTAACACCATCCAAGCCCCAACTTGAACCATTTCCGATATGGTTGTTCAAAGCAAGTGGTTGATACTGTGTAATGACACCAACATTGTTAATCCCTGAATTGGCACAGTTTGACAAACCAAAGTCAATGATTCGGTAGCGTCCACCAAACTGAACAGCTGGTTTGGCAATACTTTGGGTCAATTTTCCAAGACGAGTTCCTTGCCCACCAGCAAGGATCAAAGCCAACATTTCATTTTTCATGAATAGTCCCCCTCATGATTTTTAGTTCCATCCTCAAAAGGATGCGAGACAATCAGTCGAAACTGATTATGACAATTAAAGTAAGTTTCTCAGTGTGGCAATAGTTTGGGCGTCAGAAAGCTTCTTGCAACCATGACTTCCTTGCTATCACCCCGAAAAACAAATCGTGTACACGTTTAAGTCTACCCTTTATTTCAAACGACGTTTTACACGCCAGATACTTGCTCCTAGAGCAGGTAGGGTGAAGCTAAGGGTATTTTCATAGTCCTTCCACTTCGCTTTTTGGGTACGGGTTTCAGGATTTCCTTCTTTCCAAACGCCACCGAATTCTTCCATCTCAGTGTTAAGCACTTCTTGGTAGATACCAGCTACTGGCAATCCAATAGTGAAGTTTTGACGTTCCACTGGAGCTAGGTTGAAGACACAGACGAGGAAGTCACCCTTATCGCCTTTATCATCTTTACGAATGAAGGAAAGAACACTTTCAGCACGGTTATCCGCATCGATAATCTCAATACCATCGTAAGAATCATCAATCTGCCAGAGAGATTTATGGTCCTTGTAGAAAGCATTCATATGGCTAGTAAAGGCCTGCATCTTCTGGTTCATCTCATCTTCAAGATTACCCCATTCGAGTTGGTAATCAAACTTCCACTCCAAGAATTGACCAAACTCAGAACCCATAAAGAGCAATTTCTTACCTGGGTGACAGAGTTGGTAAGCATAGAGGTTACGAAGACCAGCAAATTGATTATAGCGGTCACCCCACATCTTATGCATCATACTCTTCTTACCATGAACCACTTCATCATGTGAGAAAGGTAGAACATAGTTTTCATTGAAGCAATACATGAAACTGAAGGTCATCAGATTAAAATCATACTGACGGTAAACAGGATCTTCTTCATAGAATTTGAGGATATCGTTCATCCAACCCATATTCCATTTGAAGTCGAAACCTAGACCACCTTCTTCAATCGGTTGTGTGATTGGCGTTGCCGCAGTTGATTCTTCCGCAATCATCATGACATCTGGATAACGGTTTTTAATTTCACGATTGAGCTTTTGAAGGAAGCCGTAACCTTCCAAGTTACGATTACCACCATCTTTATTAGGCATCCATGGACCCTCATCATAGTCCAAATAGAGCATGTTAGATACCGCATCCACTCGGATACCATCGATATGATAATTTTCAATCCAGTAAAGAGCACTTGAGATAAGGAATGACTGAACTTGATTTTTTCCTAAGTCAAAGTTAAGTGCTCCCCAACGATAGTTATGAGCTCGATCGTGATCCTGATATTCGAAAGTTGGTGTACCATCGAAGTAGGCCAAGGCATCGTCATTCTGTGTAAAGTGACCTGGGACCCAGTCTACCAAGACACCAATATTATTCTGGTGACATGCTTCTACGAAATCTTGAAATTCTTCTGGTGTGCCATAGGTATGCTCAAAAGCAAAGTAACCCATGAGCTGGTAACCCCAACTCATCCCAAGAGGGTGAGCCATGAGTGGCATGAATTCCACGTGAGTATAGTTCATCTTAACCAAATATGGAATCAACTCTTCCTTCAATTCCTTGAAAGTATAAGGTTGACCATCTTCTTTTAGTTTCCAAGATGATGCATGAGCTTCATAGATATTAACCGGACGTTTTTGGAAACCAAAGCGTTTACGACGACCCATCCAAAGGCCATCCTTCCACTTTTTAGTTTTCTTCTTACGAATCACAGCTCCTGTTCCAGGACGAGGCTCTAAGTAAGTCGCAAAAGGATCCATCTTTTCGACGACTTGACCTCCCTTACGTTTCACCAAGAACTTATAAACTTGTCCTTCCTCTGGGAGGTCTGAAGTTGCCTCCCAAACACCGATATGGTTTTTGGTCATATCCAGAGGTTCATCAAACCAACCTGTGAAATCTCCAATTACCTGAATCTGCTCAGCATGAGGGGCCCACACACGGAAGACAAATCCTTCTTCTCCCTCTAATTCATGCACACCCAGATAATTCTGAAGGTGGAAGTTCTCACCTGTTCCAAACGTGTACATGGCTTCATCGAGATTCATACCATCACTCCTTCCTTAAATTAGCCTTGATAGATCTAACTATCAAGAAATTAAAACATTGAAATTTATGTAAATACACTAGAAAACCCTTCAGACCGATAGGGCTTACAAGTAAACAAAACCACTTATGTAAGCGTTTACTGTATTATAACATTTTTTGACATTCTTGTCAGTAAATCTCCAAATCTTTTTTCATATTATCGAACACAAAAGTCTTACGTAATTTTCCAGAAATATGTAATTCAACAATACCTGAATCGTACTCAGCTTTTGCGACATAGAGATTATCGTAAATATCTGCATATGAACGATATGAAAATTCTTGTACGGTTTGCTTACGCTCAATTAATTTGGCAACTTTAGCAACCAAGTCTTTCTTAAGAGTCACTTGATTCCAATCCACCTGATTAACAGCATCAGGGGCATTGTAGCTATTCATGGCACGCTTAACATCCGATTCCGTGTAATTTCCATCTTCACCTGTTGCAACCATCTTACTACGCTGGAATTCTTGTCCCAATTGCATGAAACACATCCCCTGCATAGTCAGATTGAGGGCATTTGCCAAGTAGATACGTTTCTCAATATCCTCTGGCGAATCATGTGGATGCAAATGGTGCATCAAATCATTCAAATTGTAGTTGTCATGCGCTTCGATATAGTTAAGGACCTGACCAGGCATGAGGTAGTTTACAAAACCACGGCTACCAAGCAGACTCTTGGCAATCTGGTCTTCCAATGGTGCTCCAGACACATAGCCATTGCTGATATGTCCATAGACCTCTGCTCCCTTAACCGCATCACGCGCATTGTCATTGAAAAATCCGATTCTAGGCATCAAGGCTGCATTATCCTTCTTGGCCTTTTGGTCTACAGGAAGTCCAATTCCCATATCCCATCCTTCACCATAAAGAAGAATCCTAGGATCAATATCATCCATGGCTGAACGAATAGCATTCATCGTAGCAACATCATGTAAGCCCATAAGGTCAAAACGAAAACCATCCACTCCAAATTCTTCTGCCCAATAGGTTAAGGAATCAATCATATACTTACGGTACATTTCCTTTTCACTGGCTGTCTCATTTCCACAGCCTGACCCATCTTGGAAAGACCCATTGTCATGCATACGGTAGTAATAAGCCGGCACAGATAGTTGGAAAGGAGAGCTGTAAGATGAGTAAGTATGGTTATAAACCACATCCATGATAACCCCTATTCCTGCCTCATGGTAGGCCTGAATCATTTTCTTAAGCTCTAAAATTGGTGCCACGGGATTCTTTTGATCAGCAGCAAACTGACGATCCGGAACATTGTAATTTTCAGGATCGTACCCCCAGTTGTAGAGAAGCTTCCCACCTTTATCGTAGGTTTTATGGTGATCAAAGACCGGTTGCAGTTGGACATAGTTGTAGCCCATACGTTTGAGGTAATCAAAACAAGTCACATCTCCATGGGCATTTCTAGTCCCTTTCTGACAAGCACCTAGATAGGTTCCTCTATAGGACTTCTTAACCCCAGACGTCTCTGAAATCGAGAAGTCACGGAGGTGCATTTCACAGATAACGGATGAGCAAGCATTTGCCTTACGCCAGCTCGCTTTTTGCTTAGTAACCTTTTCATACCCTCTTGGGACAAGTCTCTTAGGATTGACCACCAAACTTTTTTTATTATCTAAGCTAAGGGCGATACTGTAGGGGTCTCTTGTATCCTGATAGAAGCTTTCCTCATGATACACACGAAACTGGTAGGCTACCCCATCCAAATCCTTTTTGACAGTGGCACTCCAAACACCGTGAGTATTCATCTCATGACGGTCCTTATTGATACTGGTTCCTCGGCTCATCTTAATGATCTTAGGGTTTTTACTGCCCTTTTTAAAAAGCAAGAGCTGCACACGACGAGCTAGAGGTGACCAAAGGCGAAACTCTGTAGCTCCTTTTTCATACTTATGACCTAACCAACCTTGAAAGCCCCACTTCTGATCAAATTCCTGTCTACGAAGTGCCATATCAAAGGCATGCTGGTCACGACCTTCGAAACTATGGCTAGTCAAGGCTGCCTGTTTAGAATAATAAACAGTTGGATCACCTTCAACTATCCAAATAGCATTGGGAGCATCCCCTAGGAAACGTCGAACGCGATAATCATGTGTTTGCCTCGACCAGTCTTCCGTTTTTACCAAAAGATTGACAGAATCAATAAAACGATTAGAGGGAGAAGTAACCTGACCAACAAGGCCAAAATCATCTTCACGTGAAAAATGGGCTTCTTCGCCCCAATAACCATCTAGCCACTTCCACATACTGTATCGGGAATAGTCGCCATGCATACTATGAAAATGAACGGTTAATAAATTGTCCATTTTTTACTCCTTAGTTTTTATTACTCACTTTTTCTCCTATTATAGCAGAAAATGTTCGTTTTGTAAGCGTTCTTATGGAATATTTTGCAATTTTTTGGTCTATTTTGAACATAAAAAAAGAATGAGAAAACAAATGGCAAAACACTCATTTTTCTCATTTCTTTTGTCTATTTTAATTCCTTTAAAAACCAGGCTTAAGACTCTTTCCAGATTATTATTCTTGAGTCATCAAAACCTTACGTGGTTTGGTACCTTCAGCTGGTCCGATAACACCTGCTTCTTCCAACTCTTCCATCAAACGAGTAGCACGGTTGAAACCAACCGACAGACGACGTTGAATCATGGAAGCACTTGCTTTTTGTGTTTCAAGGACCAAAGCCTTGGCCTCTTCAAAGAGTGGGTCACCTTCTGAGCTACCACCATTGGCAGAGGAAGCTCCACCAAAATCATTTTCAGAAACTTCACCAGGATCAAAGCTCTCATCATAGTCAGCTGAAGCCTGATCCTTGATAAAGGTCACAATACGTTCCACGTCATCATCAGAGATGAAGGAACCTTGTAGACGAACAGGGTGGTTTTCATCAATCGGTTTGAAAAGCATATCCCCACGTCCGAGTAGCTTTTCTGCCCCATTTTCATCTAAAATGGTACGACTATCTGTTCCCGAAGACACCGCAAAGGCCACACGAGATGGCACATTGGCCTTAATCAAACCGGAGATAACATCAACCGACGGACGTTGAGTGGCGAGAATCATGTGAATTCCCGCAGCACGCGCTTTTTGTCCCAAACGAATGATGGCATCTTCCACTTCCTTACTGGCTACCATCATCAAGTCAGCCAACTCATCAACAATAACCACAATTAATGGCAAGGGAATCTGTTTTTCTTGCGACTGAGCGTTCCAGTCTTCCACCTTGGCATTGTAGCCAGCAATGTTACGCACACCAAACTTACTAAAGAGTTCGTAACGATTTTCCATCTCATCTACCACTTTTTGAAGAGCCTTAGCGGCCTTACGTGGGTTAGTCACCACAGGGATAAGGAGATGAGGAATATCATTGTAAACCGAAAGTTCAACCATCTTAGGATCTACCATGAGGAACTTCACCTGATCAGGACGAGCCTTCATAAGAATACTAGAGATAATACCGTTAACCGCAACCGATTTACCAGAACCCGTAGATCCAGCGACTAGTAAGTGAGGCATCCGACCCAAATCAAAGCTACGAGCCGAACCGTCAACTGCCTTACCGAGAGGAACTTCCAAGAGCTTATTAGGGTCCGTCTTGGACTGTTCCCAAAGTTCTCGGAAAGAAACCGTCGCAATCTCTGAGTTAGGCACTTCGATACCAACCAAAGATTTTCCAGGAATAGGTGCCTCGATACGGACATCTTTCGCAGCTAGAGCTAGAGCCAAGTCATCCGCTAGATTTGAAATGCGGTTAACACGAACCCCAACAGCAGGCTTGACCTCATACTTGGTCACTGACGGTCCAATTTCAGCCCGCTCAACCTTGACATCAATATTGAAACTCTTGAAGGTATCTTCTAAGATTCGAATATTTTTACGAACGATGTTCTTCTCTTTAGATTGACTCTTAGGCTTATCAGGTGCAAAGAGATCTATATGAGGTAATTTATACTGCAGGAGTTCCTTAGGCGTGAAATCAACCTCAACAGGGGCATCATCTCCCTCAACCACCATAGATGGGGGAAACTCCTCGCTTGGCACATCCTCTGGATAAGGTGCATAATCTTCTTGGAAATCCTCATAATCCTCTGGAGGCAGATTATCATAGTAGTCCTCAGAGGCATAATCACTGATTTCAGGTTCAGGTGCAAAAATCTCAGCTTCTTGTGGCAAGGCATCTGCGGCATCATCCAAGATTTCTCCCGTCTCCTCGTCAACAGTCAAATCAGCCAGACGCTCGGCCTCGGCACGTTCTTCTGCTTCACGTTCTTTCTGAGCCTGACGTTCTGCCTTCTTCTCCTGACGTTGAGCTGTCCGTTCCAAACGCTTCTCAGCCCCTTTCTGCCAAGCTTCCTTAGCATACTCCATGATATCCAAGACATCCCAAGGGCTAAGAATGAAAGCACCTAAGAGAATAATCAATACCCCAATCATGAAGCTACCGATATTTGAAAAGAGGAAGGAAATCGGTTGGTATAGGAGAGCTCCCAACATACCACCACCCGCAAAACGAGCGACCTGCACACTCACAAGTTCCCCAAAAAGCAAGTCCTTGGTACCAGGGAAAATATCGAGACCGCTCATACGATCTAGACTAAAGAGATAGGCATGAAACTCCAACAAGAGCCCCGCGAAGACCATCCAAAATCCTGTGACATAGTTACTGTGTTTACGTAACCATTTAAAGCCAAAGAGATAAACATAGATAGCAAAAATTAAAGGGTAAGCCATACTCCCCACAAATACTCGAAAGATATTATAGAGGGTAACCCCAAAGAACCCCAATCGAAAGACTGGGAAAATTAAGACAAAGGCAAAAAAGAAGGTCCATAGCATTCGCTTAATCGCCTTCTGTCTGTCTAATTCTGCTTTTGTAAGACGCTTCTTACCATTCTTAGAAGCCGCCCCTTTTTTCGTTTTTTTCGTTGTAGCCATAGGTGTATTATACCACGTTTTTAGACATGAAAAAAGAGAGACAAGTCTCTCCTTAGTTTGAAGACAAAGTCTTCTTTTGACATTATTCTTCAATTAATGATGTTGAGTGAACCGGACGATTCTTACCGTCTGGATCAATATATTGGATAGCTTGGTTGATAGCGATAGGAGCTTCACCCATTCCCACAGCAATCAAGTCAATCTTACCTTCATATTCTGCTGCATCACCAATAGCATAAACACCTTCTTGTGAAGTTTCAAACTTAGCATTAACAGTAACGCTAGAGCGTTTGAAGTCAATATTCCAGTTACGAAGGTTTTTATTGTTGGTTGAGAAGCCAAAGCTAACAATAAGGGCATCAAGTGGCAATTCCACGACCTCGTCTGACTTCACTTTTTGAACAGTCAAACTTTGGGCAAGACCATTTTCACCCTTGATTTCAAGTGGAACATAAGGCGTCATCACATTAACTGATGATTGATGAAGCAGTTCTACACTATGCTCATGGGCACGAAAGGCATCACGTCGGTGAATCAAAGTCACGCTCTCAGCAATCCCATCTAGGTGATTGGCCCAGTCAACAGCTGAATCCCCACCACCAGCAATCACAACCTTCTTACCAGCAAATTGGTCCAGGCTATGCACATTATAGAACAAGTTATTATCTGCATAATCTTCTTCATTGTCCACACCTAAAGGACGTGGAGCGAAAGCACCATTTCCACAGGCAATGACGATAGCCTTAGACAAGTGTTGGCCCTTGCTAGTAGCAATTGTGAAGATGCCATCTGTCTTTTCAAAGGTTTGAACTTCCTCTTTCAAATGAATGCTGACACGATCTTCAAAACGCTTAAGCTGAGTCAAGAGGTTTTCTGTCAATTCCGCACCTGTTGTTTGAGGAAAGGCTGGAATATCATAGATTTTTTTCTCAGGGTAGAGAATGGCAGGCTGTCCACCAAGCTCTGACAGACTCTCAATAATATTAACAGTCATGCCACGTAGTCCAGCATAAAAGGCAGCCCAAAGTCCTACTGGCCCACCACCGATAATGGTAATATCATAAATCTTTTCTTCTGACATTTTATTTTCCTTCTGCTTTTATCTCTTCTAAAATCTGACGTTCTTCATCCGTAAAGTCATAGTTTTCCAAAAGATCTGGTCGACGCTCCCTGGTCTTACGCAAACTCTGCTCCATACGCCAACGTCGAATATTGACATGGTGCCCTGACAAGAGCACATCTGGCACCTTCATGCCGCGAAACTCAGCTGGGCGAGTGTACTGTGGAAATTCCAAGAGCCCTGATGAGAAACTATCATCCTTATGACTAGCTTCCTTACCCAAAACTTCGGGAATCAAGCGGACAGTAGCATCTACAATAGTCATAGCAGCTAGCTCTCCCCCAGTCAAGACAAAGTCTCCCAAGGAAATCTCGTCTGTCACCAAAGTTTTGATGCGCTCATCATAGCCCTCATAATGGCCACAGATAAAGACCAGTTCCTCTTCTTGCGCCAATTCTTCTGCATAGGCCTGATCAAAGGTACGACCAGCAGGATCTAAGAGAATAACACGAGGCTTAGTGACGTTAAGCTTATCAAAGGTATCAAAAATTGGCTGGGCACGTAGCAACATGCCTTGGCCGCCACCATAAGGTTCATCATCTACATGACGAGCCTTTTCCGCATTTTCACGGAAATTGTGATAGTTGATTTCTAGAAGTCCCTTATCCTTTGCCTTACCAACAATGGAATGCTCTAAGGGAGCAAACATATCTGGGAATAGGGTCAAGATATCAATCTTCATCGTCTAATCCTTCCATGAGCTCAACCTCAATACGACCAGCCGCAACATCAACATCAAGAACTACAGGTGGGATATATGGCAAGAGCAAGTCTTTCTTGCCTTTACGTTTTACCACCCAAACATCATTAGCACCCGGTTGAAGAATCTCTTTGACCTGACCAATCAAAGTATCACCTTCATAAACATCAAGGCCAATGATTTCATGGTAGTAAAATTCACCGTCATCAAGGTCTGTTAGATTTTCCTCAGCAATCTTAAGACTGCAGCCTTTATACTTCTCTACATCATTGATATGGTAAAGCCCTTTAAACTTAACGATATCAAAGTTCTTATGCTTACGGTGACTCGCAATCTCGACATCCATGATGTAATTATCTTTGTCATCAAAAAGGGCTAGGACACTCTTCTTCTTAAAACGTTCATCCGCAAAATCTGTTACAGACAAAACACGAAGTTCGCCCTGCAAGCCCTGTGTATTTACAATCTTTCCAACGTTATAGTATGTCATTGCATTTCCTTATTATCTGTTTTCTTATTCAAATAAAACCACGACTCGACCAAGGGCTTATCATCATCTGATAACCATCACAAAACAAAGGTTTTTCTTCGGGTCGAGGTCTCGTTATTTATGATTTTAAAGTGGTATAAAATGTCTGACCTAGGCCAATCAACCCCTCTATTTTATCAAAAAGGACACAAAAAAACCAGCTTTCTCTAGCTGGTACTTATAGTCCGTACGGGATTCGAACCCGTGTTACCGCCGTGAAAAGGCGGTGTCTTA
>OGGM01000235.1_pt1 | contig 51554 bp, 47 predicted proteins | sample 1571251 | NCBI WGS metagenome assembly OGGM01 (sample SAMEA2582076, study PRJEB24529) | metagenome | biome: Human gut stool | place: China | collected 2011 | reverse complement strand
CCCCCAGCAAAGAAAAACAGAGCGTTCCCGACGGGGAACGCCCTGTTGTACATATCGCTATCGTATGTGGCTTTTGGCAGGGTGCGTCCGGGTGGACGCACCCTGTTTTTGTTTTGAGTCTTCACCGGCTTTTTGAGCTTCAGCCCTCTGCTTCCTGAATCAGGATCGTCAGCTGCTTCTGAACGCTGTCATCTGCTGTGACGGTCAGATGAATTTCGCCCGCAGCTTCTCCTGCGCGGATCACCGCCATACAGCAGCCGTCAAAGGTCTCGCTTTCCGGGGTGTCGTAACGCTCCTCGGAGCAGGGGTTTGCGCTGCCTACAGCTTCCAGAATGCCTGCACCCTCCAACTCCACCTTCAGGGTGTGCTTGGTGTGCAGATCTGCGGTGCCATTTGCATCCACGAATTGGATCATCACAAAGGCGGCATCCTCGCCGTTAGCTTGCAGGGTCTTACGATCTGCTGTAAGGGTCATCTGTGCATCCTGTGCGGTGCGCAGCGTGAACTCGCCGTCACACACACCGCCGGTATAGCCCACAGCCTTCAGCTCGCCGGGAGTGTAGGGCACACTGTAGGTGGCGATAAAATCCACCATGGCACGGCGGCCCAGAGAAGCTCCGTTCAGGAACAGCTCCACCTCCTCCGAAGCGGAGTACACATCCACCGAAGCCGTCTGTCCCTCAAAACCGGGCCATGTCCAACTGGAAAGGTTATCCTTGAACATCCAAGGCGTTTTGCTGGAGGTCTGACCGTTGTGTTCCATTCGCAGCACTGCCAGATAGGGTGCCTTCCGCAGACCGTAAACGATCTCCCGCAGATAGCTGATGGGGCGGCGGTTGCCCAGCAGATCCAGATCTCCAATGTAGGCGGTGCGTTCCGGGTAAATGCTGCTGAAGTTGGCACCACCATCGTAATGGAAGATGCCGCAGCCTGCCTCCCCCAGATAATCGTAGCCAGCCCATGTGAAGTCGCCAATCATGTGAGGATTCTCCTCCACGATGCGCCACAGCCGCACGATGTCTGCTGGGTAAGTCTCGGTGCCTAGCACTGCCTTGTGGGGGTGCAGTTCATGCTCCAGCACATGGCGTCCGGTAAGGTAGTTCAGACCGATCACATCGCAGGAATCCTCGCAGCCGGACAGCGCCTCAGTCAGCAGCGGATGGGTGGCAAAGTAATCACCCTTTTCCCCGGACATCAGGCTCATAAAGCTGTTCAGGGCATTGCTGCCGCCGCCATCGCCGCCGGAGGGACCGGGCTGTGCCGGGAACTTTCGCATCACATCCCCCATGATCTCCCGCAGGCGGTAACCGGCTGCCATAAGGCCGTTGAGGGCGTTGGTGGTGTAACGGGTGGGGTCCAGCTCCCGGAAGGTGTTGCAGAGCCGACGGTTGGTCTCCGCTCCGCTTTCCGAGCCTGCCTCGGAGATCTCGTTGCCCACACAGTACAAAATGACACTGGGATGGTTGTAATCCTTGGCCACCATCTTTTGAATGGTGGGCTTCCAGTCCTGCTCAAAGTACAGAGCATAGTCGTAGGGATTTTTCCGCACGTTCCATACGTCGCTCAGTTCGTCCATTACCAGCACACCGTACCGGTCGCAGGCATCCAGCAGCGCCCGCCCTGCCGGGTGATGGGAGGAGCGGATGGCGTTGAAGCCCGCTTCCTTTAGTTGACGAATGCGGCGCTCCTCGGCATCGGGCAGGGTAGCTGCACCAAGAATGCCGTTGTCGTGGTGGATGCAGGCACCCCGTAGCTTGACGGTCTGCCCGTTGATGCGTACCCCATGCGCTGCATCGATGCTCAGGGTACGGATGCCGAAGCCGGTCTCTTCCCGGTCCAGTTCTTCCTCGCCCTCCAGCACCTGCATGGTGCTGGTGTAGAGGTTGGGGTTCTCCGGGCTCCACAGAGCCGGGCTGTCCACGCAGTACCGGAAGGAGACGGTTCTGCTTTCGCCGGGTTGGAGCAGGAGGTTTTGCCGGTCGGTGAGCACTGCCGTGCCCTCCCGGCAGATGGTCTGCTGCAGGGTCACCCGTTCTGTAACAGTGCTGGCAGACTGCACCTGTGCCGTCACATCCAGCAGGGCAAAGCCCTCGTCCGCCTCCCGGGTGGTGATACGCACGGTATCCTGCGGCAGATAGACCTTGTTGCCCACCAGCAGCCGCACCGGGCGGTAGATGCCGCTGCCGGTATACCAGCGGCTGTTGGGTTCCAGACTGTTATCTGCAATGACCTTCAGCAGATTGTCGGCACCATATTTCAGGTAGGGACCAGCCTCCACGGTAAACTCCGCATAGCCGTTCACGTTCCGGGTCAGCAGCCAGCCGTTCAGGTAGACCAGCGCCGTCTGGTACACGCCCTCAAATACGAGGGACACCGGCTTGCCTTGCCACGCCTGCGGTGCGGTGAAATGCTTCTGAAAAATGTACTCGCCGCCGGGGTAGAAGCCGGTCTGTGCACCGTTTTTCGTGTCCGGGGTGCGGGCTTCATGAATCATGGCATCGTAGGGCAGATGCACGGTTTTGGTCTGGGTATTTCCCAGAAAGGAATTCATCCGGGAATTGCCATCTCCCTTTTCTACCGTCCAATCTGCGTTGAAATTCTGTCGAATCATGCCTGTGCCTCTTTCTGGTGTTCAGCATCCCACTTCTTATTGGCCTTTTCCACATCCAGGAAAGCCAGCAGCACTGTAATAATGATGCCGATCACAAAGGGGAAAGTGATGTACAGGTTGAAGATCATCCGAATGGCGCTTTCGCTCTGGACCGTTGCGGTGCCCACAAAGCCGCCCAGCTTCAACAGCCAACCCACAGCCGCAGTACCGATGCCGCCGCCGACCTTCACGCCCAGAGAGGAGCAGCTGTACATCATACCGTCCATGTGGACGCCGGTGGTGCGTGTGGTGTAGCCGCTGGCCTCAGCAATAAGAGCGTTCAAAGAGCCGCTGAGGGTACCTGCAAAGACGCCCTTGATGAACATGAACAGCAGGAACATGGAGAGATTCTTCTGCATGGCAAAGTAGATCATGGGAATGCCCAGCACGCTGCTGATGGCGTAGCCCCAGAAGTTGACCTTCTGCATACTGCCGGTCTTTTTGATGAGGACAGGCGCAAAGGCCAGTGCGATGATAACAGGGAACATCTTCATCATGGAGAACTGACCCAGCAGGCTGCCATCGCCCCAGTAATAGGTGGCGCAGAACACACCGGCACCGGTGGTCAGGTTGCTCATGATATAGTACACGATGTAGATGGCAAGGATCATCAGGTAATACTTGTTGTGGACGAGGATCTTAGCGGTCTCGGCAAAGCCATGCTTTTTCTCCTCGGCAACTGCTTTGCCTTCCTCTGCGGCTTCGCTGGTGTTGCCGCTCAGTTCTTCCTCCGGCAGCTCTTTAACTGCAAGGCAGCTGATGGTGTTGACCACCAAACCAACGATCGCGAAGATCAGAGCCGTGGTACGCCAGCCTGCGGCACCGCTACCGAACTTCTCCACCATGCCGGTAACGGCAAAGCCCATAAAGATGTTGGTGACGACCGCAAACATAAAACGGAAGGAGCCCAGCTGCACACGCTCATTGTTGTTCTTGGTGATCAGTGCCACCAGAGAGGAATATGCAATGCCGTTGGCAGTATAGAACACTGCGTTCAGTGCCGTGTACACGATGAAGAAGTAGATATACTGCATGGTGGTGCTGCCAGCCGGGATGGCAAACAGCAAAAACAGGCAGAGGGAAACACCTACCTGACCAAACAGCATCCACGGACGTGCCTTGCCCAGCTTGGAGTGGGTGCGGTCGATTAGGGTGCCAAAGATCACATCGCTGATGCCGTCCAGAACCTTGGAAGCCAGCATCAAAGAGCCAATGATGGCGCTGTCCAGACCCAGTGTTCCGGTCAGATAAAGCAGTACAAAGCTGGAAACCAGACCATAGGAGCAGTTAGAGGCCAGATCGCCGGAACCGTAGGCCAGCTTCTGATACCATTTCAGATATTTTTTCTCTGTCGTTGCAGGTGCAGACATGGGGATTCTCCTTTCAAGATGTGCTGTATCATTCACGGCGACAGAATGCGTCTGTCGCTTTACATTTTTTCAAAATCACTCTATAATAAAGCCATCGGCCGCACAGCTTTTACAGAATGTTTTTGTATTGTGCCTATATTTTAGCAATTCCGTTCACATTCCACAATGACAGCATCGTGTGCCGCATCCATCAGATTGTATCATATTCGCACATTGCGGAAAAGGAGACTCTTTCATGAAACCGGATTCCACCAGCTATGAGAATATTTTGGAGGTTGAAAACTGGGGCAGTCAGCTCTCTACCTTCTACAAGATCATGTCCCCGGTGCAGATTACACTGGAGTCCTGTACCGGTCTGGGAGAAACCGACCAATACAGCATTCAGATGTTCTCACCGAATGGCTGCTGGCTGCATGAAAACTCTATGGATGCTTTATTCCGTGCCCTCAGCTCCCGTCCGCTGCACCGCCACGATTATTTTGAGCTGATGCTGGTGCTGGAAGGAGAGGTCATCCAACAGATCGAGGAAAAAGAATATCCCTACCGTGCCGGGACCTGCTGTCTGGTGAACCGCAGTATCCTCCATAACGAACGCTTCATTGGCCCCGCCAAGCTCTGTTTTATTGGTCTGTCCGTAGATTTTGTCCGCAGCCTGACGGAAAATGCATCCCTGCAATTATTTGAAGCCGAGCGTCATCTGCCGGAAAATCCCGTTTTGCAGTTCATGCTGGCAAATCTGGGACAGGACCTCCGAAAGGAGTATCAGGACCTTTTCCCCACACCGGAAAACACCGATAGCGTTCAAACCCTGACAACGCTCATCGCCCGCATGACCCACATCCTGCACGAACCCAGTGCCGCCGCCACCTATTATTTGAAGGGCGCACTTTGCGAGCTGTTCGATTTTCTGTCATCCGGGTTCTACGTCACCCCGGTGCACCTGAGCAGCAGCCCCGAAAGCCTGCTCTTTCTGCGTATCAGCCGTTTGCTGGAAGATACAGATGGTCGGTTGCCTCGCAGCAAACTGGCACGGCTTTTGAATTACAATGGCAGCTACCTCAATTCCATCGTCCAGCGCCGCACCGGTCTGTGTCTTTTCGATTACGGCATGACCTTCTGTTTCCAGAAGGCTGAACGTCTGCTGCGGGAAACAACACTTTCCGTCAGTGAGATCGCCCTACAACTCAAATTTACCAACCGCACCCACTTCTACGAACTGTTCCGGCAAAAGTACGGCATGACCCCGCAACAATGGCGCAAGATGCAGAAAAGCGCAGAGCACTCTGAATAAGGTACTCTGCGCTTTTCTCTTAATCTTCTAACCCATAGCTCCCGGTTACGTTTTTCAAGTATTCTTCTAGATCGCCGTTCAGAATCAAATCGGCATAACCAAGTGGGTCATTATAAATGAGGTAGTCCAACTCTGACCTCTGCTCCATGGTAACATCCAGAGCATCCTCGACCCCGGTGCAGTCGATGGAGATCATTCTCCCATCCCGGAGCAGCAGTTCCACACAGCCGGTGTCCATGTTGAAATGGCAAGCTCTTGCATCGTACTTCATGTTTGTGTCCCTTCTGCCTTACGGCACTCTTGCAGTTGTGACCTTCGTGATACGGTTTTTCTGATAAGGTTTCAGACACACAGCCGTCAGGGAAGAGCCAGAATTCTCATTTCCGAAGAAAACAAAAAACCCGAACCCTTCTCCTATCGAGAAAAGGTTCGGATTTTCATTGTTTGGTGCGAGTAGTGATACAGCATTTTTTGAAAACCATCGTAGTACAATTTGTTTTTGAGGTCATCGGATAGCAACTTGCTTGTATCGCACCCCGATGGGCGGCTGTATTGAAAAAACAGTTGCCCTTTATATACCACACAACCTAAAAATTATCAAGTACGCGCAGCGTTCACTTCTCCCATCACCGGGAGCAAATGAACGCTGCTTTTTTTGTTTACAACGAAAGGAGGCATCCGTGAAATGGCAGTTTTTCGGGTAGAAAAGAACAGCGGCTACACGGTCATGTCAAACCACCACCTGCGGAACCGGGCCTTGTCCCTGAAAGCCAAGGGCTTACTCTCCCAAATGCTCTCCCTGCCGGAAGATTGGGACTACACCCTGCAAGGGCTGGCCCGTATCAACCGGGAAAGCATTGACGCGATACGGCAGGCCATCCGGGAACTGGAACAGGCAGGCTACATCCAGCGTTCCAGAGAACGGGACGAGAAAGGGCGGCTGCGCGGTGCAGACTATGTGATCTTCGAGCTGCCTCAGCCTGTCCCTGCATCGGTTTCACCCACATTGGAAAATCCAACGTTGGAGAATCCCACGCAGGAAAACCCTACGTTGGAAAATCCAATGCAATTAAATAAAGATAAACTAATTACAGAAAAACAAAAGAAAGAGGGATTAAATACCGATTCCATTCCTATCCATTCCCCAAACCCCTTGCCTTTAGACGAGGACGAGGCCGCGGCACCGCCGCCGGAACAGACAGGAAGCCGAAAGGAAGCGGCCTATCAAATCTACCGGGACCTGATTTTGGAGAACATCGAGTATGACACCCTCATCCAGAATCCCCGGATAGACCGGGAACAGCTGGACGAGATCGTGGACATCCTGCTGGAAACCGTCTGCACCAACCGCAAGTCCATCCGGGTGGCCGGGGACGATTACCCGGCAGAATTGGTCAAGGCCAAGTTCCTGAAACTGGACAGCCATCACATCGAGTTCGTCATGGACTGCCTGCGGGACAACACCACCAAAGTCCGCAACATCAAGCAATACCTGCGGGCCATGCTGTTCAACGCCCCCAGCACCATCAACAGCTACTATGCGTCCCTTGTGGCGCACGACATGGCGCAGCCCGATTGGGGCCGCCCGCCCAACACCTGACCGAAAGGAGTACCCATCCATGAGAACCCTTTACCTGCGGCGGCTGGTGGTTCCACCCTAGCTGCCGCTTTTCCGACCATCTGCCAAGGAGGGATGCTGAATGCAGGAAGAAGTCACCCAGAAAACCATTGCCCTGTCCATGAAAACGGGCAAGCTCACTGCCCAAGCGTTGCAAGCTGCCCTGAAAAAATATTTGCAGCACCGGGCCAAGGGACCAAAGCTGCACCACGGCAGGCAAAGCCTGAAACAGCTGAAAGCCCACGGCGCGGCCTTGACCAACATTGAAGTCACGGAGGCGAACGTCGGGGCGTTTAAGCCCTGCGCCAAGAAGTACGGCGTGGACTTCACCTTACGCAAGGACAAGACCACCCAGCCGCCCCACTACATCGTGATCTTCAAGGCCAAGGATGCGGACAATTTGGAACAGGCGTTCCGGGAGTTCACGGCCAAAACACTCTCCAAGGAGCAGCGGCCCTCCATCCGCAAGGTGCTGGCAGTGGCTAAGCAGAAAGCCGCCCAGCAGCCGAAACGTGCGAAGGAAAAAATCAAGCAAAGGGGGCTGGAACGATGAAGCCTGAACTGAAAAGGCTGCTGGTGCTGAATCTGCCATATCTGCTGTTCGTGTACCTGTTCGCCAAATGCGGGCAGGCATACCGTCTGGCTGCGGGCGCGGATGCTTCGGCAAAGCTGCTCCACCTGACGGGCGGCATCTCCGCCGCCTTTGCAAATCCGCTGCCAAGCCTGCACCCGTTTGACCTGTGCGTGGGCGTTGTTGGTGCGTTGGCCGTCCGGCTCATCGTGTACAGCAAGGGCAAGAATGCCAAGAAGTACCGCAAGGGTGAAGAATACGGCTCTGCCCGGTGGAGTGCATAATCTTAACTGTAAACAACGACTTTATGGACGCAGGAGGATATGCACATGAGCAATTACAATAAAATCACAGCCCTTTACTCCCGCCTATCCGTAGGCGACGAGGACAGGGACGGCGGCGAGAGCAACAGCATACAGAACCAAAAAATCTTTTTAGAGAACTACGCCAAAGGGCAGCACCTAACCAATATCCGGCACTACATTGACGACGACGAAAGCGGCAGGTTTTTTGACCGTTCTGCTTATTCCCGCATGATTGAAGATGTGGAAAGCGGCAAAATCGGTGTCTGCATTATGAAAGACCTTACCCGCTGGGGGCGCGACTATCTCCAAGTTGGCAACGCTATGGAGATTTTCAGACGAAACAATGTGCGCTTTATCGCAGTCAACAACGGCATAGACAGCGAAAACCCCGACACATTAGAGTTTGCCCCCTTTATCAATATCATGTCGGAGTGGTACGCAAAGGACATCAGCAAGAAAGTGAAAACGGGCATTAAGACCAAAGGCATGAGTGGAAAGCCGATTGCCACCGAAGCCCCTTACGGCTATATCAAAGCCCCGGACAACAAGGACTTTTGGATAATCGACGAGGAAGCCGCCGAGGTTGTACGCCTTATTTTCCGTCTGTTTTTGAACGGGAAAAACCGAAACCAAATCGCCGTATATCTGACACAGGAGCAAATCCCAACCCCCACTTTCTACATGAAAGACCGCGGACGGGGAACTTGTAAAAATAAGACGCTCAACGAGGATAACCGTTACAAGTGGAACAAAGCCACACTGACCCATATTCTTACGCGGCAGGAGTATTGCGGCGATGTAGTCAACTTCAAGACTACGAAGCATTTCCGGGATAAGCGAAACCACTATGTAGACAGAAGCCAGTGGCACATCACAGAAAATGTGCATGAACTGATTATTGACCGCATCGACTTTGAAAATATGCAGCGGATTTTGGAAAACGCACCTGTCAAACGCCCCAACGGGGACGGAGAAATCCACCCTCTGTCCGGCTTGCTTTTCTGTAAAGACTGCGGCGCAAAAATGCACATTCGCATAGATTACAGGAACGGCGGCAAGCGCCATGTTGCCTATTGCAGCGAGTACCACAAGGGGAAAGCCAAAAATCCCAAGTGCAGCTCTCCGCAAATCATGGACGCGGATCTGCTTATGCAGACCGTCGCAGATGTGCTGAAAAAAATCGCGGAATACTCTATCAGCAACCGGGCAGAGTTTGAAGCCTTAGTAAAAAAGAGCCTTGCCATGCAGCAGACCGACAAGACAAAGAAACAACAAAAGCGTATCCCGCAAATCACGACGCGCCTTGAACAGATTGACAAGGTGCTGAATAAACTTTATGAGGACAACGCGCTGGGTACTATCCCACAAGACCGTTATGAGCAGATGTCGCAGAAGTATTCCGAAGAATACTACACACTGAAAGCCGAGCTTGAACAGCTTAGGGAGCAGCTATCCGCTTTTGAAAACGCGGGAGGACGGGCGCAGAAGTTTGTAAAGCTGATAGACCGTTACGCTGACTTTACCGACCTTACCCCGACTATCCTCAACGAGTTTATCAGCCGGATTGAAGTGCATGAGCGCGACAAGAAAAGGGCAAAACAGGCTATTCAGCATATCGGGATATATTTTAACCATATCGGCAGATTTGAAAATGAACTGACACAGCTTGTAGAGCCGACAGAGCAGGAAATCCGGCAAATGCGTGAGGAAATCGAAGAAGCAAGAAAGGAAAAGAGCCGCGCCTACCACCGCAACTATTCAAGAGAATACCGGGCGAGAAATCTTGAAAAGCAACGGGAGTATGACCGTATCAAAGCGCGGGAATATCGAGCGAAGAAAAAGGCGCAGGCTGCCGCCGCACTGTCCGCACCATAAAACAGAATAGCAACATCATAGAGGGATTTTCCGAACTACGGGAAGTCCCTTTTTTACGCCCGGAGAAAGGAGCAACCTATTGACAGAAAAGAAAGGAACACCCACCCCGCCGACCAAGCCGGACGGAATTATCACGATACAGAGGAACGGGCAGACCATTGTTGCGGAGCTGTTTTTCAATCCCAACGGCACAGAAACATTCTCCGACAAGCTGCTGAAAACGATACTTGCCGACAGTCTGCGTTTTTCTGCGTCTGACGGTCAAGAGCCGGAAAAAACAGAAATCTTGCGATAACAGCCGCCCCGACGATACATTCCCCGTCCGGGCGGTTTTTATCGTCAAAAACGCTGTTTTCCCCAAGTCAAGAGCCGAGGAAAACACCCGAAAAATACCCCTATTGCGTAACAGGGACGCAGAAAGGAGCTTGCATGAGAACAGGGCTTACCAAGCAGGAAAAGACCACCGATATATGGTTTGACGAGAAAGACCCCCTTATCCATATCCGCACCCATAACACCGACTTAAAAAGGCGGCTTGCCGCTTATGCCGAGCAGTATCCCGACGAGTGCTGTAAGACTGACACAGACCCCGAAACAGGCTGCATGGAGTTTGATATTGCAAAGGGGCATTTCTCTTTCCGTCTGACCGCCCCATACAGCGAGGAACGCCGGCAAGCGGCGCGGCAGTATGCCAGAGAGAATACCGTCGCTGATAGACTGAAATGATGTAGATTTATTCAAAAATTTCTGCTATACTTTTCTTAAGTAAACGGAACGATAAATCGAACTCGATTTAGGAGGAAATACATGAAAAATTTTTTAATTCTCACATTGTGTTTTTTACTGACTTTCTCAATGACTGCATGTGGTAAGGAAGATACCACTTCCAATATCCCTGATAATTCAGAATTAGCATTGAATACAACAAGTTCAGAAGTAACCAAAGATGTAAATAGTTCCGAAGAAATGGACAGTGAAAACGAAATGAAACAAGATAACATTGAGTTTGGGCTTACTATTAACGATACCTATTATCCTATTCCAATCACTTTGAAGCAGTTTGTTGATGAGGGTTGGAGTATAAGCGACAAGACACCATATTTCTTAAATCCAATGGTGGGCGAAAATTATTATGAAATGCGTACAAACTGGTCATTATCAAAAAATGGTGAGGGCATTCTTCCGGGAGGTTCTATTATTCGACTGTTAGAAAAAGACGGTGTACTTCTGGAAGTCACAATTACAAACCAAGCAACTACCGAAAAAACCGAGCCATATCAAAAAATTGAAGATGGAGTTATTGATTCTATCACCGTTTTTTATGATGAAGCGCATACCAGTATTAAGCTGAATGATAGGGAATTGAACAGTTTAACACCGGATATATTGATAAAGGATTATCCTGTCAGTGATGGCTGGGTTCATTGTCCAAACAATTACAGGGACTATCCAGAATTTGGTGTTTCAACAGTGCATGACATCTCAAATGATTTGGACCAGTGTAATAGAAGCATTACGGTTTATTTTGATTTGGAAAACTCTGCATTCAAGATAACAGTATTGAACGAAACACCTCTGGAAAATTAACCTAATGTTATAAGAAAGGGCAGCCGAGAAAATCGACTGTCCTTTTTCTATGCCTATGAGCAGAAAGGAGCAACCACTTATGACAAAACCAAAAGAGAAAACCTGCGAGGAACTGCAAGCCGAGATTGAGGACGGAAAAAAGAAAATCCGGCAGTTTGAGAACCGGGAAAAGATGTTGCGTCAGAAGCTATCCAAAGAGGAACGCAGAACACGCAGCCACCGCCTTATCGTCCGGGGCGCAGTCTTTGAAAGCATTGTGCCGGAAGCAAAGAACATGAGCGACGAGGAAGCCGCAACACTTCTTAGGCTTGCTTTGACGAGTGAGCCGGTGCGGGAATATCTGAAAAAACGAGCCGAGAACGGGAACGCTGAATAAATCCCTTAGACACTAAGGGCGCACTTATACACCCTAACGGGCGTGTGCGCTCTGCCGAGGGCTTTATCTCCGCACAGGGATTTTACCCCGCGCTACGATTGGCGGCTTTACCACATACAGGGGACGCTACACTTCCCCTGCGACAGCTTGCGCTGTCTACCCTTTTGTGTACTTGCGGAAACCGAACACCTTGCTACGCAAGCTATTCATTTTCCACAAGTTTTATATCCGCTATACTGGAGGTGATACCCATAGCCATTTACCATTGTAACATCAGCATAGTCAGCCGGGGCAAAGGCAAATCAGCAGTTGCCGCAGCCGCCTACCGAAGCGGCGAAAAGCTGACAAACGAGTGGGACGGAATGACCCACGACTACACCCGCAAAGGCGGCGTTGTCCATACTGAAATCATGCTGCCGCCCCATGCCCCGCCCTCTTTTTCTGACCGTTCTACCTTATGGAACAGCGTGGAGCTTTATGAGAAAGCCGGGAACGCCCGGCAGCGGCAAATCCATGAGCTGCAAGTCCGAAATCGTCAGTGTGTTTTTAACGACTGCTGACGATATTTTTATTTCAGACCCAGAGGCCGAGTATTACCCGCTGGTCAAGCGGCTGCATGGGCAGGTCATCAAACTTTCGCCCACCAGCAAGGACTATGTGAATCCTCTGGACATCAACCTGAATTATTCCGAAGATGACAGCCCGCTGGCCTTGAAGTCGGATTTTGTGCTGTCGTTCTGTGAGCTGGTCATGGGCGGCAAAACAGGTCTGGAAGCGATTGAACGCACCGTGATAGACCGTGCCGTGAAAGCCATCTACCGCCCCTATCTGGCGAATCCCTGCCCGGAGAATATGCCGGTTTTGTCTGACCTCCACCAAGCCCTACTCGACCAGCACTTGCCGGAAGCGGACCGGGTAGCGCAGGCATTGGACTTGTATGTGTCCGGCTCGCTGAATGTGTTTAATCACAAAACGAATGTGGACATCCACAACCGGCTTGTGGCCTTTGACATCAAAGAACTGGGCAAGCAGTTAAAAAAATTGGGGATGCTCATTATCCAAGACCAGATATGGGGCCGCGTTACCCAGAACCGCAGCCAAGGCAGGGCTACATGGTACTTTGCGGATGAGTTCCATTTGCTCTTGAAAGAGGAACAGACCGCCGCGTATAGTGCCGAGATTTGGAAACGCTTCCGCAAATGGGGCGGCGTACCCACAGGTGCCACCCAAAATGTGAAGGACCTTCTTTCTTCCCCGGAGATTGAGAACATTCTGGAAAACAGCGACTTCATCACGCTGCTGAATCAGGCATCCGGCGACCGCAAAATCCTTTCGGAACGGCTGAACCTCTCCGCAGACCAGCAGAAGTACATCGACAATTCGGAACCGGGCGAAGGACTGCTGATTTTTGAAAACGTGGTGCTTCCGTTTTCCAACCCCATCCCGAAAAACACACAGCTCTATAAGATCATGACCACCCGGCTCAGCGAGGTGGTGGAGCTATGAGCTTAACACATTTCAGCTTGTTTTCCGGCATCGGCGGCATCGACCTTGCCGCAGAAGCAGCGGGTTTCACCTCTGTCTGTCAATGCGAGTGGGCAGCCTTCCCCGCCGCTGTGCTGGCAAGCCACTGGCCGGAGGTGCCCCGATTTCAGGACATCACCACCGTAACAAAGGAGGCTTTCTTTGAAAAAACAGGACTTCGCACCGTCACCCTCATTTCAGGTGGCTTCCCGTGCCAGCCGTTCTCCACCGCAGGGCGGCAGCGCGGCTTCCACGATGAACGCTACCTGTGGCCCGAAATGCTGCGGGTCATCTGGGAATTGCAGCCCCGTTGGGTGCTTGGAGAAAATGTTGCTGGCTTCCTCCGTATGGGGGTCGACAAAACGCTCATTGACTTGGAGCAGGCAGGTTACGATGTTCGGGTTTTCGTATTACCTGCTGCTGCCGTTGGCGCGTGGCACGAACGAAAACGGGTATTCATCATCGGCTCCGCTGCTTCCCACACCCCTTGCCAGCGACACCGGGGATGTGGGCAAGGGGCTGGACATCCAAATCTCTGCGAATGGCAGTTACCGCAAGATGAACAAGGATGGCAAAGCATGGACGGCGCGGCTCTCTCATGTGGTCTACCGCATGACCCCCACCACGCTGGAAAGGCCCTACCTCAACCCGGACTGGGTAGAGTGGCTGATGGGTTTCCCGCGCAAATGGACGGACATTCCCTTTGGGCCGAAGAACCCGCCGACATCCCGCGCCTGACCGAAGAGGTGCCGAACCGCAGCAAGCGGATGAAAACACTGGGCAATGCAGTTTCGCCGCCGCAGGTGTTCCCGATTCTCAAATACATTGCGGACATTGAAACGGGCCGCTGTCCGATGGGAGGTGAAGAACCTTGAAAGAATTGCAGGCAAAAGCCAAAGTCACCCAGACCATGACCCGTGACGGTCTGGTGGTAGAAAATCAGGCGGACGGCACTGTGGAGAACGTTTCCAGCCGGGAGGCAGAACAGGATTATTCTACGGATTCCGAGGGCAAGGCCGAAAAAATACTGGAACGCACCGAGGACGTAAAGGACAAGCACAAGGCAAAGAAAAAAGCCAAACAAGCTGCGGAAACCGCCGAGAGTGAAGATGGTCTGCACCGTTCCGCCGCCCGTCTGGAACTGACCGAGGAAGGACGGGCAGACCCGGCGTTGCAGCCGTATATCCAAAAGGCGGGAGCGAAAGCCGACAAGCTGGATGCAGCCCGCGCCGCTCTTCCGAAAAAGCGTGTTCCGGTCAAGGGAAAAGTCTACGATGTCGCCAGCGGCAAGGCGAAATCCACCCTGCGCTTTGAGAAGCAGGACAAAGGCCCACCCAGCCTGAAACCAAACCCGGCCAGTCGGCCGCTGTCGGAAGCATTGCTGTTTGCTCACGGAAAAATCCACGAGGTCGAACACGAAAATGTGGGTGTAGAGGGCGGCCACAAGGGAGAAGAACTGGTGGAGCGGCAGACGGCCAAGGCCATCCGCAGCGGCATCCGACACCACAAGATGAAGCCCTACAAGGCTGTGGAAAAGGCAGAGCGTCAGCTCATGTCTGCCAATGCAGAATACTTTTACCAGAAATCCTTGCGGGACAATCCACAAATTGCACAGGCGGCCAGCAACCCCATTTCCCGGATGTGGCAGAAACGGCGTATCAAACAGCAGTATGCCAAAGCTGCACGGCAGGCCGGACAAGCCGCCGTGCAGGGTGCAGCCGCCACCGCAGAGAACGGTTTTCGGGTAACAAAGCTGGCGGCCGAGGGCGGCGAACGGGTAGCCGAATTTGCGGCCCGGAACTGGAAAACCATTCTGATTGTGGCGGTGTTTGGTCTGCTGGCTCTGCTCTTGATAACGGGTTTGCAGTCCTGCACCGTGATGGCGGTCACCGCTGGAACCGGCGTGACGGCATCCTCTTATTTTTCCAAGGACAAGGATATGCTGGGTGCAGAAAAAACCTACGCCAAGCTGGAACAAAAGCTGCAACGGTATCTCGACACCTACGAGGCCACCCACAACTACGACGAGTATCATTTTTATCTGGACGAAATCGAGCATGACCCCTATGTGCTGATCTCGATTTTGTCCGCGCTGCATGACGGTGTGTTCACGCTGGCCGAGGTACAGGGTGAACTTGAAATGCTGTTTGAAAAGCAATACATTCTGACCGAGACCGTGACCATGCAGATACGTTACCGCACAAAAATGATGGTCATTATTGGCCCGTATGGTGTGCCGCAGGTTATCACCTACCAAGAGCCGTATGAATACTACATCTGTACGGTCAAGCTGAAGAACAAGGATTTGTCCCACCTGCCCGTGGAAGTGCTGACCGAAGAACAGCTTAGTGCCTATTCGCTCTATATGCGCACGCTGGGCAACCGGCCGGATTTGTTTGGCAAAGCGCAATACCCCAATGCGTCCACCATCAAGCAGCCCACCTACTACGATATTCCCCCGGAAGCACTAAAGGATGATAGGTTTGCCGCCATGATGGAGGAAGCCACGAAGTACATCGGCTACCCGTATGTGTGGGGCGGCAGTTCACCCAGCACCAGCTTTGATTGCAGCGGCTACATTTCGTGGGTGCTGAATCACTCCGGCTGGAACGTGGGCCGCCAGACCGCACAGGGCCTTTACAACCTCTGTACTCCTGTTTCGACGGCGCAGGTCAAACCGGGCGACCTTGTGTTTTTCAAGGGAACCTACGATACCCCCGGTGTGAGCCATTGCGGTATCTATGTGGGCAATTCTATCATGCTGCACTGCGGCGACCCTATCTCCTACACAAACCTCAACTCAAAATATTGGCAGGAACACTTTTACAGCTATGGGCGTTTACCGTGACGCCAGAAAGGATTTTGTATGGCAAAAAGACTTTCCCGCATTGAGCGCGATATTGAACGGCTCAAAGAAAAAATCTCTGAATACCAGCAGCAGTTGAAAGAACTGGAAGCTGCAAAGACCGAACAGGAAAATTTGCAGATCATTCAGTTGGTGCGCAGCATGAACATGAAGCCGGACGAGTTCGCAGCTTTCCTGCGCAGCGGTGCGCTGAACGCTGCACCCACTGTCACCCCGTACCACAAACAGGAGGATGTCGCCGATGAAACCTGACAACTGGAACCGCTTCGCTGCCGGACTGCTGACTATCCTGCTCTGCCTCTGTTCGTTCTCCATGCCTGCTTTTGCAAGCGGCACTGACCCAGCCCCGGAACCTCTGCCGGAAATTACCGAGGAAGAACCGACTACGGGCAGCATGGAGCCAGAGGGTGTGTCCATCACGCCCAAAGGCAACGCAACACTGGTGGATGATTTCTACGGGGACAAACAGCTTATCACAGTGACCACCAAGGCCGGGAATTATTTTTACATTCTCATTGACCGCGCCAACGAGGACAAAGAAACCTCTGTCCACTTCCTGAACCAAGTGGACGATGCCGACTTGCTGGCCCTGCTGGATGAAGAACCGCAGGCCGCCGAAGTCTGCACCTGCACCGTGAAATGTGAGGCCGGAAACGTCAACGAAAACTGCCCCTTGTGTGAAAAGAGCCTGCGCAACTGCACGGCCCCGGAAGCGGTGAAAACTGATACCGAAACGCCGCAGGAAAAGCCGAAGTCCAACATGGGTAGTCTGATGATTCTGCTGGTGCTGGCTCTGGCGGGCGGCGGTGCGGCCCTCTATTATTTCAAGTTCCGCAAGCCCAAGGCCGATACCACCGGGCACGATGATCTGGACGAATACGATTTTGGCGAGGACGAGGATGCAGACGAGGAACCGGCTGAAATCGAGATTCATTCGGAGAACGGACAGGAGGACGAAACATGAGCGTTCAGCTGGTAATTGCCGAAAAGCCCAGCGTAGCCCGCAGCATTGCCGCCGTGATCGGGGCCGCTGAAAAGCAAAACGGCTATTGGCAGGGTGGCGGGTATCTGGTCAGCTGGTGCATCGGGCATCTGGTGTCCTTTGCCGAGGCTGGCCAGTACGACGAAAAATACTGCAAATGGCGGTATGAGGATTTGCCCATTCTGCCCCAGCCGTGGCAGTTCATTGTCCCGGACGAGAAAAAACAGCAGTTTGAAGTTCTGCGTGCCCTGCTCAACCGCCCGGATGTGGACAGTGTGACTGCCGCAACCGACGCAGGCCGGGAGGGAGAACTGATCTTCCGCTTTGTCTACCAAATGGCCGGCTGCACGAAACCCGTAAAGCGGCTCTGGATTTCCAGCATGGAGGATGCCGCTATCCGGGAGGGCTTTGCAAACCTGTGCCCGGATTCGGATTATGATGCGCTATACCAGTCGGCCCTCTGCCGCGCAAAGGCAGATTGGCTGGTGGGCATCAATGCAACGCGGCTGTTTTCGGCGCTGTACCACAAGACCCTGACCGTGGGCCGGGTGCAGACCCCGACACTGAAAATGCTGGTGGACCGGGATGCAAAAATTCTGCGCTTCCAGAAAGAAAAATATTACACGGTCGGCATCCAGTCCGGCAGCCTGAAAGCAGACAGTGGGCGCATTGCCAGCATGGACGAGGCCGACACTTTGAGACAAGCCTGTGCCGGGGCATCTGCTATCTGTTCTTCTGTCAAGCGGGAGAAAAAGACAGAACAGCCGCCCAAGCTCTATGACCTGACCACCTTGCAGCGGGAGGCAAACCGCCTGTTCGGTTTCACGGCAAAGCAGACCCTTGATTACGCCCAGCAGCTTTACGAAAAGAAACTGCTGACCTATCCCCGCACGGACAGCCAATATCTGACCGAGGATATGGGCCAGACGGTACAACATCTTGTGTCTGACCTGCTGGGGCTGCTGCCCTTTGCCCAAGGGCTTGCACTTACCCCGGATGTAGACCGTGTGCTGAACAGCAAAAAGGTATCGGACCATCATGCCATCATTCCTACCGCAGAATTTGCAAAGCAGGGATTCACCGGCCTTGCCGAGAGTGAATGCAAGCTGCTGAACCTTGTCTGCTCCAAGCTGCTCTGCGCGATAGCCGCGCCCCATGAGTACGAAACTGTGACTGCGGTATTTTCCTGTGCAGGAAATGAGTTCACCGCCAAGGGAAAGACCGTGCTTGTCCCCGGCTGGAAAGAGATCGACCAGCGGTTCCGCTCCACCCTGAAAGCAGATACCGAGGAAGAAGTGCTGAACACCCTGCCGGAACTGGCCGAGGGACAGAGTTTTTCCGTGATGGCTAACGTTTCGGAACACTTCACGTCCCCGCCGAAAGCCTACACCGAAGATACGCTCCTGTCGGCAATGGAGCGGGCTGGGGCCGAGGATATGCCAGAGGACAAGGTGAATTGCTCCGCAGGAGCAAGAGAAGGTGGCCTGGGCCATGCAGAACGCAAGGGGCTGGGCACACCCGCCACCCGCGCCGCGATTCTGGAAAAATTGGTGCAAATGGGCTTTGTGCAACGCAAGGGCAAACAGCTTGTCCCCACCAAGGACGGCATCAATCTGGCGGTGATTCTGCCGGAAAGCCTAACCTCTCCCGTCCTGACCGCCGAATGGGAAAACCGCCTGACCGAGATTGCCAAGGGCAATGCAGACGCGGACGAGTTCATGGCCGAAATTGAAGCGCAGGTGCGCCAGCTGGTCAAGACCTATTCTTGTATCAGTGCAGATAAGCAAAACCTGTTCCAGTCGGAACAGGTTATTATCGGCAAGTGTCCCCGATGCGGTGAGAATGTCTACGAAGGTAAGAAGAATTTTTACTGCGGGAATCGTAGCTGTCAGTTCGTGATGTGGAAGAATGACCGCTTTTTTGAGCAGCGCAAAAAGGCGTTCATACCGAAGATCGCCGCTGCTCTGCTCAAAAACGGTAAGGCAAAGGTCAAGGGCCTCTATTCCGAAAAGACAGGAAAAAACCTATGATGCAACGGTGCTTCTGGCAGATACGGGAGGCAAGTACGTCAATTACCGGGTAGAGCGCAAAGAGTAAGGCAAAAATACGAGGGCCGGTTATGGTAAGGTGAAGCATTCATTTTGCCATAACCGGCTCTCTCTATCCGTAGGATAGCAAAATAAAGGAGTTTACATCATGGAGCAAAAAGTTCTCCCCATTATCCTGAACAGCAAAGACAGCGCGGAACGCATGAAAGAAATCACGGACCGGCTGGAAACGGGCATTCAGCAGTTGTTTGACAGTGACCGCTACAAAACCTACCTCACCACGATGGCAAAATTCCACAATTACAGCTTCAACAACACCTTGCTGATCGCCATGCAGGGCGGACAGCTGGTGGCGGGCTTCAACAAGTGGAAAGACACGTTCCACCGCACCGTAAAGAAAGGCGAAAAAGGCATCAAAATCCTTGCTCCTGCGCCCTACAAGGTCAAGCAGAAGATGGAAAAGCTGGACGAACAGGGCAAGCCGATTCTGGATAAGGATGGAAAGCCGCTGACGGAAGAAAAGACGGTGCAGATTCCGGCTTTCAAGGTGGTGTCCGTGTTCGATGTCAGCCAGACTGAGGGCGAACCTCTGCCCTCTATCGCGGTGAATGAACTGTCCGGCAGCGTGCAGGACTACCAAGATTTTTTCAAGGCGTTGGAGCAGTCATCCCCGGTGCCCATCGGGTTTGAGGACATCGAGGGCGGGGCGCACGGCTACTTTCATCTGCTCGACAACCGCATTGCCATCCAAGAGGGCATGAGCCAGCTGCAAACCATCAAGACGGCTATCCACGAAATTGCCCATGCCAAGCTGCACGCCATCGACCCCAACGACCCGGAACAGACCAACCGCCCGGACAGCCGCACCCGCGAGGTGCAGGCCGAAAGCGTGGCCTATGCCGTCTGCCAGCACTACGGGCTGGACACGTCCGAGTATTCCTTTGGCTATGTGGCCGGGTGGAGTTCCGGCCGGGAACTGGCCGAGCTGAAAGCCTCTCTGGAAATTATCCGTAGTGCGGCCCATGAGCTGATCTCTGCGCTGGACGAACATCTGGCCGAATTGCGCCAGCAGCGGGAAGCAGAACTTTCCACTGCACAGGAGGCTGCATTTGCGCTGGATAACGGCAATATTTTATTCATCCAGACCTGCGATTCCGGCTATGACTACACCCTGTATGGCCCGGATAATAAGGCTTTGGACGGCGGCCAACTGGACACACCCGGTCTGACCCTGCCGGATGCCGGAGAGGAAGCTCTTGCTCTGCTGGGGCAGACAGCTAAAGTGTCAGAAGTTATGCTGGGTGATAAGCTGGCGGTGTTCCAAGAGGCGGCGGAAAAGGCCAACGAAATTCCCGCACCCGTTAAAATTCCAGACCCCGCCGCAGAGCCTACGGTCACGATTCTGTGGAGCGAAAGCGACAAGCTGCAGGACGGCGAAATCATGCCGCTGTCCGTAGCGAATCGTGTTTTTGAAGAACTGGACGCCGCCCAGCACACGGAACGGGAAAAGGACGGCTACACGGGCGGCTGGTACGACAAAACAGCCTTCCGCATTGACTTTACTATGAACGGCCAGCCGGATAACTACGAGGGGCGGCAGGATTTTGGTGACGGAGAGGGTTCTTTGATTCAGCATATCCAGAACTACCACGAATACTACGCCAAGGACGAGAACTGGAAAAATTTTGTTCTGCACAACAAAGGCCCGGAAGCGTTGGAACAAGACAAGGCAGAGCGGGAAATGGTGCTGACCGAGTTTATCCCGTACCTCAAACGACATTGCAATCTTTCGGCCATGGAGCAGGCAGCCACCGCCGCTTTGCGGGAGGGACAGAACGCTTCGCCGGAACAGGCTGCCTATTACAACACTGTTGTGGCCTATGTGCAGGACTGCCGCCCGCTGCTTAACCAAGGCCAGTATAACTTGCCGGAACCGCCCAAGCTGGCTGACTTTGACCAGAGCTTGCAGGATTACAAGGCACAGGTGCAGGCCGAGATCGCGCAGGAAGCGGCTGCTGCCGGAATGACCGTAGAGGAATACGCAGCGGTAGGATTTGAAGCACCGCAGCAGGACAGCTTTTCCATCTACCAGCTGCGCAATGAAGATTCCACCCGCGATTACCGTTTTGAGCCCTACGACCGCCTGCAAGCCGCTGGCCGGACCGTGTACAAGTCCAACTATACGGAAGTGTACACCGCGCCGCTGGCTGCTGGTACCACGTTGGAGGACATCTACCGCACATTCAATATAGACCATCCAGCAGACTTCAAGGGACACTCGCTGTCTGTTTCGGATGTAGTGGTGCTGCACCAGAATGGGCAGGACACCGCCCACTACTGCGACAGTGTGGGCTTCCAGCAGGTGCCGGAGTTCTTGCGGGAAAATCCGCTGCGCACCGCAGAGCTTTCCACCGAACAAAACGGAAATATGATTGATGGCGTGCTGAACAATGCGCCCTCTTTAGGTGAGTTGGAAGCCAAAGCAAAGGCCGGAGAACAAATTTCTCTGACGGACCTTGCCGCCGCAGTCAAGGCCGAGGAAAAGGCACCGAAAGCCAAGAAGTCCCGCGCCGCAAAAACGAAAAAGGCGTCCATCCGGGTACAGCTGGATGCCGCAAAAAAGGAGCAGAGCAAGCAAACGCCGCCACGGGAAAAGACAAAGGAATTGGAGGTATAAGCCGTGCAAAAATTTGAAAATATGGATGTGATCGCTGCGCTGGAAGCTATTATGCACCAGAACACCGCATACTATCAGAGCGATTTTGCCTATGACATCAAGATGCTGCGGGAGGCTGCCCGCAGCGACCAGCCGGAAGATAAGCTGCTGTTGTGGCTGTCCCGGCCCTCTGGAACATTCTGCTTCCGGGAACGGGATGTGCTGCTCAAAGACACCCAAGCCTACAACACATGGAAATTCTGCGGCGAGCAGACCTGCGACAGGATTCTTGCCTATGCGGTGGAGTTGACCGGTGCGGCCAACGGAACTGTGCAAGGCAATCTGTATGAACTGGACTATCAGCAGCATTTCCAGCATATCCGGGAAGTCGCCCTGCCCGTGGGTGCCAATCGCCTGATCTACGAAAGCGGAATGCGGGAGATTGGCCCCAAAGAGCATTTCGACAGCCGCTCGGACAAATATTTTGGAGAGTTCGTGCGGTATGAAATGCAGCCCCGTGACCCGAAACTTCTGCAAACAGCCATCCGGCAGGAGCAGCGCAGTCGAGAACCGGCACGGCCCGGTGATTTCAAAGAACATCTTGCGGCACTGCACACTGGGCTGATCGAGGCCGAGGCGCAGCGTATCGCAACCGATATAAAGCGGCTGGCTGCTCCCAACAGCCCGGACAAGAATCAGTTTATGGTGGAGGTATCTCCCTACTTCACCAAGCTGGCATCCAGCCGGGACATGGATCAGTTGCTTGCCATGCTGCCGTATAAGTCCCTACATCTGTCCAGCGTGAAAGACCGTTTCAGCATCTACGCGCTGGTTGACAAAAACGAAAACCGGGATAGGGGTATCCGCAAGCCCCGCACTTCCGTCCGCAAGCAGCTTTCCGAAACAAAGCAGGCCGCCAGCCCGAAAAGGGCAGCGGCCCGCAGCAAACAACATGAGATGGAGGTCTGACACATGAATTTCAGCGTAGAAGAAGAAAATTTGATTTGTATGTACCACACTTCTGACCGCCGCCGGACGATGGCACAGATGTGGGCCGCTTTGCCGGATATGGACACGGAAATGCGGCGGCTGGCAAATAGCACCATTGCAAAGTTGGAGCGCATGACCGATGCAGATTTTGATGGGCAGAAGTTCGTTTTTGCGGGTGAGTAAATGAGAGAACGCTGGACACGGCAGCTTATTGGCTGCTGTGTCCAGCGTTCTTTTTGCATCACTTATGCAAGAATTTCATGCAAGGAATATTCTTTCAGCAGAAAATATGGTATACTCGGTTTAACAAATTGGAAGTTGTAAAGAGAGGGCGGTGCTATATATTGATTCTTGATTATAGTCAATTCATTACCGAAAGAGGAACAAAGGGAATTGTTAATTTTGCAAGTGCTGATAGCAATGTGTCCGTTTTTAGACACGATTCTGTATGTCCATTTTGCAAGAAGAAAATCGAAAATATAGTATACAAAAAGCATAATCATGATGATTCAGAATGGCTGTTTGGTTCTTTTAATCAATCAGAATATGTTATTCAATGTCAATCTTGCGGTTGGTGGGAGTATAAATACTCAAATCGTAGCGATGCAATTATTGATGGGATTCGTGCATCAGATGTTGAATACTCTTCTGCAATTCTGAAAAGCTACGATGAAGATTCAATAGATGTACCTGTAAAAGCATTAAGAGAATACATTTCCCGAAATCCTGAAGTGATTTACAAAATAAATGCACATAAGATGGAAGACTTGGTGAGGTCTGTGTTTTCTGATTTTTTCCCGTCTTGCACTGTAAAAAAATTTGGACAGACAAGAGATGGTGGACGAGATGGTTTGCTTATTGACGAAAATGGACAACAATTTTTACTCTCCATTAAACGAAGAGAGTCACCAAATGCTACGGAAGGTGTAAGCACATTACGAGATCTTATAGGGGCAACAATTATTGAAGATAATATTAATGGTTGCATTATAGTTTCCACAGCCGATCATTTTTCAAAATCAGCAAAAGATTATGCTGGAAAAGTATTATCTAAAGACATAATAACAGCATTTGATTTGATTGATTGCAAAGAATTTTTGAGAATTACCGATTTAACCAGAAACAAATTACCAATTGCGTGGGAAAAGCTCATCAAATTATGAGTAAAAAAAGAAACCATCTCAATTCAATAGATATTACTATTCTTATAACGCCTTAGCTTTCCGTTTGCGATGCGGAAACGCTATGACCAATGCAAACTTTGGCGGACAGGGGTTCAATTTTACAAGTGAGTAATACCGTCAACACGACAATGACACATTATTTCCAGCAAAAGTAATGTGTTATTGTCAATACAGAAATAGCCGGACACGGTGACCTTGTGGCTGCCGTGTCCGGCTATTTTATTGCTGGATTTGATTAAAAACGAGGAGTTCATTTTCAATATATTTTGTGAGAGTACCTTGTTCATGCAGAGATTCAAGCGACCTAATATATTTTGTATTCTCAACAGATGATTCATGAAAAATTGGATTTTCTTGGCCGAAAATCACTTCTATGTTTTCTACAAAAGACTTTGATAAGTTGTAATTTGCAATATCATTTTTTAGCTCGTTAAGAAACCGTAAAATAAATATACGGTCAGAATCTCCATAAGCAATTACTCGCAAAAAATCGTGTGGAGGTGTCTTGTACAAATTTAATGCTAGTTCTAATTCATCCGCCATAGCTTTTGTTTTTATTAACGTAACATCCTTTGTAAAAATGAATTCTTTCATTCTCTCTTGAAAATAGCCAAAAAAAGTGTTGATAGCTTGTTTTGCTGGTAAACATAGAACTCTTCTTGCTCCATATGCCCCAAAAGCATCGGTGTCATATTCTCCATCAACTCCATATAAATATACCTTGTATTTATGGATATCCGATATATTAGGATTTACGGATTTTCCAATTTTTATTTTGTAAACGACCACTCCCCAAAAATCATATACAACGTAATCATTCCCATCATCATCTGCATAGTAGTGCAATGCATGCCAACCTGAACGACATTTTCTGTTAAGAATATCAACGAGAATTGCGTCTGTAACAATGAAAACAAAGTCTTCAATTGGTTTTTTAAGCAAAATTGCATCAACAATATCTTTGAATCTTTCGGAATTATAAAAATCTATTCCATTGATATAGCAATACCATTCATACGCTATTTTAGCTATTGTACAGAGCATTTCGTTCGATGCAAATAATTTTTCGAGTGAAAAAGTAACGTTCAAAGACGCATCAGACGTGTCCAGTATTTTGATTCTATCTTCTTCAATATCTCTTTTCTTCCTTAATTGGTCAAGACTTCCAACAAGAAACTCCTTTCCATCAATTTCTGAATGATACAAAATCTTTCGGTTTTCATAAAAAGCACTTCTATCTGTGATTTTGACGTTTGGAAGTACAATACCATCTATAATTATATCCGCTTCGTACTTGACTATGTTTCCACTGCGATCTGTTAAACCCAGTGCGTTTCTAAAAAAGGCCAAGTTTTTTATAGCTTTTTTCTCAAAATTATTATTTGTAAAAGCGTTATGCTCTCTGCACACAAATCTTCGAGTAAGCTTCTTTCCTGTTAAAGCACATGAAATAATATCTGATATGGTCAAATCAGTTGAATTACAATAAATGCACTTACACATATATCCTCCAAAACAGAAAATCGATTCGGACTATCATACATTCAGATTCAAATATTTTGTGCGATACGAACTTCATAAAACATTATTCTCCTTATATTAGGAGCTCATCCATGATTTTTTGAATCGCATTGCAGGTATCATCAAAAGAAATATCCTTTGCATAGTCATATTCCATGCCATACTTGTTCCACTGTCTGCGGAGTGTATCGCTATCCCGGATTTCCTGCATAATCTCCGGGTACTGCGTTAAGATTTTAGAACTGCCGCGTTTTTCCGTTGTCCGTTCCAGTGCCCGCCGCAGCGTTGCCTTATCGCACTCGGCTCCGCGCAGGGCATATAGAATATAGATGTCATAGTAATCTCTCGGACGGGTGTTTGCAATATTGCGGGACAGTACGGTTTCCAGCTTTTCGGCCAGAACTGTTTCGAGATTGTAGGCCAGAACGCTGATTGTGCGGTCATCGAACAGCATTGAAAAGGTGTACTCGATCTCGCGGGGCGTTATCATATCGCCAGTGGTGACATCCACCGTCAGCGGAACGCTGATCGGTGGGTAGTTGGCTTTCAGCGATACCCGGATTCCGGGGTAATCGTCTGTTTCCCGGATGTCCGCAACGCCCACAACTTCAAACTGTACATCATCGTCAATCTGGACTGCAGACACATCTTTGAAAATGGAAAGGATGGCTTCATGGGTCAGCGTAAAGCCCTTGATGGTCGTGTCCAAATCCATAGTGGCCTGTGTGTCCAGACCAACGATAGCCGACACCAGAAAGCCGCCTTTGATGATAAAGTTATGCTTATACGGTGAAAGCGAAATGCGTTCCAGCAGTCTTTCCAGCATATAGTTCTGCATCACGAGTTGCGCGGAAATATGCTTCTCGGCTGCTTTCTTTTTAATATAGGCTTTTAACTGCATCGGATTTTTTGTAATCATAATAAAATCTCCATGTAGCGCAGAACCTTTGGCTTCACACGAAGTCGTTCTGCGTACTGCATCAATTTGTGAATGTCTTTGTCTTTGGATGCGGCGTAACGCTTCATGGCTGCACCAACAATTTGAATATCGCTCCTGCTGCCGCGCAGGATGTCGCACAGCGTCCGTTCCAAATCGTAAACACGAATGGGATTGCCGGATGGTGATTGGATTTCAATAATACCAAAGTCATAATTTTCTGGAATGGCACGCTTGACGATCAAATCTTCCTGCTTCAAAGACAGTGCGTTGTAACCCTTGGGAAAGGTCATCGTGTACCTTGCCGGAGTGCGGTCAGAATAGCCCAGCAGATAGAGAGCAGTATCATGTGAATAGATGCCGCGACTATACTTCCGCTGCAACAGGTAAAAATCATCTTCCCATGCACTGCTCTGTACATACAGGCCGCGCCCGAAACGGTATAGTTCCCCGCTCTCGACAAAATCATGCAGATAGCCCCGATGTAAGCCGGCTTTCGTCAACTGTGCGGCCGTAATGATGCCATTGGGGGCAGACTGCACTATTTTTTCTACTTTGCCCATGTTGTTCATGCTATCACCTCACTTGACATTCACACATTATATTATATAGAAATAATGTGTGTTCGTCAACAGTGAATTGACAATCACACATTATTTTAGTTAAAAGTAATGTGTCGTTGTCAAGTAATGCTCACAGGGTCTTATCCCTCTCTTGCCTGTGATTCGGGAACAGAACACCGTCCACATTCTGCTTGATGATGTCATATTCCTGCATCTGGCGTTTGGCTTCGGTGTACTGCCGCTGCAGATGGTCTTTCTGCTCGGCCAATAGCTTATACTCGTCTTTCAGGGCGTAGAGGTCGGGCAGCTTTTGAAAGCCCTGCTCTTTCAGGGCCTTGGCTGCGGCCTCATAGAGAATCAAGGTGCATTCGTGACTGCGTCGGAACTGATTTTTGTCAGCAGCTCGCTGATATTCCTGCACCAGTGGACGCAGTTCTTTATAGGTTGCGACATCCTTTATCAGTACGGACATTTCTGCAAGTCTGCATTCGGCTGCTTTCAGCGCAGCGGCAGCTTCGGTGCTGGCGGCGGTGATCTCGGCCACACGATTTTCCAAATCCGGGTAACTATCAATTTCATGCTCCGTCAGGAAGTTCAGCGTCCGGGCAGCCTGTTTCAGATTGTGGAGTTTTGCCCACTTCTCATACCCTGCGGACTGCTGGGCCTTGATGCTGTTTTCCAAATCAATCCGCAGCGAAATTTTACGGGTTTCTTTGGGCTTCCGCTCCGCGAACCGCCCTTTGATGCGTTCGATGATGGCTTCCTCGGTATAGGTTTCTCCCAACGTTTTGCAGCGGGTGAACCGCTCCTGTCCGGGTGCGCGAAACGAAACGTACTTGCCCCGCTTGACCTCGTAGCCCTGCTCCTGCAGGAGCCGCAGAAAATCGTCAAAATCCTTGGCCTGCGGGATGACTGCATCTATGGCAACTTTCAGCTTTGCCTTCCAGCTTGTGCCCTTGCGGTGTGCGTCCCACTCGGCATAGCTCTTGCCCCGGTCTTGACCGGGCATCACCACGGACAGGCCGTATTCCTTGCATAGTCGATCGCTAGTGCGCCGGATATAGGCATAACTCTGTCGGTTGGAAACATACTTGCGCTGGTTCACCATATCCACAGCACCGAAGATAATGTGGTTGTGAACGTGTCCTTTGTCAATGTGGGTGGTCAACACATAGGGATATTTTCCTTGCAGGACTTCATCTGCAAGCTGCCGACCAATCTCGTGGGCCTGCTCCGGCGTGGTTTCGCCCGGTGCGAAAGACTGTATCAGGTGGTGGGCCAGATTGTTGCCTTTCTGCATGGCCTGCGAGAGCAGTAGTTCAAACTCGATGTCGGCAGTTTCGTAGGAGCAGGCAAAGGAGGACACCAGCATTTTTTCGTCCGTCTTGGCCGGATTCTCGATGTAGTCCAATGCCTTTTTCAGCGTTGACTTGATAGGATGTATCTTTGTAACTGCCATATCTGTGCCAGCGCTCCTTTGATGTCCGCAACATCTTGCGTGTACAGCGGCCCCATGCTGTTCAGCCGCCGCGCGATCTGGTTAATATTGACACCAATCTTTTGCAGTTCGGCGGTCTGCGCCCGGATGTCGGTGGTGTCGATGTGGACAACATAACCATCTATCGCCATCTTTCGCAGATAGGCGGCCATATTCCGGGTTGGTATCAATTTCATTTTTTCTCGAATCAACCTCCGTTCTTCTTCCGTCACATAAAATTTGACCTGCACGGTTCGTTTTCTGCCTTTCATTCGTTTTACTCTCTTTTCCGTTTTGAGGGTTTGGGACACTTCCCAACAAGCTGTTTTGCAGAGCAAAATACGGAAGTGGGTACACACTTCCTATGCTTGCTGCTGTCGCTGCTGTCGCAACCCTTCCCTCGTTTTCCCTCTACTAATACTACAAATTCAACTGGTAAGAATGGCTTGCCCATTGTCAAATATTTTGTTGTTGACAAGCGAATACACTTGTGCTATTCTGATAACAACGTTACCGATATCGTTGTTATCTAAAGGGGTGATAGAATGTCGTTGCCGGATCGGAGAATTGATCCCAAGATACTTAAAAGTGCAGAAGAAGAATTTATGGAAAAGGGGTTTGCAGATGCCTCCTTGCGGGAAATATGCAAAAAAGCCGGTGTAACAACAGGAGCCATGTATAAGCGATACCCTGGCAAAGAAGCTTTGTTTGAAGCAGTAGTTGGTCCAACACTTCAGGATATTGAGGAGATGGCGCTTAATATCGAACGGTACGATTACGAGCAGCTGGCACATGGCAAAATGCAATCCGTATGGGATATGTCAAGCACAACACTTAAAACGATTGTGCGTTTTTCCTATGAGCGATACGATGGATTCAAGTTGCTCCTGTGTCGTTCGGAAGGTTCGACACACGCAAATTTCTTACATGATTTCGTATCTCACCATGCAAAGCAAACGGTCAAATTTTTAGAGGCAGTTACCCAGCAAGATGGTAGAGACAACCAGATTGATGAAGAGGAAATCCACATGTTGCTGACAGCCTTTTGGTCTACGCTGTTTGAGCCAATCGTTCATGATTTGCCTTTGGAAAAAGCATTACGCCACTGTGAATATGTGGCAAAACTATTTAACTGGCAAGCTATTTTTGGCTTTTAGCTTAATAGGCTAAAAGCCAAAAAAATCCACATTGGTTAGCGACCGCTAACGAGGAAGGAGAAAACAATGAAAAGTAACACTGCAAAATTAAAAAAATCAGACAAAATGAACGTTCGCGATTACATAACCGCTGCCATCTTATATGTGCTTATGTTTCTGGTCTATGCGGGAGTTGGCGCACCCATTGGTATGACCGTCGCTGGCAGCTTGTTTGTCTTTGCGGCCTGTGCAGTGGTTTGGGGAACCATTTTCATGCTTCTGTTTACGAAAGTGAATAAGAAAGGAATCGTCTTGTTGTTTGGGTTAATTTGGGCGGCAATGCAGCTTATGAGTTTTTGGGGTGTTGCGCTGGTAATTGCCGTTGGCGCGGTGATTGCTGAACTTTTCTGGCGCACATTGGATCGGCACAAGTTTTCTACCATGTTGCTGTGCTTTACCGTTCAGGTGGTATTTCTCTATCTGGGCATGACGATTCCACTTATTTTTATGAAAGATATGTATTTGGCCGCAGTATCCGCCTATGCGGATCTCTACTCCACAGTGTTTGATATGCTTATCGGGCCAATGTTCTTTGTGGGTCTTGCCGCCACTGTGGTGGGATGTGTGGTTGGAGCATTTCTTGGAAAACTGTTGCTGAAAAAACACTTTCAAAAAGCGGGGATCGTATGAGCAGGGATATCAGACACATTCGTTTTTTAGAGCTGGACCCACGAATGAAGCTCTTGCTGGTGGTTGTCTTTGCGTCAGCTACTTTTAGTGCGCCAAATCTGTTGGCCCTGATTTGGATGTATCTGCTGGTTGTAGTTCTGTATCTGGCTCGTGGTCTTTGGTTGGGCGCAAAAAAGACTGCAATGCTATTTGCTGTGTTCCTGCTAATAAACCTAATTCTTTCTTTCGTACCGCAAAGCAAATTCGCTGCGGGCGTGGGTATGATTCTATTCATGCTGGAACGAGTTGTAGTGTTTTTTGTCATGGGAGCGTGGATGGGCAGCAAGCTACGAGTCAGTGATTTTGTGACTGCGATGCAGAATATGCACGTGCCTAAAGGTGGTACTATCGCACTGGCGGTAGCTTTCCGTTACATCCCGACAGTACAGGATGAATTCCGTTCTATCAAAAATACTATGATGCTACGCGGCATTGGACTGACAGTGCGAAATGTGCTGCTTCACCCAGTTAAAACCTGTGAATATGCCATTGTTCCGTTGATTATTAGGAGTATGACGATATCGGATGAACTGGCCGCTTCAGCCATGACACGAGGGTTGGATTTGGAATCAAAGCGCACCTCTTATCGGGAGGTACGTTTACGAGTGACCGACTTTTTATATGCAGGCGCCGTTATTTCCGCTGTAATTGCTGGAATTACTGGCAGTGCTTTGCTTGGGAGGTAAAGATATGATTCAAATTGAACACGTTTCCTTCCAGTATGCCAATGCAAAGGAACCGGCCTTGCGGGATGTGAGCCTTACTATCCAAAAAGGGGAATTTGTAGTTCTGTTGGGTTCCTCGGGCTGTGGAAAAACGACCATCACCCGGTTGATTAACCGCTTAGTTCCAGAGTTTTTTGAAGGGGAGTTGGAAGGAAGGGTCATTGTAGATGGGCAGAATACAGATGAACTGTCAATCCAGGATTTGGCTGGTGTGGTAGGCTCCGTTTTTCAGGATCCACGGTCTCAGTTTTTTGCCACGGATACAACAGCAGAAATTGCCTTTTCCTGTGAGAATGTGGGCATTCCAAGAGAAGAAATCTGTCGGCGTATTGAACAGGCGGCTAACGACCTGCAAATTCAGCGCTTATTGGAGCGCAGCATTTTTGAACTGTCCAGCGGTGAAAAGCAGTCTATTGCTATCGCCTCAGTCTACGCACTTGCCCCTAAAATTCTGGTGCTGGACGAACCCTCTGCTAATCTGGATGCTGCAGCCACCGAGCATTTGATGAAGATTCTCCATACACTCAAACAACAGGGGTATACCATTATTATATCTGAGCACCGCATCCATTATCTGAAAGACATTGCAGATCGTGCCGTTTTGATTGAATATGGACAGATCACAAGAGAATTGGATGCCTCTGCCTTCCGTTCCCTTTCCAACGAGGAGGCTAACCGAATGGGGTTAAGGAGTACGGATCTTCTAAGTATACGCCCACCTGTGACGCAGAAAAAAACCGGAGCGGAGGAACAAATTTGTCTGGAAAATCTATCCTACCGCTATACCAGAGAAAGTGAGACGCTGGCAAATGTGAACCTCTCTGCCAGGAAAGGAGACATCGTTGGTATCGTCGGAACCAACGGCGTAGGGAAAAGTACGCTGTTGGAAATTGTGTGTGGTTTAAAAAAAGAAACCAATGGGGAGGTTCGATTTGGTGGCCAAGCGGTGAATAGTAAAACCAGGGTGCGCGATACTTTTCTTGTCATGCAGAGCAGCGACTACCAGCTTTTTACAGAAAGTGTGGAAAAAGAACTGTTTCTGGGTAATGACGGCAATGAGGAACTGCAAAAAAAAGGCCGTATGCTGTTGGAGCGGATGGGATTATTGGATTATCGACAGCAACATCCTGCATCAATGTCAGGCGGCCAGAAGCAGCGCCTTTGCATTGCGGTAGCTTGTATGAAAGACACAGATGTGATTTGTTTCGACGAGCCTACCAGCGGCCTGGACTATTCCAGTATGGTCAATGTTTCTTCCCTTCTACATGAACTGGCAGAACAGGGCAAGACCCTCCTGGTGACCACCCATGATTACGAATTTTTAATGCATACCTGCACCCATATTTGCTATCTGCTCAACGGCAGGGTGGAAAGTTTCTTTCCTGTAGAACCCAGATATACACCGCAGATCTATTCTATTCTCTTTCAGAAGGAGGTTGTTTTATGAAGAAGCAAGGTCTTGCAGGTAGTATCCTGTCTTATGCTACGCCATGCAAGGGAAAACTGATTATATCTGTAATTTGTGCATTACTGTCGGTTGCAGGGGGCATCATCCCTTATGTTGCCGCTTACCGTATTATTTGCCTGTTTTTTAACCAAACCGCCACGGCGGAGACGATCCTTTACTGGACCATTGTTGGCACGATCGGTTTTCTCGGCAAGGTTCTGTTTCATGCCATCTCCACTACGCTTTCCCACATTTCTGCATATACCATTTTGGAGTTGATGCGAAAGCGGGTCGCCGAGAAACTGATGAAGGCTCCGCTTGGAGTGGCCCAAGGAATCAACGCTGGTCGCGTAAAGAATATTGTGGTAGATCAGATTGAGAATATTGAAATCCCCCTGGCTCATGTGATTCCAGAGGGCGCCGGGGCGCTGGTATTGCCGATAGCGGTATTCTCTTATCTCTGTATGATTGATTTCCGTTTGGCTCTGGCATCGCTGATTACCATCCCTTTGGCGCTTATTCCATATGGAATGATGTTGGGCGGCTACAATAAAACCTACCAAGTCTATATGGAAGCCAATGAGCACATGAACAATGTAGTGGTTGAGTACATGGAAGGCATTGAAGTTGTGAAAGCTTTCAACCAGTCGACCTCGTCCTATGAGAAATATCGGAAAGCGGTAGAGAACTTCAAGCAAACCACCTTGAATTGGTACAAATCAACATGGAAATTTACTACCCTTGGTGCCAGTATTCTGCCGACAACTCTACTGGGTGTATTGCCGATTGGCACGCTGCTTTATCTCTATGGCAGCACAACCCTGCCAAAAATCACTATGGCAATGCTGCTCTCTATGGGCATGGTCAGCAGTTTGGGCCGCATGATTCTGTTTTTTAATCAGCTAAAATCAATTCAGTATTCTGTCAATATTGTAAATAAGACCTTTGATATTGCAGAATTGCCATTGGCAATGGAGGAAAAACCAATCTCGGCTCATGACATCCTAATGGAGCATGTGACCTTCTCCTATACCGGAAAAGAAAATGTAATCCATGACATAAATCTTGCTATCCCGGAGGGGGCATTTTATGCTCTTGTCGGCCCGTCTGGTGGAGGTAAATCGACACTGGCCCGCCTGGTGGCACGTTTCTGGGATCCGACAGAGGGAGCCATCCGGATTGGTGGCGTAAATATCAAAGACATTCCTCTGACAGAGTTGGCCGATCAGGTGAGCTTTGTTACACAGGATAATTTTCTGTTTAACTGCTCCATTTTGGAAAATATCCGGCTAGGCAATCCGCAAGCCACAGATGAGCAGGTTTTGGAGGCGGCCCGAAAGGCACAATGCGACGAATTTATCAACAAGCTGGAACAGGGGTATCAGTCCAGCGCAGGCGAGGCTGGAGACCGGCTGTCTGGTGGTGAGAGACAGCGTATTGCAATCGCCAGGGCTATTTTGAAGAATGCTCCCATCGTGATTTTGGACGAGGCCACATCTTTTACTGATCCAGAGAATGAGGCCAAAATTCAGGAAGCTATCGCAGAGTTGACCCGTGGTAAAACGCTTCTGGTCATCGCCCACCGCCTCTCCACAATCAAGAATGCAGATAGGATCCTTTTGATTGAAAAAGGACGAATCGCGCAAAGCGGTACTCATGAGGAACTATTGGAAAGCAGCGCTCTTTATAGAGATATGTGGCAGGCTCACATTGGCGCAAAGAAATGGTCAGTTGGGTTAAGAGGGGAGGTTTTCGCATGATTAGAATTCTCAAACGGCTGTTCCGTCTGATGAGTCAGTACAAGGGGCGGCTCTATCTTGGCATTGCCCTCTCAATGATCTCCAATATTCTTGGCATTGTTCCTATTATCTGCGGAGTCTGGACAATTAAGCTGATTCTTGATGACAGCAACGGGGCAGCAGTGTTGGAACCGGTATATGTTCTCCAACTCACCACAATCATCCTTGGTTCAGTTTTGCTCCGATGGCTGTTCGCCTATATCCGGGCAACCCGGCAGGATAGCATTGCTCATGAGGTAACCTGTGCAGAACGACTGAAGATAGGTGATATTCTTAAGCGGGTTTCGCTGGGATTTCTCCAGCGGAAAAACATGGGGGAATTTACCACTGCTATCACCACAGATTTGGCTTTTTTTGAAATGCAGACGATGAATGTTGTCAATAACATTATTGACAGCTACATATTTCTTGCAATCACGATAATATGGCTGCTATGCTTTTCTCCTTTTTTGGGGGGCGCCGCGCTATTGGCTGTGGCAATTTCCACAGCCGGGCTGCAACTTATCGAGCGCCAAAGCCGTAAAAATTCCCCGATTCGGCAGGAAAGTATCAATGAGATGGCAGATGAGATTGTTCAGTATGTCCGCGGGATGGCTGTTGTCAAATCTTTCAAGCAGGAAGGTGTAGCCTCTGACGGCCTCTACCGGGCCTATCATAAGTCGAAAGAAATTAACATTAAGATGGAACGGAACTTTGCTCCTTGTGACGCATTGCACCGGCTCGGCCTATACATGGGCACCATGGCAATCACCTGCATCACAGCCCTTCTTGCACTCCAAGGGGAAATGGAACTGTATATGGCGATTATGTTGATCGTTTACAGTTATATCATGTTTAACACGATTGAGTCGGCAAATAATTCCCTTCACATTCTGGAAATGCTGGATACAGTAGCGGAGAAACTTCAGAGTATTGAAGATGCTGAATTCATTGATAAAGACGGAAAAGATGTTTCTATTAACCAGTACGATATTGAGTTTAAGGATGTGTCCTTTGGCTATGATAGTCGGGAAGTTTTAAGCCATATCTCCTTCCGTATCCCGCAGAACACCACAACAGCGATCGTAGGACCATCCGGCAGCGGGAAAACCACAATCTGCAGTTTATTGGCTCGGTTTTATGATGCACAGAATGGAGAAATACAAGTGGGAGGCCACAATGTTCGGGAATTTACCTGCGATTCTCTACTGAAAAATATCAGTATGGTATTCCAAAATGTGTATTTGTTCCACGATTTAATTCGCAACAATATTTTGTTCGGAAAACCAGATGCCTCCGAGGAAGAAATAATTGCCGCCGCCAAAGCCGCCCGATGCCATGATTTTATTATGGCGCTCCCGGATGGCTATAACACAGTCGTTGGTGAGGGTGGCTCTACCCTATCTGGTGGAGAAAAGCAACGCATTTCGATTGCTCGGGCTATGCTAAAAAACGCCCCCATTGTCATCCTTGATGAAGCAACTGCCAGCATTGATCCAGAAAATGAACATCTTATTCAACAAGCCATCGGCAATCTTACTCACGGTAAAACCATTATTGTGATTGCCCATCGCCTTGCGACTATTGAAAGCGCAGATCAGATCTTGGTGATTGATGAGGGAAAGGTTGTCCAAAGGGGAACTCATCAGCAGCTTGTCTCGCAAAATGGGTTGTATAAACGATTTATCTCCATCCGCGAACAAGCTGAGGGTTGGGCCATTGGATAAACAGAGGATGGACGAAAGGGAGAATTATATATGAATAGTAAATGGACTGGTAAAGATTTCGGGATTACAGCCGGGATTTCCTTGGTTTACTTTATGATAACCATGGTGGTCATGATGTCCGGGGCACTTACGCCCATTCTGTGGATTTTTATGCCAGCTCTAATTGGTTTTTTTACGGGAATCCCATATCTGTATATTGTGGCAAAGGAAGCGAAACCCGGTGTTGTGTTTTTAATGAACCTGATCGTAGGTGTAATCTATTTTATTGCCGGGGAACTCTCCAATCTGGTCATTGTTACCTTAATTATCACCACCGTTCTTGCAGAGGGCGTACGGAAAGTTGGCGGTTACCATAATCTCAAGACGACACTCCTTAGTCATGTCATATTTTCCTTTGGTATGTTCGGTAATCCTCTCTATATCTGGGCGTTCCCCGAATACACGGTTGCACGCGCCACAGAGGAAATGTCGGCCGAATATGCGGCAGTCATGCAGAATGTTGCGCAGATATGGATGCTGCCGGTTATGATTGCTGCAACTGTTGTACTGGCTCTGGTGGGCAGTATACTTGGGAAAACAGTTCTAAAAAACAACTTTCCAACGCTGCGCTGATCTGAATGAAGGGAATCCTGTTCCTAAAGGAAGGAGACCAACCATGCTGACATCTATGGATAAACGCACCGTAAAACTTCGGGCATCCGGCGAAGATTACCTAGAGGCCATACTTGTTCTCCATAAGAAGATGGGCATGGTGCGCTCCGTGGATGTCGCCCGGCACATGGAGGTGTCAAAGCCCAGTGTGTGCCATGCGGTGGCGACCCTGCGGGACAGGGGCTTCCTGACAATGGACGGCGACTATTTCCTTCATCTGACCGATGTGGGCCGGGAAGTGGCGGAGCAGATCTACGAAAAGCACCGCTTCTTTACCGACCGGCTGATCGAGGTCGGCGTAGACCCGGTAACGGCGGAAAAGGACGCCCTGCCGGATGGAGCATGTCATCAGCCAGGAGTCCTTCGAGCGTCTGCGCGATGCCTATAAAACCAAAAAGGAATGATCCGCCCGCATAGCAAACGGGTAAAACAGTAACGCGGCCGGGCACATCGAACCCGACCGCGTTATTCGTCTTTTTGAAATGCTTCCGCCTGTTTGCAAAGCGCAATATATTTTTCAATTTCCGCCTCGCTTTTCCCGGCAAAGAAGTCTACAACTGTTTTTGAAACCGTCTGATTTACCATGTCTGGAAAAATGGCAGCATCCACGCTGATATTTAACTCTTGGGCGACAAGAGCCACCGTTTCAAATTTGGGGTTACTCTGGCAGGTTTCCAAATCTATGATTGTACGGGCGTTCATATTGAGCCGTTCAGCCAATTTTCTCTGTGTCAAATGCTGCCGCTTACGTTCTGACCGAACTTTCCATGCAAACAAGTCAAGAGGATTGTTCACTATACGTCACCTCCATCTCATTGTATGGTGTGCTATCGCTCATATAAATAACCATACAACTCATGTAAAGTGAGTTATAACTCATATTTCGGAGTAAAGGGAGATATGGATGAGAGCGCCAACACAAAGGAGGTCAAAATAAGGCGGGGTTTACCGTTTGTACGGCGGACGCCCATGCCACTACGAAAAAGATTCCAATAACGCAGCAGCGAGCCATGCTCATGAAAGTGAGTTATGGCTCGCTTTTTATCTACTACGGTTCACATCTTACAAAACCCGTCTCTTTGAGTGCCTGGGCGTGGGCTGCCGCTCCCCGCCCCGTTTCGTTCCGGCCTGTCAACCCGAACGAAACGAAAGGAGCCAAGTATGAGCGGCAAAAAAATTTTTCAGATAGATCCAGAAAACCGGCCAAACCGGACCGTTAGTGAACGAGTAGTGAGCGAAAGGGGAAGAAAAGAGCTGCCTCCCAGCACGAGGGGAGGTGAAAACTTGAAACCAAACCGCTACTACGAACACAAGCAGCACGCCTTTGACAGCTACTGCAAAAAGGTGTTGAAATGCGAGGCATGTAACGGCTATCGGCAGATCAGCCGTCATCAAAAACGTTTTGCATCTTTGGAGGAACTGTCCGAGGCAGACGTGGCCCAGCTTGCAGTTTACGATCGTTACTCATGGGAGTATACGGCTTTTCCCGTGGGAAATGCTGTTGTGCTAATCGAGAACGACCGATTGGCCACAGCACTTCTACGGCTGTCACCAAAAGACCGGGAAATTTTTATGATGCACTGGTTTCTATGGATGATAGACGAACAGATAGCAAAGTGCATGGGCATGGCCAGAAGAACGGTCAATACTCGCAGGTATAAAGCCTATCGGCTGCTGAAAAAGCTGATGGGAGGTGAAGCGGATGACTAAATCTGCGCACACACGGGCATCGCTGCTTCCTTACCCGATAATCGCTGCCGCTGTTGCAGGAGACGCCGAAGCAGTGAGCCGGGTAGTCCAGCATTATTCCAGCTACATTGCTGCACTGTCAATTCGGACGAGCTATGGCTCTGACGGCTATCCTCGTCTGCAAGTTGATGAAGAACTGCGCAATCGTCTGGAAGCAAAACTGATAATTGCTATCCTTGATTTTGACTTGACCTGATTCAACGTAGGCATCGTGTGTTGTTCCCCTTTCCATACGATGCCTTTTCTAGTTCTTTGACAAAGAAAGCCCGCAGGACAATGGCGGTGCATTATAGGGCAAACGGATACGTTGCTGTCTGTATCGAGCCGGACGGCGGGTGCGCCACGATGCTTTTCTTTGAAAAGTGGAGCGATCACCACCACGCCGCAATGCAAGTGCGGCTGCTTGCGGGCCATGACATACAGGCAGGCTGATACTCCCTTACCGTCAAAGTCCGAGCGTTCAGAGCGTCGCAGGCAATGAGTAGGGCTGCATGAGGAATGCAGGGGTGAGATTCCCGTGGGCTGCTGCCAGCAGCCGTCCGTTGGCTCATTTTTTGATTTTTAAGAAAGGGGATTTTTACGATGCAAGCGAAAAAGACAAACCCTGAAAAAACAAAAAATCCAGAGATGCTTACTCTGGATTCGACTTATCGTATTGGCAATCGCTCCTTTATCGTTGAGCCGGTGTTCAAAGAAGAAAGTTCCCAGACCTTAGGAGAAGTTCTTCTCCGGCTGATGAAATCCGAAAGCGAAAAATTATAATGACCTTTCGGGAGGCAGCGGACAGAGAAAGCGGATCGTGTTATAATATAGGTGTACAAGTGAATTTGCTATTCGACTGTCCCAAGAAAGGAGCGAGTATGAAACAGTCGAGTAACAAGAAATCCCGTGAAGCAACCGCTTTTCTCTATGAGCGTCTTTCCCGTGATGATAATTTGGAAGGCGAGAGTTACAGCATCGGCAACCAAAAGAAACTGCTCACCAAGGTTGCAAAGGAAAAAGGCTATACCAATCTGGTTCACTTTCTGGATGATGGCATTTCCGGCGTGACCATGAACCGTCCCGGTTTCGTTGAAATGATGCAGCAGCTCGAACAAGGGAAAGCCTCCGCTGTGTTCGTCAAAGACCTTTCCCGTCTGGGCCGAAACTATATTGAGGTCGGACGGCTGACAGAAGAATTTTTCCCGGACCATGATATCCGACTTGTTGCCGTTTCGGACAACATCGACACGGCCGAGGGAGAAAATGAACTGGCACCCATCCGAAACCTGTTCAATGAGTGGTATGCCCGTGACATCAGCAAGAAACGCCGTATCAGTAATAAAATCAAAGGCAACTCCGGCGAACCGATGGGACTTCCTCCCTATGGATATATCAAGGACCCGAACAATCCCAAGTATTGGGTCATTGATGAAGAAGCTGCACAAGTTGTCCGGCGCATTTTTGATATGACGTTGGAGGGCTTCGGCACAGAACAGATTGCCACCCAGTTTGAAAAGGAAGGCATCCTGACGCCGCAGGCCTACTGGATTCAGAAAGGCATCGGCCGTCCCGGAAAGACCAAGACGCGCCCCGCCACCAAGTGGAATGGCTCCACGATTACCCATCTTCTGTACCAGCAGGAGTATTGTGGGGATATTCTGAACTTCAAAACCTACTCCAAATCCTACAAGAATAAGAAGCGGATTCATAACGCCCCGGAGAATTGGGTTGTGTTCCAAAATATTCACGAGCCAATTATTGAACGTGCCGTGTTTGAGCAGGTACAGCAGAAGCGCGGAAAAATGCGCAAACGCCGTACCAACAACGGAGAACACAATATGTTCTCTGGCTTGCTTGTCTGCGCAGACTGCGGCTGCAATCTGCATTTCCACTTCAATCAGGGCAACCCGGAAATCAAGTATTTCAACTGCTCCAACTACAAGGGCAACCGTGGCACCTGCCAATCCACCCACTACATCCGGGTAGACTTTCTGGAAGAAGTGGTGCTGGGGGAGATTCGGCGGCTGACCAAGTTTGCCAGCCTCTACGAGAACGACTTTCTGAAAGCTGTTATCGGGCACTCCCAGCAGGCGGACGAAGCCGACCGCAAGCTGAAAGAGAAAGAGTTGAAAGCACTCCTTGCCCGTGATGAAGAACTGGACGGCCTCTTTGAGCGCCTCTATGAGGACAATGTTTCCGGCAAAATCTCTGATGAACGCTTTTCCAGAATGTCCCGGAGATATGAGGACGAGCAAAAGGAGCTGACCGAGAAAATCAAACAGCTCCGCTCCGAAATCGAAAAGCAGAGCAGCCGCACCATGACAACGGATATGTTCATCAGTCTAGTTCGCAAGTACATCAGAGCAAAAAAGCTGACACCCCGGATGCTGAATGAACTGGTGGAAAAAATCGAAGTGTTCAATGCAGAAAAGGTCAATGGTGTATGGGAGCAGCGGCTCCGCATTCACTACAGCTGCGTGGGCACCATCGAGATTCCAAGCGCACTTCCTTTACCGACACCCGATGTGTCGGTAAATACAAGAAAAGGCGTAGTTGTGAACTACGCCCCCTGTGATGTCGCTATTTAGCAAATAAAAAAATGACGAACGTTCTTTGACAGCTAAATGCTGTAAGAACACTCGTCATGGTGCAGGAATGCAATCCAAATCCGAACCACTTCCCTTTGATGCAGCTTCTGCCGCTTCCTCAAATGTGACGGTCTGTGTCCCTTCCTTATAATTGAAGGTTATCAAAACCTTATCATCGTACAGGTAAATCGCATTGATGAACGTATCCACCAACGCCTGCCGCTGGTCTTTCAGACGCATATCCAGCTTGCGGAAACGGAGCAGCCAGAACCGGATGAACTCTTCGGTTACTTTCGGCTTCGCCAGCTTTTCTTCTGCAATGCGGGCTTCAAGCTCACGCTTGGTTTCTTCGAGCTGCTCCAACCGTTCCTTGGTGGAACTGGTCAGGATACCGGCCTGAATCGCATTCAGCATATTCTGGATACCCGATTCCGCATCCCGGAGCTGCTTCTCGTAAAGGGGAATGTTGGTATTCTCCTTGTTTTGCAGATCCATCACCTTGGCAATGATGGATTCCATGGCGGCATCATCCTTGACAAGCTGCATAGTCTGGTTGACCACCAAATCTTCCAGCCACTGTTTGCGGACGGTTTTCTTTTTGCAACCCTTCTTCTTTTTGGCGGTGGCACATTTATAATAGCGGTGGACTTCTCCCGTCCGACTCGTGCCGCTTTCACCAAACATCAGTGCACCGCAGTAACCGCAGTACAGCTTGGTGGTCAGCAAGTAATCATCCTCTGCCTTTCTCCGGGCAGGGGCTTTCTTGTTTTTTGCGATCTTTTCCTGAACATCGTTGAAAAGATCCACAGACACGATGGGTGGGATAGCATCTGGAATCAGGATGTCACGGTATTTCAACTCGCCGATATAGCGGCGGTTGCTCAGCATATGCTGGATGACGTTGAAGGTCATCGGCCCACCACGCTTATTCTTGATGCCCTTTTCGTTCAGCCAGTCCCGAATCTCCCGCATGGTCTGTCCGTCATTGTACCGCTGGAAGGTTTCTGCTACAAAGGGAGCAGTGAGCGGGTCGATTTCAAAGCGGTGGTCTGCGTTGATGATATAGCCAAAGGGAATGGCACCGCCAGTGAACTTTCCTTTCAGTGCGTTTTCGGTCATGCCGCGCACAACCTTTTCAGACAGGTCAGCGGAATAATACTCGGCATAACCTTCCAGCACCGATTCCAGAATGATGCCCTCCGGCCCCTCGGAGATGATCTCGGTGGCAGACATGAGCTTGACACCGTTCTTTTTCAGCTGGGTCTTATACCGGGCACTGTCGTAGCGATTCCGGGAAAAACGGTCGAGCTTCCAGACCAACACGATATCAAACAGCTTTTTGTCGCTGTCTTTTATCATCTGCTGAAACTCCGGGCGGTTGTCTGTCTTGGCAGAGATGGCACGGTCAATGTAGTGCTTGACGATGGTGATGCCGTTCTTTTCCGCATAGGCCGTGCATTCCCGGATCTGACCTTCGATGGATTCTTCGCGCTGGTTGTCGCTGGAATAGCGAGCGTAGATCACTGCGGTCATGGCAGACACCTCCATTTATACATCATTGAACGGCAATACGTTCATCAAAACATTGTTTCGTATAATGTATATACCATAACTTGAGATAGATTGCAATAGGGAAAATAACTGCCCAACAACAAAAAGCCCCATTCGCCATTGAGCCAAACCTCTCAAAAAACCAATGGGGCACAATTACTTACAGATTCTCGCTGAAGAATTTCTCCATGGCAGCGGCACTTGCTTCCTCATCGCCGCCCTCAACAGTCACAGTGACGGTATCTCCCTTCTTGATACCCAGCCCCATAACCGCCATCAGCTTAGTTGCCACAGCAGACTTACCTGCCGCATTTTCCAGCGTAATGGTGCTGTCCAATGCTTTGGCTGCTTTCACCAGCAGACCAGCCGGACGCGCATGAACGCCGTTTGCATCCTGAACGGTATAGATGAACTTCCTCATTTCTTTCTCCTTATAATTTAGATTTCACTTATCAACCGGGTCAATTTTCATCCAGACAAATTCTGCTTTCCAAACTATACCATTTTAGCCGCTGCGGATTGAACATACGGGCAGTACAATTTTTTTGAACGAACCTGCCATTGACTTTTTGCGCAAAGAGATTCATATCACTGTTTTCTGCACAGGATGCATCCTGATGCATTGGCAAGACGAGCTGTGCTCCCAGTGAAGCACATTCTTCTGCATACGATTCTGCCGATGCCGTTGCAATTCTTTGCCGGAGAAGCAATCCGGGTCGTCTGTTTTTCCACGCTGCCTGCAAGTCTGTCAGGTCAACGCCCGCCGCAAACCCGATAAAAAATCCATTTTTTAATGTGAAAGCATAGTTCGTGTTATACAAGCAACCATACGAGTTCAGCGGCCCAATCATGGGATTCTCCGGGTCAGCAAACATTTTTCCTCCATCAAAATTGCTCACGGTTCCCAAATCCGTGTGATTTCCTGAAAAAGTATTCAGTGTAAAATCATCAAAATGATAGGTCAAACCGGGAACAATCGGGTGAATACAGGCCTCTGGAACTTGAAATGCAGCGGACAGTTCTCTTGCAAAAATCCGGTCACAGATCACAGTAGGCCGTGCTTGCTTAAACAGATCTGGCAAATTTGCAGTATGGTCAAAATGCGAATGGTTGATTGTGACATAGTCTACCTTTCCAAGTTCATCTGCGTCAAAAGCCGGTGTGCAAACTTCCTTCCATGCCTTTGGATTCTGCGGAAAAAAAGGGTCTGTCATCAAAATTTTTCCGCCGGGCAGCTCAAACTGAAAGCACTGGGCGTGAATCCATCGAAATCGCAAAATAGGCACTGCAATCGAGGTTTGATACGGTGTCTTTGGCGTTTCCTGCAAAGGAATAATCTTATCAAGCTCCATAAAAAATCTCCTTCACCACTTAAAAATAAAGCACCCGGCTCTGTGTTTATTCCACAGCAGAACCGGGTGCCAGGTCTTAAAAGAACTGCAACATATCAGATATTGTTCAGTTCAATCAGTTCTCATCAAAGCCGATCAGCAGGGTAAAGCCAAAACCTGCCACAACGGAAACCACAACAGAGATAGTAGCACCAATCATAGTCGGTCCGAACATAATGATGCTCAAAATGCTGTTGGCCGCCATCGTGTAAGCTTTGACACCCAAGAATGCTGCGGTAAAACCACCAACCAGCGAGCCCAAAATCATGCTGATCATTGTTTTCTTTCGGGGAAGAATCACACCATACATCGCAGGCTCGGTAACACCAAAGATACAGCTGGATGCCGCAGAAAGAGCTGCTGCACGGTGTTTTTCAGACTTAAATGCAACGGCCAGCAGAACGCCAAGCTGTGCAAAGTTGGAGCAGTAAGCACCCGGCTTCACCGCAGGTTCATAGCCCAACGTAGAAATCAACTCGGTCATGGTAGGAACCATCAAAGTGTGTGCGCCAAACATGACCAGCAGCGGCCAACTAACAGCGGTCAGCGGAACGATCAGGAATGGAGAAGCAGAATAGACCCACAGAACAGCATTGACCAGAGTGGAACCCACGAAATAACCCAGCGGTCCGAATACGACCAGTGCCAGAGGCAGCATGATCAGGAATGTGCACAGCGGCACAAAGGTGAATTTCAGTGCGCCAGGGATCCACTTATTCATAAACTTTTCCACATAAGCCATCACAAAAGTGATGAGCAGCATGGGAATAACACTCTTGGCGTAGCTGATAGCAGTGAACGGAATGCCGTAAACAGTAGTTCCACCGTCAGTGACCAGTGCAAGGAAGTTCGGATGTACCAGAACTGCACCAATCAGACCTGCTACAAATGGATTAGCTTTCAGCTTTTTCGCAGCAGCAATGCCAACAAAAATCGGCAGATAATAGAAGCCTGCATCGTATGCAGCGTTCAGCAGACGATAGGTATTGCTATCGGTAGACATCCCGAAAAAGCTGGTTGCAAGAGCCAGAATCACGCTGATCATACCAGAAGTGATCAGAACGGGCAGCAGCTGGCTCATCGTGCCGGTAACATAGTCCATCACCTTCGCCCAAATTGCCTTGAAGCCTTTGGGCTTCTCAACATCGTGGTTATCTTCATTCACGACTTCACCGGTATCCATTTTGTAGTTGGACGTCACTTCGTTGTACACAGCAACGACATCGTTGCCGATAACGACCTGATACTGACCGGATGCCTTGACTACCGTCATAACGCCCGGAATCTTTTTGATAGCCTCGGTGTCCGCCTTGCTTTCATCCTTCAGAATAAAGCGCAGACGTGTGACACAGTGGGTCACCATCTTGACGTTGCCTTCGCCGCCAATGTTCGTTACGATGGCGTCGGCAAGTTCTTTAAAATTCTTTTTTGCCATGAGAGATTCCATCCTTTCGCTTTTTGTTTATGCAAGATCCTCGCCGTTGGTGGCGATCACTTTCTTATACCAGTCGAACGACTTTTTCTTCCGACGCTGGCGCGTGCCATTGCCATCATCATCCTGATCGACATAAATATAACCGTACCGCTTGGAGATCTGGGAGGTGGATGCGCTGATCATATCAATGCAGCCCCAGCTGGTATAACCAAACAGCTCTACGCCATCCTCGATTGCTTCTTTCATCTGTTCGATGTGCTTGCGCAGATAGGCGATGCGGTAATCATCATTGATGCTTCCATCCGGTTCGATCTTGTCCACAGCACCCAGACCGTTTTCTGCAATGAACAGAGGCTTCTGATAACGGTCATACAGCTGATTCAGAGCAGTCCGCAGCCCCTTCGGGTCAATCTGCCAGCCCCACTCACTGGATTCCAGATAGGGGTTCACAACACTGTTGCCCAGCATATTTCCGACTGCACCAGTATGCTGGTCTGCATGGGCACTGATTGCACTGGACATATAGTAGCTGAAGGAGATGAAGTCCACCGGATACATCCGCATGATCTCCTCATCACCCTGTTGTACTTCCAGTTTTACGCCTTTTTTCTCAAAGAAGCGAGCAGCATAGGCCGGATAATAACCGCGTGCCTGCACATCGGTAAAGATCAGACTCATGCGCTGTTCATCCACGGTTTTCTGAATATCATCCGGGTCGCAGCTGTACGGAACCAGCAGCTGGTAGCTGACCATGCAGCCCACCTTGGAATCCGGGATGATCTCATGGCAGTACTTCGTTGCCAGTGCGCTTGCCACAAACTGGTGGTGGGCAGACTGCCAACGCTTCTGCTCGATATTCTCACAGTTTTCTTCTACGATACCGGCACTGACAAACAGATGGTGTTTGATGCAGTTGATCTCGTTGAAGGTCAGCCAGTATTTTACTTTATCTTTATACCGCTTGAAGCAGGTGGTTGCAAATTTCACATAGAAATCGATAAGCTTGCGGTTTGCCCAGCCGCCGTATTCTACGCCCAAAGTCAGCGGCATTTCATAGTGAGACAGCGAAACCATCGGCTGGATGCCGTACTTGGCACACTCATCAAATACGCTGTCATAGAACGCCAGACCCGCCTCATTGGGCTCTGCTTCATCGCCGCGAGGGAAAATGCGTGTCCATGCAATGGACATCCGGTAGCACTTGAACCCCATTTCCCCAAACAGGCGGATATCCTCCTTGTAGTGGTGGTAGAAATCGTTGCCCACACGCTTGGGATAATAAAGTTTGGAATCCGGATTCATGGCTTCCTTGACCTGATCGTGGGTCATCATCAGCCATTGATCCAGCCATTTTTCCTTCGGAAGCGATGAATCAAAGGTGTACACATCTGCGACCGAAAGACCTTTGCCGCCCTCGTTCCACCCGCCTTCCAGCTGGTTTGCTGCCGAGGCACCGCCCCAGAGAAAACCTTTCGGAAAGTGTTTTCTGACTGTAAAATCCATAAAAACCTCCTGTCAAACTTTCAAAATTGCACCCTCGTCCGCAGAAGAGACCAGCTTTTGATACCGTGCCAGCCAGCCGCCTTTGACCCAGCTTTCCGGCATCACCTGTTCCTTGCGGCGGCGTGCAAATTCTTCTTCCGTAACATCGGCGTGAATCGTATAGTGCAGCATATCGATCTCGATCTGGTCACCATCACGAAGCAAGCCGATCTCACCGCCTGCGGCGGCTTCCGGGGAAACATGGCCAATGGATGCACCACGAGATGCACCGGAGAAGCGGCCATCCGTGATCAATGCCATATCTTTGTCCAGTCCCATGCCAGCCAGTGCGGAAGTCGGCACCAGCATTTCACGCATACCGGGACCGCCTTTCGGTCCTTCATAAAGGATCACAACGATATCTCCCGGATGGATCTGTCCACCGTAGATCGCATTGACCGCTTTTGCTTCTCCAATGAACACCCGTGCTGTGCAGGTGTGAACAAGCATTTCCGGGGCAACTGCGCTGCGCTTGACAACGCAGCCGTTTTTGGCAATGTTGCCAAACAGGAAAGCCAATCCGCCCATCCGGGAATAAGGATTTTCGACCGGGCGGATGACCTTCGGATCGCGGTTCTCTGCACCGGCAATATTTTCGCCTACGTTCTTTCCGCTCACCGTCATCAGACCGGTATGCAGCAAGCCAATGCCGGCCAGTTCCTTCATCACAGCTGCCACGCCGCCCGCTTCGTTGAGTTCTTCCATGAAGTGGTTGCCTGCCGGTGCCAGATGGCACAGGTTGGGCGTCTTTTCGCTGATTTCATTGAACCGCTTCAAATCAAGTTTGTATCCAGCTTCGTGTGCAATGGCGGGCAGGTGTAGCGAGCTGTTGGTTGAACAGCCCAGAGCCATATCCACCGTGATAGCATTTTCCAGAGCCTGCTCATTTACGATATCGCGCGGCTTAATATCCCGGCGCACCAGTTCCATGATCTGCTTGCCGCTTTCTTTTGCAAAACGCAGACGTTCCGAATACGGTGCGGGGATCGTACCATTACCATGCAGAGCTAGACCCAGTGCTTCACACAGGCAGTTCATGGAATTGGCGGTAAACATGCCGGAGCAGGAGCCGCAGGAGGGGCAGCTGCCTTTTTCGCATTCCAGCAGACCGGCATCATCCAGCTTTCCGGCTTTGTAGGCACCGACTGCTTCAAACATCTGCGAAAGGCTGGTCTTTTTGCCCTTGACACGTCCCGCCAGCATCGGCCCGCCGGAGCAGACGATGGCAGGAATGTTCAGCCGCAGTGCTGCCATGACCATGCCGGGTACGATCTTGTCGCAGTTGGGAATCAGCACTAGACCATCGAAGCAATGTGCGGCGGCAAGCGTCTCCACGGAATCCGCGATCAGTTCACGGGATGCCAAGGAATAGTGCATTCCACGATGTCCCATGACGATACCATCGCACACACCAATGGCAGGCACCACCACGGGGGTTCCTCCTGCGGCATAAATTCCAGCCTTGACTGCCTCAGCAATTTTGCTCAGGTGCATATGACCGGGGATGATCTCGCTCTGGGCAGATACCACGCCGATCAGCGGCTTTTTGATCTCATCTTCGGTAAAACCGGCCGCATACAGAAGCGACCTCTGCGGTGCGCGTTCAACACCCTGCGTAATTTGTTCACTGATCATTTTTCTGCGCCTTAACCTTCCATTGCGTGAACCAGACGGATCAGCATCTTGTTGCAGGGGGCTACGATGCCATATTCATCCGCCAGTTCCGCAATCGCACCATTGATGCGGTCAATTTCTGTCTTGCGGTGATTCATGTAATCCTGATACATACTTGCGTATCCCAACGGGTTGTTTTCGCAGACTTCTTTTACAGTTTCCATTGCAACGTCCGACGGGATCGAAGTTCCATCCGCTTCTGCCACTTTGACGCACTCCTGAATCACATCTGTACAAATCTCCCACAGATACGGATCGCTGGACAACTCGCCCAGATGCTTTCCAGTTACCATGGAAAGTGCATTCACGGCACAATTGACAAACAGTTTTTTCCAGAGGATCACCTGAATGTCATCCAGAACGTAGACTTCAAAGCCTGCCTGCTTCAGGATCTCACCTGCAATTTTGGCTTTCGCGGTGTTATCCGGAGTCCGCACATCAGGGCCGATATTCGTGGGGCCATGGCCGGAATGGTAGATCACACCCAGTCCCTTCACGACACAGTTATGACTGGTCGTACCAACCAGAATATTGTCCTTGCTCACAAACTTTGCAATGTCACGGTTGTTGCCTGCGCCGTTCTGCAACGTCATGACCAGCGTGTTGCTGCCGATCATCGACAGATTCTGCCGGACGGTATCCTTCGTGAAGATACCCTTCACAAAGACGATTACCAGATCCTGCACACCAATGCCTGTCCCACTCTTCACGGCTTTAAGGGTGTAAGTTTCCTCCGTGCCATCAGCTTCCTGCACAACGATGCCGTTCTGGTTGATGTGATCGATCAGCGTCTCATTCACATCTACCATCGTTACGTCCTGTGTACGGGACAGCTTTGCGCCATACAGACTGCCCATTGCGCCTGCACCCAATACTGCGATTTTCATATACCACGCGCTCCTTCATTTATCTTCTTATCACTTATCGCTGTCTTTCAGTGTACTTTCGACAGCCTTATTGTATCAGTCTGCAAAAGGAAAAGCCATTCGGGAAAATTCTCTTACAAAAGCAAACTTTTCCGAATGGCTTATATCCAAGCTGTTTCTTATTTTTGCAAAATATCCGCCGCCGCATGAAAAAACTCAATGATGCCCGGTTGATCATCCCTGAATTTCAGAATCTTGATCGTGCTGATCTCTCTGAAGTCGTATGGGAATGGCGTGTCGAGTGTGATGATTTCCATGCCGGTCTGCACGGTGGGAGTTGTACATATCACACACAGCGTGTTGCGATTCAGCACATAGGTTGTAATTTTAGCCGAGTCTTCTTCCGGCAGCAGCATTTCAATTTTTTCCAAGTGTGAAAGTGTTTTATACTGGGTGATTCTTTCCATCCGCGCCATGCGTTGGATACGATTTGTTTTACGGCAGTCCTCCAGAATGCTCTTCAGCATTTCACGGTTTTCATTTGTCATAATGATCGGGATCAATCGGAAGCGACTGTTTTTCAGTGCGATTTCAGGCTCTGTTGTCAGGAAAATCGTGTAATAATCGATATCCCGCAGCAAAGAGCTGTTCCATGCGTAACCGGGCAGATAGTCTACACGTTCCGGCGCAAACGAAAGCATCTGACAGATATAGTTCCTCAAATTTTCCATCAAGTAAAAACTCTGATTGCCTACCAAAAGGATGCGAACGCTGGATGGGTAATGAATCGTATCCAGATAGCTGCCCAGAAATGCCGCCATATTCAGAATTTCTGTCCGAGGAAGCTTTTTTGCAAACACGTCCTGAAATGCCTGTTTCACCAGATGGATCGCCAGTGGATATTTTATCAGGATGCTTTTATCGTAGTAGTTCACCCGGTGATAGGGGCGTTTCAACAGTGCGTTCAGATTTTCAGCGACCAGTTCGGGGTCTTCAAAGTGCAAGGGCTGAGAAAGTTTCAGCTTCTGGTTAAAGTAGTTCTCCAGTGCATGAAGGTTTTCCTGTTTTGCATCGGGGTGGCTTTTAGGGGCAAGGATCGTTGCTTTCCGAATGAATTTATTGATCTCTGTCTGCTCGGACGCTGAAAAGGTATATCCGAGCTTTCTCGACAGCGTTTCATAAAAGGCTGAATATTCAAACGGTTTCTCGCCCATTTCTGGGAGATAGTATCCCAAACTGGAACGCAGTCGGCTCATCGCAATGTAGCGGAGAAGAAAAGAATATTCTTCTCCTGAAATAAAACGCCCGGTATCGATCAGCAACTGCTGCAAAGGTTCCGCTGCCTGTTCCATGGATTCCTGATAGTGCTGCACCGCATCTGGATCGATCTTTGTCATTTGCAGGACATGGAGCGGTCCCCATGCAGTGCATGCGTACCGTTTATCCTTTTCCTCGCCATGAATATAGATACCCCTCTGCGGTGAAACTTCCAGTTGAATATCATCATTACGACCAAACCACCGCCGCATCTGACGGATTTCTTCAAACACAACAGACTTCGATAAATAATAATCCTCCGCCAGCTGATCCATTGGAATATACTGCCGCCGAAAAAGCAGATCTATGATCAGGATGATGCGCCGTTCATCCAGATTAAAGTAAACCTCATTATAAAAAGCGTCCTTCAGAATTTCATTGCGCAGACATTCGCTGATTCGGCAAACTCGATAGCCCTTGTTCTTTTGTGTTTCGATGTTTCCCTCTTGCCCAATGTCCTCCATGAGCCACTTTATATTTTGCTGAACCTTTTTCTTGTTCCAATCCAGCATCCTTGAAAGTTCTTCGCCGGTAATCCAATCTCCCTTACGCAGCATACAGAACAAAAGATCTCGCGCTTCTTTTCGCAGCTCCATAATGATGCCCTCAACTTCCAGATTTTCGTTTGACCTAAGATTGTTTTAAGTATTTCATCTTTTTTCAGAAAAGTCAACGCCGCATTCAAAAGTCGATAAGCCCTACTATCGTTGCTTTACCACAATAAATTTTTCAAAAACATCTTGACGCACCCCACGAACCATGATATTCTCTGTCACAAATCCCACGGAGCTTGTCGGGGCAACGCCCCTCCATCTTGCTTCGCAAGACCGCTCTGCCGCTTAAAAGCCCCACTGGGGCTTTCATTGCTACGCAAA
>OGGM01000228.1_pt1 | contig 53185 bp, 46 predicted proteins | sample 1571251 | NCBI WGS metagenome assembly OGGM01 (sample SAMEA2582076, study PRJEB24529) | metagenome | biome: Human gut stool | place: China | collected 2011 | reverse complement strand
CTCATCCATCGTTTTAAAATTCCCAATACAATCCGCCACTTCCCCACTACACCCCTGTTTCAACAAATGGCCAACAAATCACAGTTTAGAGGTGTTTTTTTGTCATAAAATGTGATATATTAGAAATATTAATTATATGATATTATCAATCGTTTCAGAAAGGCACTGATAATTATGGATTTATTTGATTATATGCGTGAAAATACAATGAAAAACGAATCACCATTAGCTTCAAGGCTAAGACCGTCTACGCTTGATGAAGTTGTTGGACAGCAGCATATTATTGGTAAAGATAAGCTGTTATACAGGGCGATTAAGGCAGACAAGATAAGCTCAATAATATTTTATGGTCCACCGGGAACCGGTAAGACAACACTTGCAAAGGTCATTGCCAATACGACAAGTGCCGAATTTAAGCAGATTAATGCAACGGTTGCCGGAAAGAAAGATATGGAGGATGTTATTACCGCAGCTAAGAATAATATGGGAATGTATGGTAAAAAGACAATTCTTTTTGTTGATGAGATACACAGATTTAATAAAGGACAACAGGATTATCTTCTTCCATATGTTGAGGATGGAACAATTATACTTATAGGAGCAACAACGGAGAATCCGTATTTTGAAGTAAATGGAGCGTTAATATCAAGGTCGGTTATATTTGAATTAAAGCCACTTTCAAAAGAAGACATAAAGACTCTTATTAACAGGGCTGTGTATGATAAGGATAAAGGGATGGGTGCATTTAATGCACATATAGATGAGGATGCACTTGAATTTCTTGCCGATATTTCAAATGGTGATGCAAGGAATGCGCTTAATGCAGTTGAGCTTGGAATACTTACTACAAAGGCATCTGCTGATGGTATTATTCATATTACACTTGAGATAGCACAGGAATGTATACAGAAGCGTGTGATAAAGTATGATAAGACAGGTGATAACCACTATGATACAGTATCAGCATTTATTAAAAGCATGAGAGGGTCTGATCCGGATGCGGCTGTATATTATCTTGCAAGAATGTTATATGCGGGTGAAGACGTGAAGTTTATAGCACGAAGAATGATGATATGTGCAAGTGAAGATGTTGGTAATGCTGACCCGCAGGCACTTCAGGTTGCTGTATCGGCAGCGCAGGCAGTAGAAAGAATCGGTATGCCGGAGGCACGAATAATACTTGCACAGGCTGTTATATATATTGCTACAGCACCTAAGAGTAATGCGGCAATAATGGCAATTGATAAGGCTATGGAGACGGTGAAAGACCAGACTACGGCGCCTGTGCCTTCACATCTTCAGGATGCACATTATAAGAGTGCCGGAAAGCTTGGACATGGTATAGGATATAAGTATTCGCATGATTATCCTAATCATTATGTAAGACAGCAGTATCTTCCTGATACACTTGTTGGTACACAATTTTATGAACCGACAGATATGGGATATGAGAAGAATATAAAAGAACATATGCGAAGAATACAATCGGAGGCTGATATTAATGAAGGACAATATTAACCGTTTAGCAAGAGGCAATTTTATATATGAAAAGGCATCTGTTGAATTATCAGATAAGAGTATAAGTGAACAGATTGAGACTGGCAGAGTATACGAAAAAGAATTTATTATAAGCTCAAAAGAATTTGTTAAGGGAGTGGTATATTCGACTAATCCAGTGGTTGTTATACCGGAAAATAATTTTGGCGGAAGGACTAATAACATAACATATTCGGTTGACACACGTATGGTCCGTCCGCAGGAGCATATAACGGGCAGTTTTAATATTGTAAGTAATCTCGGAGAAGAAAGCATTAATTATGATTTTACTGTTACCGTAAGAATGTGTGATACGAGCATTGGCAAGGCATATAATATGTTTCATTTTGCCAATCTTGTACAGACTGAACCTAAGGAAGCGCAGCAGCTGTTTATGTCAGATGAATTTAAAAATGTATTTATCAATGATAATGAACAGCTTATGAGTCTGTATGAGGTGCTTAAAAAGAGCAGTGATATACAGGCAGCAATTGAGGAATTTCTTGTTGCAGTTAAGAAAAAGATGCCTGTTACATTTGAAGTATCCGATTCTAAAAAGACATTTAACAATATAGAAGAAGACATACAGGAGCAGCTTGTAATAACCAGAAATAACTGGGGATATTTTAATATAGATATAACATCAGATGCGGATTTTATAAATGTACAGACATTAAGACTTACAGAGGAGAATTTTACCGGTAACAGGTGCATTGTAAAATATACTATCAAAAAAGATAAGCTTCATGCCGGACTTAATCTTGCACGTATTACATTAAAGAGTGGCAATACACAGCATACTGTTGAACTTGAAGTAAGAAATACACCTCTTATAGATATAAGCAGGAGAGAAGAGAGTAATGCCTTATATAATATTACTAAGGGATATCTTGATTACAGGATGCGCAAGGAGCAGATGAGTGACTGGCTTGAAAGAAGCAGTCAGATGGTTGCAAGATTAAGAGCTTTTAAGAGTGATAACGAATTTTATAAACTGGCTCAGGCACAGATATTTGTTATGCAGGGGCTAAGTGATGATGCAGAGTGGCTGTTAAATAGTGTAATTGAATATATAGGCGATAATAAAGATGGTAATGCTGAATTATATTGTTATTATTTATATGTCGATTCACTTTTGAAAAAAGACGACACAATAACCGCAAAAGCGCTTAATATCGTAGAAAGATACTATGAGAATGGACATGATGACTGGAGAATATTGTGGCTTATATTATATCTTGATGTTGAAAGAGAGAAGAATCTTAGCATTAAGCTTGCAAGGATAAAGGATATGTATCATAAGGGACACAGAAGTCCTATAATGTATTATGAAGCCATGCTTGTAATGAATGAACAGCCGGTGCTTTTAAGGGTACTTAATGACTTTGAATTACAGGTTTTATATTTCGGATGCAGATATGGACTTGTAACAGAGAAGCTTGCAAAGTATGTATGCAGCCTCATATCTGAAGAAAAGATAGCTCATCTTAAATACTTAGGACTGCTTGAGCAGCTTAATAATATGTTTAGTGATGATGATATGCTTAATGTTCTTGTAACTCATATGATAAGAAATGAACTCATGGGAGAACAGTATTTTGAAATATATAAAAAGGGCATTTTAAGGAAGCTTAGAATAACAAGGCTGTATGAATTTTATATGGCAAGCCTTGATAAGAGCAGGATGGGCAGACTGCCGAAGATAGTTCTTATGTATTTTGCATATGAACCACAATTAGATTATGAAAATAAAGCATATCTTTATGCCAATGTATTGACAAATGAGATTGATAATGCAGAGGTGATGAAAGAGTACAGCTATCAGATAGAGCAGTTTGCGTATGAGCAGATGAAGTTAAGGCATATTGACAATAATCTGTGTATTATTTACAGACATATATTTATGAATGTCAAGGTAGATGATGACAATAGGGACTTTTTAAGCAGATTTGTATTTGCATATAAGATTACATGCTTTGATGAGAGTATTACAAATGTTATCGTAAGGCATAAGGAATTTGATATTGAGATGTCATATCCGGTAATTAACCATGCTGCCTTTGTACAGATGTATACGGACAACTGCACTGTTGCATTTGAGGATGCCAAAGGAATAAGAAGATATTGTAATGTCAAGTATGAGCTTGAGAGAGTGTTTGATAATAACAAGATATTATCACAGCTTGTAAGTGATAATAATTGTAATAATATCAATATAACAATATTTGTACATGAGAATAATATAAGAAATAATAATCACAGCAGAAAGGCACTTGATAACTGTGTAAAGCTTCTTAGCTGTGATGAACTTGAAGATACTTACAAAAAAGGTATTAATTCATGGATAATAGATTATTATTATAATCATGGAGATGACGGCGAATTTATGATAAGTTATAACAATGTTGAAGGTACACAGCTTGATGCATTGGATTTTGAGAGACTTACGGATATATATATTGAGAACAGGATGTATAATAAGGCATATAATATCATCAACAGTCTGGGATTTTCAGGCGTTGATATGATAAAGCTTTTCAGGCTTTGCAGATATTTTATTGAGGATTCGGAATATGGTTATGATTCTGTTATTAATAATATATGTTCATACCTTTTTGCAAATAAGAAATACGATGAAGTTATACTAAGATATATGTCACTTTATCATAATTCTTCCAATGAAAATATGTATTACTTATGGAGAGCCTGTGAAAACTTCGATGTACAGTCAGAAGAATTAAATGAGCGTATTGTGTCGCAGATGATGTTTACAGGAGAACTTTCAGACAGGCTTAAGAGAGTCTTTAAGGATTATTATAAAAATGGTGCCGATAAGACTGTTATAAGAGCATATATATGTTATAATTCATATCTTTCCTTTGTAAAATTGAAAAAATCGGACATATATGTATATCATATAATGGAAGAGCTTATTGAAGAAAATGAAAGCTTTTCTGATATATGTCTGCTGGCATTGCTTAAAAATTATTCTGAGAATGAGTTGAAAGATATGTCGGATATGCAGATAAAGATTGCACAGGCTATACTTGATGATATGTGCAGTAAGAATAAGAATTTTGAATTTTATAAGAAGTTTAAGGGAACACTTAAGCTGCCATATAACATATTTGACAAGACCATTATAGAATACAGGGCGGCACCTGATGAAAGAGTTGAGATACATTATGCAATGGAAGATATGCAGCAGTTCAGGACCGAGGTTATGAAATGTCAGGCCGGTGGTGTATTTACCAAAGAATTTACACTGTTTTATGGTGACAGTATGAAGTATTATTTTACACAGGATAAGAATGATGAGTCAATTAAGACAGATACTTCAAGCATTGTATGCAATGAGTGTGCTGAGGATGAACTCTCAGACAGATTTGATTATATAAATGAGATGATTGCAAGCAGAGATATGCATGATATGGTAACATTAAAACAGCTTATGGAAATGTATTGTATAAAGGATTATGCTGTTTCACAGATTTTTAAACCAATGTAGTATATTAATGGCATAAGAGTCAAAAGGAGGAAGACGTGAGTGATAATGCACAGTTAAATGACGGACTGATTATTGGAATTGATATACAAAAGATATATTCGCAGGTGAGCTGGTATAATAATACAGATAATACATGTGAACCGGTTAATGCCGGAAAGGATTCATTTGTTGAAAATCCCAAAGAGGTGTGTGAATTATTTAACATACCTCAGGGGCTGGATTATGATTATACTAAGGAACTTGCCGATTTTATAGCAGGCCTTATCGGACAGGTAAAGTCAAAGTGTGGACGTATGAAGGTGGAAAAGATATGTATTACAGTTGAGGTATTTGAAAAATATATACTTGACCGTATTAGTTCGGCACTTGAAAGTCTGCAGTTTTCGAAAGAACAATGGATTCTTATAAGCCATGAAGAAAGTTATGCATATTATGCATTCAGTCAGAAACCAGAACTTTATACGTCAGGGGTTATGCTTCTTGATTATACTATGGATGGACTTCATACATATAAGATGTATATGGGAAAGATACAGGGTGAGGATGTTATTATGGAAAAGAGACAGAGCTTTTCTGACCCTGAAATCCTTAGTATAGTTGGTAAGAATAAGAGCTTTAATGATGGATATTCACATCTTATGGAAATAATAAGATGTGTTATGCCTGACAGAAGCCTTTCGTCAGTATATCTTACGGGTCAGGGCTTTGATGTTTCTGAATTTCCAAAAGAATTTGCCCAGATGTTATGTACTGGAAGAAAGGCATTTGCAGGACAGAATCTTTTTGTTAAAGGTGCATGTTATTGTGCCAGTGAAGAGGTACAGCCAAGGCTTTTTAAGGATGTGATTCCGGCATGTTATAACCGGATAACTACAACTGTTGAGACTGATATAATTGAAAGAGGTGTTCCAAAAAGATTCAGGCTTGTAAGGGCTGGAACTAACTGGTATATGGCAGAAAGAAATATTGATTTTATACTCGATGATGTAACAAGAATTAAATTCATTTTAAGAAGCTGCGACACTAATAATGAATATGAGGAATATGTTGACATAAGTGATATACCATACAGACAGGGAAAACTTACAAGGATTAATATGGATATATCATTTAAAAATGACAACACAATGCTTGTTACTGTTACGGACAGAGGATTTGGTGATTTTGCAAAAAGCTCAGGTAAAGTAATAAGAAAAGAAATATGTCTTGATACACAGAGTAATGTATCAGAAGGGAATGTTTAATGAGTGGAATGATTCTATGCAGAACTAAGGAGTCACAAGTTCCATTGCATATTGACAGTATGGATATTAATATCTATTCACTGGAAGAGTTAAGCTATTATATATATAATAATATATATGTAATTGAGATGGATATGATAGATGACAGACTTCTTAAATTTATAAAAGAAGATGTAGGAGAGTATGCACTTGCAGACAGGATAGAATATCTTATGCAGAATGGTGGGGGACTTGCACAGATTGTTGTTACAATACTTAAGTATGTAGACTATTATAATGACGAAGAGATAGATGAGATTAAGGATATACTTGAGACTCTTAATACACAGAAAGTATATGAAAGATTAAAGTCAAGGGCAGATTCTTATCTTAACCATAAATTCTACTATAAAGCTATTATCACATATCAGAAGATATTGGATGGAAACATTGATACAAGTCTTTCGGGGCTTTTTTATGCCAATGTTAATAACAATATTGGTGTGGCGTATGCAAGGATGTTTTTATTTGAACAGGCGGCTTTTTATTTTAAAGAAGCATATAGAATAGGTCAGCATGATGAGTATAAGAAAGCATATATGATGGCAGAAAGAATGGCAAAGGGCAGTCATATTATTGAAGATGATGATGCAGGAAAAGAGGAGCTTGCTGTAAGAAAAGCTATAGAGACAAGTGAGTCTAATGCGGTATATTCTGATGAATACGGACAGCTTGAGTCCACATTTAAAAAGAAGGATGAAGGACATGTGGCAGAGTATTATAATCAGATAGAAGCACTTATTGAATTGTGGAAGCAGAATTACAGAAAGTACACATCATAAGATGGTAATGAGGGAATATGGGTATATTTAAAAGTTTAAAAAAGACATATGATGAAGAGTATAATTTGGAAAATATGGACGACCTTTCATATGATATAGATGAAGCATTTGTGGGTGATATTAATGAACATCATAGCATGGCAGTTGCAGATATTGATAAGGATATAACACCCGGAGAGCTTAATGGGTATGAAGTCGAAAAAGAAGCTATAGAAGATAAAGCAAAAAATGAGAGTGTGGATGAGCTTGTAAGCCAGTTTGAAAGAAAATATGAAATATATAACCAGAGGTCAAGGCAAAAAGATCCTGAGGTATATATTGATAAGAAAAAAGAAAAAGCATTAAGCAGTTATGATAAGGCTTATGAAGCTAAGAAGCGTGCGCAGGAAGAAGAAGAAAGATTTGACCAGCTTCTAAACAGCGTTCAGGCGAAGGGGCTTATGAATGCTGTTGATAAAATCAATAATTCAGACCATCTTGTAAAAAGAAATGGTCAAAAGAACGAAAAAAAGCTGTCAGACCAGCTTGCTGCTATTGAAAAAGAGGCTGATAAAAAACAGCTTGAGATTGAGAAAAATGCCATAAAAAAGACTCTTATAGATGGAGCTAAAAGTGCGGGTATCCATAAAAAAGAAACTAAGAAAACAATAACGGCAAAAAGGTATGATAATAAAATAAGCGAGTATATAAAGCAGCAATGTAGCGTGATGGAAGATGCAGCGGTTAATATTGATATGTCAATGAGTGAATATGAGCTTGTTACAAGACAATTTTCGGATGTACAGATGATAGAGGCAGCACCGGATTATATACTTAACCAGATATCTCAGGAAGCGGAAAGAGTCGATAATCTTACGGTAGACAGAAGAATGTATAAGTCAGATGAAAAGAAGCTTTCAGCCAATGCATACAGAAGAATGGAGCTTATTGAGGATGATTTTAAGACAAGTCTTAAATACCTTGAAAAAGAGGAATCATATTATGAAGCTGTAAAAAGAGATATGCGTATTCTTGAGGCGGAAAGATTGTCCCTGCGTATTGATGCACAGGAGCTGACAAAAAGGCAGCTTAAGGTGCGTAGGATATCACTTATTTCAGTTATATTCCTTGTTATTGTCTTTTCAATATTTGTAATTGCCATGATAGCAATGGATGATACACAAAACATGCTTCTATTTGTAGTAATAACCGGACTTGGAGCTATAATAGCACTTGGAATGTTTGGAATATTAAGAGTTACTGAAAGACAGGTAATGATTACTGAAAAGAAGCTTAACAAGGCAGCAGCACTTCTTAATAAGATTAAAATTAAGTATATTAACGCAGCCAATGCGCTTGATTATGGATATTCCAAATATGGAGTAAAAAGCTCATACGAGCTTGTTAAGAAATTTGAAGCTTATCTTGAGATGAAAGAAGAGCAGCAAAGGGTAATCAAGCTTACTACTAATCTTAATCAGGCAGAGGAACATCTGCAGTCATTATTAAGACAGGCCGGCGTATACGATACACAGGTATGGCTTACAAGAGTAAAGGCTTTATATAATAAAAATGAGATGGTTGAGGTACGTCATAATCTTACGGTACAAAGGCAGAGATTAAGAGGCATAATACAGGATAATGAAGATATTATGGAAGAGGCAAAATGCAATATTATGAAAATTACTAATAACAATCCTGCTTATATGAAGGAAGCACTTGATATAATAGAAGACTTTGAAAAGAGAAGCCGGCTAAGGGAAAAACCACAAAAAGCCAATTATTAAATAAATATTAAATAAAAAATAAAATTTTGCTTGCCAATTGCAATGCATGTGTTAAAATGAAAATTAGGTTTTTTCAGATGGAGGAAAAAGAAGATGATGAAAGAAAGATTACAGGAAATCAAAGAAAAAGCTTTAGAGCAGATTAATTCAACTGATTCCCTCGAAAAATTAAATGAAGTAAGAGTTGCTTTCTTAGGAAAAAAGGGAGAGCTTACGGAAGTTCTTAAGGGAATGAAGGATGTTGCTCCTGAAGACAGACCAGCTGTAGGTCAGATTGTTAATGATACAAGAAAGAATATTGAAGAAGTTCTTGAAGCAGCTAAGAAGAATCTTGCAGCAAAGTTAAGAGAAGCACAGCTTAAGAGTGAAGTTATTGATGTTACACTTCCGGCTAAGAAGAATAATGTAGGACACAGCCATCCTGATACACTTGCACTTGAAGAAGTTGAAAATATATTCGTAGGAATGGGTTATGAAGTAGTTGAAGGACCGGAAGTTGAATATGACTATTATAACTTTGAGGCACTTAATATTCCTGCTAACCATCCAGCTAAGGATGAACAGGATACATTCTATATCAATGATAAGATTGTGCTTAGAACACAGACATCTTCTGTACAGGTGCATGAGATGGAAAAAGGAAAGCTTCCTATTAAGATGATTTCACCGGGACGTGTATACAGAGCAGATGAGGTTGATGCTACACATTCTCCATGCTTCCATCAGGTAGAAGGACTTGTTATTGATGAAAATGTAACCTTTGCGGATTTAAAGGGAACTCTTGCTGAATGGGCAAGACAGTACTTCGGACCTGATACAAAGGTTAAGTTCAGACCACATCACTTCCCATTTACAGAGCCTAGTGCTGAGATGGATGTTACATGCTTTAAGTGTGGTGGTAAGGGCTGCCGTATGTGTAAGGGTGAAGGCTGGATTGAGATATTAGGCTGTGGTATGGTTCATCCACATGTATTTGAGATGTGCGGAATTGATAAGGATAAGTATAAGGGCTTTGCATTTGGTATCGGACTTGAAAGAATTGCAGACCTTAAGTATGAGATAGATGATATGAGACTGTTATATGAAAACGATATCCGTTTCTTAAAGCAGTTCTAATGATAATATAATTAACTATATTATCATTTTTGCCAGTCATAAATAAGCTTTATTTCTGCATATTAAGGATAATATAATTAATAACCATGTATAAAGATATACTGCATGGCTGGTAAAAGACGTAAGCGGAAAGTATAAGAATTTAATAAAGGATTATATATTTACAATAATATATCCTTAAGATAAAAACAGGTATGAAAGGATTAATAAATCATGAATACATCATTAAATTGGATTAGAGCAATGGTACCGGGAATTGAAGATGTTACTCCACAGGAATTTGCTGATGCGATGACACTTTCAGGAACTAAGGTGGAAAGCTTTGAATCATACGATAAGAATCTTGAAAATATCGTTATAGGACAGATTGAATCAGTAGAAAAGCATCCTGATGCTGACAAGCTTGTAGTATGTCAGGTCAATGTAGGAAATGAAACAGTGCAGATTGTAACAGGTGCATCTAATATTCCTGTAGGTTCAAAGGGACAGAAGGTTCCTGTAGTATTAGACGGTGGACGTGTTGCAGGCGGACATGATGGCGGCCCTCTTCCTGAAAATGGAATTAAGATTAAGAAGGGTAAGTTAAGAGGTGTAGAATCAGCAGGTATGATGTGTGCCATTGAAGAGCTTGGTTCTTCAAGAGAATTTTATCCTGATGCAGCTGAGGATGGTATATATATATTAGGAGATGATGCACAGGTTGGAGCTGATGCCATAGAATATCTCGGACTCCATGATACAATACATGAATATGAGATTACTAATAACAGGGTTGACTGTTATAGTGTCATTGGTATTGCAAGAGAAGTTGCGGCTACATTCAGAAAGCCATTTAATCCACCTGTAGTTACTAAGACTGGTAATTTGGAAGATGTTAATGATTATATCTCAGTAGATGTGCAGGCAACTGACCTTTGCAGCAGATATACAGCAAGAGTTGTTAAGAATATTAAGCTTGCACCATCACCAAAGTGGATGCAGAGAAGACTCGCATCAGCAGGAATAAGACCAATCAATAACATAGTAGATATAACTAACTATGTTATGACAGAATATGGTCAGCCAATGCATGCTTATGATCTTGATACAATTGCAGGCAGGAAGATTATCGTAAGAAGAGCAGAGGATGGAGAAAAGTTTGAGACACTTGATGAACAGGAAAGAACACTTGACTCATCTATGCTTATGATATGTGATGCTGATAAGGCCATAGGTCTTGCAGGTATTATGGGTGGCGAAAATTCAAAGATTACAGATGATGTAACAACAATGCTTTTTGAAGCAGCTACATTTGATGGAACTAATATAAGAAAAGCTACTAAGAAGTTAGGTTTAAGAACAGATGCATCCGGTAAGTTTGAAAAGGGACTCGATCCTGAAAATGCCATGGAAGCTATGGACAGAGCCTGCCAGCTTATAGAGGAGCTTGGTGCCGGTGAAGTTGTCGGCGGTGCAATTGATGTATATCCTAAGAAGAAAGAAAAGGTAAGAATTAAATTTGAGCCTGAAAAGATTAATGCTCTTTTAGGTACTGATGTATCAGTTGAAGATATGATGTCATACTTTGAAAGACTTGAATTAGTATATGATAAAGATGCTGATGAGCTTATTATACCTACATTCAGACAGGATCTTTTAAGAACTGCTGATATTGCAGAAGAGGTTGCAAGATTCTTCGGGTATGCTAATATTCCTACAACGCTTCCATCAGGTTCTTCAACAATGGGTAAGATATCATTTAAGCATAAGGTTGAGAATGTAGCAAGGGAGATAGCACAGTTCTGTGGCTTCTCACAGGCTATGACATATTCATTTGAAAGCCCTAAGGTATTTGATAAGTTAAAGCTTTCTGAGGATTCAGAATATAGAAATACAGTGGTTATTTCTAATCCATTAGGAGAGGATTTCTCAATTATGAGAACACTTCCTGTAAATGGCATGCTTACATCACTTTCAACTAACTATAACAGACGTAATAAGGATGTTAAGCTCTATGAGCTTGCTACTGTATATATTCCTAAGGAAGATAAGGAAAATGAACTTCCTGATGAGAGAACACAGTTTACATTAGGTTTCTATGGAGATGGTGATTTCTTTACAATGAAAGGTGTTGTTGAGGAATTCTTTGAAAAGGTTGGAATGAAGACAAGACCTGAATACAATCCTGAGGCAGGTAAGCCATTCCTTCATCCGGGACGTCAGGCAGAGATTATTTATAACGGAACTAAAGTAGGATATCTTGGTGAGGTTCATCCTGATGTTGCAGATACTTATGCACTTGGAGAAAGAACATATATTGCTGTTATTGATATGCCGGCAGTAGTTGGATTTGCCTCATTTGACAGAAAGTATGAAGGAATAGCTAAGTTCCCGGCAGTATCAAGAGATATCAGTATGGTAATGCCTAAGAATCTCTTAGTGGGTGAAGTTGAAAAGGTTATAGAAAAGAGAGGCGGAAAGCTTCTTGAAAGCTATAAGTTATTTGATATATACGAAGGTGCCCAGATTAAGACAGGCTATAAGTCAGTTGCTTATTCTATATCATTCAGGGCAAAGGATAGAACTCTTGAAGATAAAGATGTAACAGATATTATGGATAAGATATTAAAAGATCTTTCTGATTTAGGAGTTGAACTGAGAGGTTAACAACCTTTACCATAGAGCCGGATTGCATGTCCGGCTTTGTATGGTATACAGGCATTAGAAAATGTCTGTAGAATGTAGATTATTAAGTTATAGAAAGGCATGGTAAGATTTTGGATTTACATGATTTTTATTATGATCTTCCACAAGAGCTTATTGCACAGGATCCATTATCAGACAGGTCAAGTTCAAGACTTATGGTTCTTGATAAAAAGACCGGTGCAATAGAGCATAAGATATTCAAGGATATTATTGATTATCTTAATCCGGGAGATTGTCTTGTTATTAACGATACTAAGGTTATCCCGGCCAGACTCATCGGTGAGAAGGTGGGAACCGGAGCAGCTATTGAGGTGCTTCTGCTTACCAGGAAGGATGATCTTAAGGATACATGGGAAGTGCTTGTAAAGCCTGGTAAGAAAGCAAGAGTAGGAGCTAAGATAAGCTTTGGTAACGGTAAACTCATAGGTGAAATTATTGATATCGTAGAAGAGGGAAACAGACTTATACAGTTTACATATGATGGAATATTTGAGGAAATACTTGATGAGCTTGGGCAGATGCCTCTTCCACCATATATTACACATAAGTTAGAGGATAAGAACAGATATCAGACTGTATATGCAACACATGAAGGTTCAGCGGCAGCACCGACAGCAGGACTGCATTTTACTAAGGAGCTTCTTGAAAAGATTAAAGAAAAGGGTATAGATATTGCAAGAGTAACTCTTCATGTAGGTCTTGGAACATTCAGACCTGTTAAGGAAGAGAATATCCTCGACCATCATATGCATTCAGAATTTTATATGGTTGAACAAAAAGAAGCCGATAAGATTAATAATGCAAGAAAGAATGGTCACAGGGTAATTGCAGTAGGTACCACAAGTACAAGGACACTGGAATCGGTTGCTAAGGAAGATGGAACAATTCCTGCATGCAGCGGATGGACACAGATATTTATATATCCGGGTTATAAGTTTAAGGCAATTGATTGTCTGATTACGAACTTCCATCTTCCAGAATCAACACTTGTAATGCTTGTTTCGGCATTAGCCGGAAGAGAACATGTATTACATGCATATGAACAAGCAGTAAAAGAAAAATACAGATTCTTCAGTTTTGGGGATGCTATGTTTATTCATTAACATAATATCAGGACAGATAACGTTCTGCTCTGGTTATTATATATAGTCATTGGAATGTGTAGCTGTAGTTCATATATAGCTGCATATAAGTATATATAGGAGTGAGGGATATTATATGGGAATTGAACAAAGAAAAGCAAAAAGAGTAGATGTTAATGCTATTATAAGTATTAATAGGCTTAACAATGGTGAATTTTTTCATCGCGAGGACGAAGAAAAATTTAATGTAAGTATTATTGATATATCAGAGACAGGTCTTGCATTTGCAACTGACAGACCTATAGAGATTAATTCATATTATAATACAGACCTTGATTTTGATGGATGCGAGAGAATTAAAGCTGTTGTCCAGATCGTAAGAAAAGAAGTACAGGAGTCAGGAAGAAGCGTCTATGGAGGAAGATTTATAGGAATTAGTACAGAAGACCAGTTCAGACTCAGTGTATTTAGAATTGTTAGTGAAAATAAAGCAGAAAAAACTAAGTAATAAAAGTTTTTCATCAATTAGAGAACATTATATAAAATGTTAAAATAAAGGTAGAATATTTTATTATATAAAATGTTAAAATAAAAGCAGAATATTTTTGACACTTAAATCATAATATAGTATAATCAAAAAGATATTGAGTAGCACAGACAATCGCGGCTGCAAGTGTCGTAAGACCGCAGGTGAGGAAAGTCCGGGCTTCATAGGGCAGGATGCCGGATAACGTCCGGTGGAGGTGACTCCAAGGCCAGTGCAACAGAAATATACCGCCATGCCAGTCATGGTAAGGGTGGAAAGGCAGCGTAAGAGACTACCGCACTGCCGGTAACGGCAGTGGCTATGTAAACCCCATCCGAAGCAAGACCAAAACAAAAGCAATATGGCTGCCCGTCATGCTTTTAGGTAGGTCGCTTGAGCCTGCTGGCAACAGCAGGACTAGATAGATGATTGTCTGATACATAACCCGGCTTATAGTGCTGCTCAATATTATTATATATAGTACAATTATGATTATTATAAAAGCTTTCATTAGTCAGAATTTAAAGCTGGTTAATTAGAGCTTTTTATTTTTTTAATTTTAAAAGGGTATGTTAAACATATCTTTATTAATGTATCAGTATTAAGATGTATTTGATAGTTTTAAAAATAAAAATATAGATTAATAAAGCGGCAGTCCGATGAAATATTTATCATTGGGCTGCCGCTGTTAATTTTATATCAGATTAATTGATATAAAATCATAATAGTATATGTGGTTAATCTATATGACGGTTCTGACGGGTATATTTTTCTTCACAATATTTACATCTGTATACCTGTTTTTCTTCATCTGTAAGAATGAAGATATTATCAAGCTCCTGTTCAATAGATGTAATACATCTTGGGTTCTGGCATTTTATTACATTGGTTATAGACTTTGGAAGCTTAAGAGTCTTCTTTTCTACTATTTCTCCGTTTTTAATGATATTTACAGTAATATTATGGTCTATAAAGCCGAGAGCATCGAGGTCTACAAGGTCAATGTCGGCTTCTATTTTGATGATATCCTTCTTTCCCATCTTATTGCTTCGGGCATTCTTTATAATGGCAACACAGCAGTTAAGCTTATCTAATCCGAGTTTGTTATAAATCATCATTGATTTGCCGGCTTCAATGTGGTCAAGAACGAAGCCCTCATTTAATTGTCCTACATTTAACATATCTATAAATAGCTGTCAGGGTATAAATATTAACAATGCTAACGTATTGTCTGATAGCACTAGATTGCTGTAAATCCGCTATCTGTATATAATAACAATGTTAATGTATTGTATTAATATAACAGCAGTTAAACTGCAATATTATCCTGCAGCGTCTCCTTTCTTAAGGTTAGTTAATATAATATTATTTATCAAGTCCTAAAAGTGTAAGTATAAGAGCCATCCGCACATATACACCAAATTGTACCTGTTTAAAATATGCCGCACGAGGGTCATCATCAACCTCAACTGATATCTCATTAACTCGTGGAAGTGGATGTAATACATACATATTATCTTTGGCAAGAGCCATCTTAGCTTTATCAAGGATATAAAAGTCTTTCATTCTTAAATAGTCATCTTCATTAAAGAATCTTTCCTTCTGTACTCTTGTCATATAGAGAATGTCAAGTTCAGGTATAACATCCTCAAGTTTTTCAACTTCTTTAAATTCTATGTTATTGTCAATGAGATTTTCTCTGATATAATCAGGAATACTGAGTTCTTTAGGAGATATAAGGATAAATTTAACATTCTTATATCTTATAAGTGAATTGATAAGGGAATGAACTGTACGTCCGAATTTTAAGTCACCACAAAGACCAATAGTAAAATCATTAAGAGAACCTCTTAATTCACGGATAGTCATCATATCTGTAAGTGTCTGTGTAGGATGCTGATGACCGCCATCACCGGCATTGATAATAGGAATAGATGATTTAGAGGCTGCAACCATAGGAGCCCCTTCTTTAGGATGTCTCATGGCACATATATCAGCATAACATGAGATAACTCTTATGGTATCCGATACGCTCTCACCTTTTGCAGCAGAGCTTGAACTGGCAGAAGAAAAACCAAGGACAGATCCGCCAAGATTAAGCATTGCAGATTCAAAGCTAAGTCTTGTACGTGTACTTGGTTCATAGAAAAGAGTTGCTATTTTTTTGCCATCACATTTGTGACTGTATTTGGCAGGGTCTTTTGCAATATCACTTGCTAGATCAAGAAGTGATTCTGTTTCATCAACTGTAAAGTCAAGTGGGTTTAGTAAATGTCTCATTAATAATCCTCCGTATCTTAATGCGTATGTAAATATAACATACTAATTTTTATTGCTGCCTGGTATGGCAAGCAATAAATTTACCTTAAGACATATTCTACTATGATTTTTGTAATTAAACAATCATTATTTAAAATATTTTTCAAAAACATTATTTAAAATATTTTTTTAAAATTGCAGGTATATGGTGTATAGATTAAAGAAAAGTAAAACTTACGATATGATACAACACATATAAAGCTTATGATTATATGATACAACACAAGTTGTTATTTGATAAAAGTTGTGATACAATATATACAATTTGTATGCAGATTGCATATAACTGCTAAATATTAAGATTAATATGTAAAGTTACGATTCAGTAGATATGCAGAATGTAGCTAATTTATATTATGGAGGAGTATTATGTCTAAGATTATATTGACAGGAGACAGGCCAACAGGAAGATTACATCTTGGCCATTATGTTGGTTCATTAAAAAGAAGAGTTGAATTACAGAATTCGGGAGAGTATGATAAGATATTTATTATGATAGCGGATGCACAGGCACTTACAGATAATGCCGATAATCCGGAGAAGGTAAGACAGAATATTATTGAAGTTGCCCTTGATTATCTTTCATGTGGATTAGACCCTGATAAGAGTAATATATTTATACAGTCACAGATACCACAGCTTACAGAGCTTACATTTTATTATATGAATCTTGTTACTGTATCGAGATTACAGCGTAATCCAACTGTTAAATCAGAGATAAAGATGCGTAATTTTGAAGCTAATATTCCTGTCGGTTTCTTTACATATCCTATAAGTCAGGCGGCTGATATAACGGCATTTAAAGCAACAACAGTTCCTGTAGGTGAAGATCAGGAGCCAATGATTGAACAGACAAGAGAGATTGTAAGAAAGTTTAATTCAGTATATGGTGAGACACTTGTTGAGCCTCAGATATTATTACCTGATAATAAGGTATGTATGAGACTTCCCGGTACAGATGGAAAGGCTAAGATGAGTAAGTCACTTGGTAACTGTATATATCTTTCAGATACACCGGAGGATGTTAAGAAGAAGGTAATGGGAATGTATACAGACCCTGACCATATAAGAATTGAAGATCCGGGAAAGATTGAGGGTAATTGTGTATTTACATATCTTGAAGCTTTCAGTACACCAGAGGATTTTGAAGAATTTCTTCCTGACTATGCTAACCTGGATGAATTAAAGGAGCATTACCAGAGAGGTGGTCTTGGTGATGTTAAGGTTAAGAAGTTCCTTAATAACGTGCTTAATAAGCAGCTTGAGCCAATCAGAGCCAGAAGACATGAGTATGAAAAGGATATTCCTGAAGTGTATAATATTCTTAAGAAAGGTTCAGAAGAAGCATATAAGGTTGCACAGCAGACACTTGATGAAGTTAAGGCATCTATGAAGATTAATTATTTTGATGATGCTGAACTTATAAAGGTACAGTCAGAAAAGTACAATCCGGATAACAATTAATATTTTATATATAGTGTCATATTCAGACTATAAACACACAGAGCCGGTAATTATAAATATATAAAAATATAAACTAATATGCCAGAGATATTATATAAATCTGAATGTCATATGATAAAACTTGAAAATTATTGAATAAGTTTATATCAGCCATTCAGATTCATATAATACCTCTGGCATGTTTGTTATAAGTATATTATTGAGTTAATATTATTGAGTAATTATAGTTCTTTGATAATTATATTATTAGGTTTGGCAATCTTAATCTCTGGTCCATTCATAACAATAAGTCCGCGTTTAAAATGAATAGTGAATATTGTAATAGTATTACCCTCATTGTTAAGTGACATAATATGCTTATCATCAGGAAAGATTGATATGTACTTAGGATAATCCCCACTGATTGGAAGAGAAGAGATACTGCTTAACAGACCTGTCTCTTTGTTAATGCTGTATATGGTAACGGTATTATCACCGGCATTAGAGCATAAGGCATTATTACCATCATTAGAGAATATGAAATCAGATGCGGCACTGTTAGACTTGTGACCCTTTCTTACAGTGAAGATGTTCTGTATAAATTCAAATCTTTCTTTTCTTGTTTTGTCATATGAATATACATTAATATAATTCTTTAATTCACATACGACATATGCAAATCTTCCGTCAGGGCTGAAATGCATCTGACGTGGAGCTGATTCAAGCTGTGTTCGTATGATATCATACAGTTTAAGTTTGCCGGTATCGTGGTTAAATTCATAGACCTTAATCTGGTCGATACCAAGATCGCATACACATAATAATTCATTATCGGGTGTAAATACAGACCAGTTGACATGAGGACGGAAATTACGTTCAGCAATGCTTCCAAGCCCCTTATGAAATACCTCGTCAGTGATGCTGCCAACTGAACCATCGTCATTAAGTCTTAGTACAGTAATCTTACCATCGTGGTATCCTGAAACAATAATAAAATGGTCATTATAAGTAACGGTAAGATGGCATCCACGCATGCCATTGATTGAACTTGTGTTAATAAATTCAAGGTCGCCGTCTTCCTTAATAAGATAAGAAGATACTCCATTATCACATATTGCATACAGATATTTCTTGCTGTTGGAAAATGTGATAAAAGAAGCATTACTTATCTTAATATCTTTTCTTTTAGTAATCCGTCCTTTTTCAACATCCATATCAAAAATATTAATACCATCGTCAGTTCCATTATTATAGCAGCCGACGTAAGCAACATAATTATTAGCCATAATTTTCCTCCATTTCTGTGAATACCTATGAAATTATTTTAATTCAAATCAGGCTGTTTTTCAATATTTATATGCATTTATTGGCAATTTTTTCAATGTCAGCTTCTACAAGTACGGCATCAGGACCGATACATTTGACACATTTAAAAGGAATGATATATTCTATGTCGTGTCCGAACAGCCCACATAGCCTTGCAGGACCCGGAACAATTAATGTGAGGATGCAGCCACTGCATACATCAAAGTCAATATCAGCCACATAACCAAGTATTTTGCAGTCACATACATTAATAACCTGTTTATTTCTCAGTTCACATATACGCATAGCTACCTCTGATTATTATTATGGTATTATTAGTATATGCGGATAAGATTATATTAATAATAGAATACAGGCATGATATATGTGCGTGGACAGTTAAATAAGATGTTTTTTCATTGAAAGTAATGCATTCTTTTCAAGACGGCTTACCTGTGCCTGTGAAATACCTATTTCGTTTGCTGTTTCCATCTGTGTCTTACATTCAAAGAATCGTAATCTTATAATATTCTGTTCACGTTTATCAAGGTGCTTAAAAGCATCATAAAGAGCAAGATGTTCAACCCACCTTTCTTCTCTGTTCTTTTTATCACTGACCTGATCCATTATATATAAAGTATCTCCACCTTCTGAAAATACAGGTTCATATAGTGATACCGGAGACTGTACGGCATCCATTGCCATTACAATATCTTCACGGCTTACACCTATTTCAGAGGCTATTTCTGTAATAGATGGTTCTTTCTGATGATTTTTGATATAATTATCTCTAGCATAAATGGCTTTGTATGCTGTATCTTTAAGTGAACGGCTTACACGTATGGAACTGTTATCCCTTAGATGCCGTTTAATCTCACCCATAATCATTGGAACTGCATAGGTTGAAAACTGTACACCCTGATTAATATCAAAGTTATCAAGTGCTTTTATCATTCCAATGCAGCCTATCTGGAAAAGGTCATCAACATTTTCATTGCTTTGAGAAAACCTCTGTACAATACTTAGGACCAGGCGCAGGTTACATCTTATGAATTTTTCGCGTGCCTGATTATCTCCGGCTTTAACTTTGGATAAGAGTGCAGCTTTTTCTTTTGCAGATAATAGGGGCAGAGTGGCGGTATTGACACCACATATTTCAACTTTATAACCAGCCAATTCAATTCTCCTTTAAAATGTATTTTAATAATTTTATTCTTTATTAATCATTGCCAGAATGTAGTGATTTATACTGGAACAAAATTACATCTTAAAAGAGAATAAATTATATCTTAAAACGGAATAAACAGTTGACCATATAATGATATTAAATTATAATTAACCTTTAGATAAAATATACATTTGTAACAGATTAAAATACGGAGGTAATTATATTGAAGTGTCCATTTTGTGGTAATGAGAATACAAAGGTTATAGATTCCAGACCAACAGATGACAGCTCTATAAGAAGACGTCGTCAATGCGAGGAATGTGGAAAAAGATTTACTACCTATGAAAAAGTTGAGACAATGCCTCTTATGGTTATAAAAAAGGATAATAACAGAGAACCTTATAACAGGGAAAAGATTGTTGCAGGAATAGTAAGGTCATGTCATAAGCGTCCTATATCTTTGGAAAAGATTAATCAGACAGTGGATGAGATTGAGAATCAGATATTTAATCTTGAGGAAAAAGAAGTTACAACAACAGAGATTGGAACAATTGTAATGGATAAGTTAAAAGAACTGGATGAAGTAGCTTATGTCAGATTTGCATCTGTATATAGGGAATTTAAGGATGTTAATACATTTTTAGAAGAGATAAACAAGATATTAAAGTAGAGATTGTATAATAATTAACAATATTTATAACATAGACTGAGTACAGATGATTTGTGGAATATTGTTTTACATAAATATTTACCATTAAGTATCAGAAAGGCAGGAATATAGACAGAATATATGTTTAAGAGATTTTATCCTACTGTGTATTATGATTCGGCATATAACATAGATTATGGGAAGCTTAAAAAAGCAGGTTATAAAGGCATTATATATGATGTTGATAATACATTAGTTGAGCATGGGGCACCAGTGACAAAAAGAGCAGTTGAATTATTTGACAGACTTCATGCCATGGGGATTAGTACATGTATTATATCTAATAATAAAGAGCCAAGGGTAAAACCGCTGGCTTATGAAGTAAAGTCACAATATGTAAGCAATGCAAAGAAACCATCACCTGTGAATTATATAAAGGCAATGAAGATTATGGAAACAGACAAGACCAATACATTATTTATAGGTGATCAGTTATTTACTGATGTATGGGGAGCTAACAGAGCAGGAATTAAGACAATTCTTGTTGCACCTATTGATAAACATGAAGAGATTCAGATAGTACTTAAGAGATATCTTGAGAAGATTGTATTGCATTTTTATATGAAGAAGCATGGGATGAATGAAGATATAGTATAGAATTATACGGAAATGAGGATTGTCATGAATATAATTAATGGAACGACGAGGGTATGTGGTCTTATTGGTAATCCGGTAGGACATTCTATATCACCTCTTATACATAATAAGCTCGCCAGTCTTTGTGGAATTGATATGGTATATACAACATTTAAGGTGGAAAAGGGGGCTGTAGGCACAGCAGTTAATGGTGCATATTCGCTTAATATATTAGGACTTAATGTTACGGTTCCACATAAACAGGAGGTTATAGCTGCACTTGCAGAAACTGATAAAGTAGCAGAGGCTATAGGGGCAGTTAATACTCTTGTAAGGACAGATAAAGGATATAAGGGTTATAATACTGATATTATAGGACTTGCAAGAGAACTTGATGAGGCAGACATTAAGCTTGATGGAAGTGATTGTATAATACTTGGAGCCGGTGGAGCGTCAAGGGCAATTGCTTTTTTATGTGCAGATAAGGGTGCTGCAAGTGTAAATATTCTTAACAGGACAGTGCAGAAAGCACAGAGCATAGCCGATGATGTCAACAGACATTTTAATTCACATACAGTTAAGGCTATGGCTTTATCAGATTATGATAAGCTTGAAAAAGATAATTACATAGTTATCCAGACATCAAGTGTAGGACTTTATCCTGATTGTGATAAGGCAATAATAGAGGATGAGGAATTTTATAAGAAAGCTTTGGTAGGAGTTGATATTATATATAATCCTGTAAAGACTAAGTTTATGAAACTTATGGAAAAACAGGGTAAGAAGTCATATAATGGCCTTAAGATGCTTTTATATCAGGGAGTAAGTGCATTTGAGTTATGGAATAATATACAGGTAACTAAAGAACAGGCACAGGAAGTGTATGAATGTATGAAAAAGGAGCTGGGAATAGTTGAATAATATAGTACTGATAGGATTTATGGGCTGTGGAAAGACAACATTTGGCAAATGGATTGCAAAGCATCATGGAATGGATTTTATTGATACGGATGATTATATTGAATCTGTACAAAAAAGAAGCATTAATGAGATATTTGCAGACAAGGGAGAGGAGTATTTCAGAGACCTTGAAACACAGACTATAAAGAAACTTGCAGAGTCGGTTAATAATAGCGTTATCTCAGTTGGTGGAGGACTTCCTGTAAGAGAATGTAACAGAGCACTTCTTAAGAAGCTGGGTAAGGTTATATTTCTTGATACATCAATAGATGAACTTGAAAAAAGACTTTCTAAGGATACTAAAAGACCACTGCTTGCCGGTGGAAAGGTAAGAGATAAGATAGAAGCCCTTATGAGGGCAAGAAAAGATATATATGAGAGTACAGCTGATTGTATCATTACTACAGACAACCAATCATTTGAAGCTATGTATGATAACATAATACATAGCTGATTAAGATATCATAGTTGGAAGATTCTGACCCCAGTATCATTAAATAATATTAATATACAGAGGCTTATTAATATGTGAATAATTATGGATATATCGTGATTAAAATGATTTTTAATATTGATGAATAAAACGATAACATGCCATGGAATGGAGAAAATTTATGAAGATTTTGGTAATTAACGGACCTAATATTAATTTTTTGGGAATCAGGGAAAAAGGAATATATGGCAATCAGGATTATGCATACCTTGAAAAGCTTATCAATGAAAAAGCACGAGAACTTGATGCAGATGTTGAAATATTCCAGAGTAATCACGAGGGAGCAATAATAGACAGAATACAACAGGCATATTATGATAAGGTGGATGGAATAGTTATTAATCCCGGTGCATTTACTCATTACAGCTATGCTGTAAGGGATGCACTTGCATCAGTGGCAGACATTCCTAAGATTGAAGTTCATATATCTAATGTACATACAAGAGAAGAATTCAGACATACATCAGTAACTGTGCCGGTATGTAACGGACAGGTAGTAGGCCTTGGACTTAACGGCTATTTGTATGCCATGGAGGCTTTAAAGGATATGTTGAAAAACAAATAATACAGCATGCTTTTATATATTAGATTATAGGGAATGATAGAATAAGAATAGCTGAAATTGCTTTTATATATGAATTTATGTAAGTAAATGTAAAAAAGAGGTTGCCAAAACCGCTGATTTATTATAAAATGATAAAAGTTATTGATTAAATAGGAGGTATACCAAAGAATGGTAACAGCAGGTGATTTTAAGAATGGTATCACATTGGAAATGGATAATGCTATCTGGCAGGTAATAGAATTCCAGCACGTTAAGCCTGGTAAGGGTGCTGCTTTCGTTAGAACAAAGTTAAAGAATATCGTAAGTGGTGGTGTTGTTGAAAAGTCTTTCAGACCAACAGAAAAGTTTACTTTAGCTCATATTGAAAGAAAAGAATATCAGTATTTATATGCTGATGGCGATCTTTACAACTTCATGGATACAGAAACATATGATCAGATTGCATTAAGCGCTGATAACGTTGGTGATTCACTTAAGTTTGTTAAGGAAAACGAGATGGTTAAGTTATGTTCACACAATGGTAACGTATTTGCTATTGAACCACCTATCAATGTTGAGTTAGAAGTAACAGAGACAGAACCTGGGGTTAAGGGTGATACAGCTACAGGTGCTACTAAACCGGCTATCGTTGAAACAGGTGCTAAGATTTTAGTTCCATTATTCGTAAACCAGGGAGATACAGTTAAGATTGATACACGTACTGGAGAATATTTATCAAGAGTTTAATATTTACAGTTTTTTATAAGTTGTCAAAGAGGACTGAACCAGCGTAAATGCTGGAACAGTCCTTTTTAAATGTTTATATAAATTCATGCAGATACGCCTGCGTAGCTAACAAATAACTAACAGGCTATTGGAAAAATAACAAAATAGTTTCTTTAGTTCTCAGTCTTATTATTAAGCCGCCTGATGTGGATATATACATAAATAAAACCATATAATATCGTAATATAATCGTATATAATATAGAATATTTCTTTGAGATTGCGTATGCAGACAGAACTAAATAAATTTAAGAATGGTAGCTGCATTAATTTTTTGTTGTCTGTCGTGATATTGATTGTTTTAACAGTATTGCTTCGTTTATCTGACATATTTTAATAACCTGAATAATAAGATTTAATAACCTTTTTGCCGGTTAGTTACGGCTTTTATAGGTTGCACATACAGTGTCGTCTTTAGCAGAAGCGAATATTCCTGATATGTCGATATGGTCGGCTGTACATTTGCAGTTATCATTGTATACACAACTATCAGCATCGCAGGAAATATCAAGAGTTACATGAGGTGTATTGCTTGCATTAGAGACAGAGCCGGACTTGTCTTCAAAGAAACTGCCACAGCATGTATCGTCACATGTACTGGCACCTGTTCCGCGGACATTAATAGAAGAAAGACAACATTTTTTTTCGCTGTTGTCATTATGGCAGCAGCAGCTTACATTACAATCAAGATTAGTCATAAAAAACCTCCATAAAATATATTAGCAGGTATATAGTAATACCGGCTATATATAGTATGGAGGTTTTAAAAAAATATATTCATTTGTAAGTGATATAAATTATATTAATTAATATTACTGAATGAAATGTGTTTGTTTTCGCCATCATAATAACGGAATAAGACCTTTGCAAGAATCTTATCTTCTGCAACATAGGTATTAGTCCAGTATCTTGAATCAAGAGAACTGTTACGGTTATCGCCCATCATAAAATAATGACCTTCCGGAACAACATATGTTTCCTGTTTGGTAGAAATATTCATAGGTTCTTTAAGATAAGTCTCTTCAAGTTCTTCATTATTGATGTACACTTTACCATTCGCTATCTGTACTATATCACCTGGTGTGCCAATTACACGCTTAACATATGTCTGTGTCTCATCATCAGGATACTTAAATATAACTATGTCGCCACGTTCCGGCTTGCTGAATTTATAAGAAAGACGGAAGCCTATCAGCCTGTCGCCCTCCATAATCGTATTTTTCATAGAACCGGTTGGAACCTGTGCATTAATAATAATGAAATGTGTAGTGATATATGCAATTATTATTGCTATGGCAAATATTTTAACATAACTGAATATTTCAGAGATAATACCTGATGAACTGCTCTTCTTTTCAGAAAGGGAAGAAGTACTTTTGTTATATTGTTCATTCAATTCATCGTCATTTTTATCAAAGTCATCGTAAAGACGTTTTCTCTTTTCGTAGTAATCGTTGTCATATTCCTGCATATAATAAATCCCCATTCCGCCAAAAAACAATCTGTCAATATGTATTAAGATAAGGCTGTTTTGTTTATGGCATTATTTTAGTAAATGTGAAATAAGAATATTGAACTGCTTTTATATCCTTTATAACAAAACCGCACCCGGAATTGTATCCGAGTGCGGCTAATTCACATATCATATTCTACTGTATAAGATATTATTTTGCAAGCAGTTCCATGATTTTATTGCTTCTTGCAATGAAATTAGTCATCTGTTCAGGTGATAATGGTGCATGGCTTAAGAGTGCGAGGTCGTATAACTGTTCGCATATCATTGGAGTATTTTCACCCTCTTTGTTATCTACGATATATTTAACAAGGTCGTTGTTAGCATTAAGAACAAGTGTAAGACCCTGACCACCAAACATTGATGGATCCATGCCCGGCATGCTGTACATCTTCATCATATCCTGCATACGTCTGTCCTGTTCGGAAAGAGTAATCATTGATGAGATAGAAGCGTTCTTTAACTTCTCAACTTTTACAACAAGATTATCCTTGTTTAGTGCTTTTTTAAATGTATCTGTAAGAGTTTCAGTAATATCCTTTAATTCATCTTCTGATGTTTCTTCCTTGAAACTGTCTGAAAGGTCTGCATCAATACGGGCAAATTTGACATTTTCATTCTTGCTTTCAAGATGTGTGATAAATGGCTGGTCAATATTATGTGTAAGAATTACGGCATCAATGCCTTCTTCCTTAAACATATTGATATACTGGCTCTGCTCTGTTTCGTTAGTTACATAGAATACTGTATTTTCATGTTTTTCTTTATTTTCTTCAAGACATTCCTTTAATGTAAGGTACTTGCCATCAAGATTCTTAAATATAATGAAATCTTTCATCTTATCATAGAATTTCTCATCCTTTAAGCAGCCAAACTTGATAAATGGATTGATATCATCCCAGTATTTCTCATAATTTTCCTTATCAGTTTTATACATTCCTGAAAGCTTGTCGCCAACCTTTTTAGTGATATATTCTGATATTTTCTTAACAAATCCATCATTCTGTAATGCACTACGTGATACATTAAGTGGAAGGTCAGGACAGTCAATAACACCTTTGAGGAGAAGTAAGAATTCAGGAATAACTTCTTTAATGTTATCAGCTACGAATACCTGATTGTTGTATAGTTTAATTGTACCCTCGATAGATTCATATTCTGTATTAATCTTAGGGAAGTATAATATACCCTTTAAGTTAAATGGATAATCCATATTTAAGTGAATCCAGAAGAGAGGCTCTTTATAATCCTTAAATACTGAACGGTAGAAGTTCTTATATTCCTCATCAGTACATTCATTAGGATGCTTTGTCCAGAGAGGGTGAGTCTCGTTTAAGGCTACAGGACGCTTAACAATCTTAGCCATTTTCTTAGCAGGGACTTTCTCAACAGTTTCTTTTGTGCCATCTTCTTTTTCGACTTCTTCTGTTACTGCATCCTTTACGAATGTATCAAGGACTGTATCCTTTTCTGTAACTTCTTCTTCAGGAATTTCTTCTGTAAGCTGACCGGCATCCTCATTTTCAAAGTAAATAGGAAGTGGCATAAATGAACAGTACTTGTCGATTACTTCCTTTGCTTTATATTCATTAGCAAATTCATAGCTGTCTTCATTAAGATAAAGAGTTATCTCAGTACCGGGAGTATTCTTAGTACCGTCCTCCATATCATATTCTGTACCACCGTCACATGACCAGTGAACAGCTTCTGAGCCTTCTTTATAAGAAAGAGTATCAATAGTTACTGTATCAGCAACCATAAATGCTGAATAGAAACCAAGACCAAAATGACCTATAATCTGGTCTTCATTAGTCTTATCTTTATATTTTTCAAGGAAAGCTTCTGCACCGGAGAAAGCAATCTGGTTGATATATTCGCTGACTTCTTCCTTAGTCATACCGATACCGTTATCAATAATCTTTATTGTCTTATGTTCAGGACTTGTCTTTACGATTACCTTGTACTCAATATCATCAGGAGCTTCATATTCTCCGATGAGATCAAGCTTCTTTAATTTTGTAATTGCATCACATGCATTTGATATTAATTCTCTGTAAAAGATATCATGGTCAGAGTACATCCACTTCTTGATTATTGGGAAAATGTTCTGACTGTTAATTGATAAATTTCCATGTTCGTTTGCCATAATAATCCTCCATTTTGAAAACGTTAATATTTATACTTAAATGTTTAATTAAGTTACAGTTTAAATATAACTGTATTTGTACAAGATGTAATTTAATACAATAATGACTGAAAGTCAAGAAAAAATTAGCACTCATTTTATCTGAGTGCTAATAAATTGTGGCGTATATATGAGAAAGTAGCATATTTGCAAGGGGTTTCTGAAATTATTAAAAAAATATTAACTTAAATAAGGTATAAATATTTTCTGAGGATTATTATATGTCAATTGTATAAATAAACCTTTTAATTAAGTTCTTCATAGTCAATACCGGCATTATACAGATGTTTTTTTATATAATCATCAAAGGCAGCATCGACTGATTTATCCATAGTAAACATATTAAGTGAAGTGCCGGTGGTAATAGTTACACAGCCGTTAAAATATTTTATGTTAATACACAGTGCGTTTATATCAGGCAGAGAATATGCAAGTGAATAGTCTGATATAATATGTTCACACAGACTGTCAGGGAAAATAAATACAAGTTTCATTGAAGCCGGGACTTTTTTTCCTTTTATAAGATTAAAGCATACCGGCTTTATATCACTCCATAGAGAATATTTTTTATGTGTGAGCTGTTCATATTCTTCCGGTGTATAATAATCTTTGTTAATCAGACCATTAATGGAAAAAGTGACAGAGGTTGCTATATCTGCTTCTGATATGTATAGTGTGTCAAATGTATTCTTAACAAGAAGCTGTGACATAAAGTTTTTTGTATCTTTTATTGAAAGTGAAATCATAAATCTCCAATCCGGGAAGACATTATAATACTGATATAATATTGAAAAATAATTATTATAAGTAAATGATGAAAAATCCCTTTATAAATTATATTAAAACAAAATAAAAATGTTGTATTGTTTATATTTTTGGGGTATAATGATGACTGCGTTTTGCGTAAACTTCATTTTACGCAATATTAAAGTCTATTTTACATTGTGGATTTTATTTTGTAAAGTAACAGAATGGAATAGTATTTAGAATTAGAAAAGGATAGGATTATGTCAGATATCAGATCAGATGAAAAAAAGTTTAGTTTTACAAAGGTGGAGAGAAAGAAAGCAGGTAAGGTGCTTTATATAATAGGTATGATACTATTATTTATAGCGGTATTACTGTTATTTTCACTTAACTGGATGTTTGTAAAGTTTGGACATGTGTCAATTGATTCGACATTGTATACGCTTACAGCTCCTAAGACCGGAACGGATACTGCATATATTTGGACATTTTTATATATGAGTCTTCTTCCTACAGTAATAATAGAGCTTGTTGTATGGATTATTACTAATAACTTTTACAAGAAGAATGTAGTTATGAAAATAAGAACGGACAAAGACAAGCTTAGCATAAGATTATTTCCGTTTATGCCTTTAAGAAGAATATTGTTTGGTTTATCAATAATAGCGCTTGTATGTTCAGGGGTATATGTATCATATGCGAGTGGTCTTACGGCATATATAAAGAGTAAGACAACATCAACGGCGCTCTATGATGATTATTATGTGAATCCTGCTACAGCTAATATAACATTTCCAGAGAAGAAGAGGAATGTTATATATCTTTATGCAGAATCTCTTGAAAAGACACTTGAATCAAAGGAAGAAGGCGGAGCAAAGAGTACCAATATTCTTCCTAAGCTTACAGAGCTTCAGAAAAAATATATAGCAGTAGCAAATGAAAAGGGTGAACAGGGGCATGTTGTAAAAGGTGGAGACTGGACAATGGCAGGAATGGTATCACAGTCATCAGCTACTCCGCTTATGATTAATATTAATTTCTATAACTATAATGAAAATGCAAAGTTTTTACCGGGAGCATTTTCATTAGGACAGATTCTTGCTTCTAATGGTTATAAGAATATATTTGTTACAGGTTGTGACAGTAAGTTTGCTGCAACTGACCTTTATTATAACCAGCATGGCAATTATGAAATAGTTGATCCGGATGCCGCTAAGAAAAAAGGTTATATACCCGAGGATTATGATGTGTTCTGGGGATATGAAGACCTTAAGATGTTTGAAATCTTAAAAAAAGAGATTACAGCCAATTATGAAAGCGGACAGCCATTTAATATAACTGCGGCAACTCTTGATACACATGCAGATGATGTATATGAATGCAGTAATTGTGACAATCAGTATACAGATGTACATGATAAAGTATATCACTGTGCGGATGACCAGATTGCTGAATTTATTGAGTGGTTTGAGAAGCAGCCTTGTTACGAGGATACGACACTTATAATAAGCGGTGATCATTGCAGTTTTGCAACAACATATTTTGATGACTGTACGAATTATAACAGAACAGTTTTCTCAATGTTTGTTAATGCACAGGTTGAGAAGAAAGATTATGTTAAGACATTTACAACTCTCGATATGCTTCCATCAACACTTGCAGCAATGGGAGTACAGATTGAAGGTGACAGGTTAGGACTTGGTACTAATATTTTCTCTGACAGACAGACGCTTGCAGAAGAATTAGGACTTGGTGAACTTAATGAGATGTTGTCACAAAACAGTGAGTATTATACCAATAACATATTACAGGGTTCTGATAAGGATATTTTAAATGTTTCAATAATGGTTGATGATGCAATTGATATTGACAGTGCAGACCAGATGTATGAAACGTATTATGTTAATCCTGATGATGTTAAGCTGACATTCCCTGAAAAGAAACGTAATGTGCTATATCTGTATGTTGAATCATTAGAAAAGACATTGGAGACAAAAGAGGATAATGGTGTTGAGACGAAAGAGATAATGCCATATCTTACAAAACTGCAGAAGAATAATGTAACTGTACAGAATGAAAATGGCGGGCAGGCTTATGTATGTTATGGTGGTGAATATACTATTAAGGGAATGGTTTCCCAGTCGTCAGGCGTACCTTTAAATGACGAGGTTAATGCTTATGGTTATTCATCTGATTATAAGTTTATACCGGGAACTAAGACTATTGGCGATATCTTAGAAAAGAACGGGTATAAGAACATATTTATATCGGGATTTGATGCAGCCTTTGCAGCAACAGATAAATTCTATACGCAGCATGGTAATTATGATATTATTGATTATAAAGCGGCTAAGGAGAGAGGATATATATCACAGGATTATGCAGCTGGCTGGGGATATAATGATGCTGTAACATTTGAGATAATAAAAGACCAGATTACTAAAGCATATGACAGCGGGCAGCCATTTAATATAACGGCAGCTACACTTGATACACATGCAGATGATGTATATGTATGTGATAAATGTTCAGATAAGTTTACTGATGAACATGAAAAGGTATATAACTGTATAGATAATCAGATTAAAGAATTTATGGAGTGGTTTGAAAAACAGCCTGCTTATAATGATACGACTATTGTAATTACAGGTGATCATTTAAGTTATGCGAGTGAATTTTTCACAAAGTTTGATGAAAATTATGACAGAACAGTATATTCAGTATTTATTAATGCACAGACAGATAAGGATACTAAATATCTGAGGAATTTTTCAACACTTGATATGTTCCCGACTACTCTTGCAGCCATGGGTGTTGAGATTGAGGGAGACAGGCTTGGATTAGGTGCTAATCTGTTTTCACAGGCACAGCCTCTTACTTCTAAGTTTGGACATCATATATTTAATACTTTCTTAGCAGAAGATTGTAAATTCTATAACAATGTTATAATGCAGCGTGATAAATATACCGGTGAGATAGATGATCTTGGAATATATTATATTGAAGAACAGACTTCTCTTCCGCAGACCAGGGTGTATAATCATAATGCTGAGGAAGCACCTACAGTACAACCTACAACACAGGCTGTACAACAGACTACTCAGGAGTATATAACACAACAGCACATAGAAGAGACAACAGTGGAAGAGACAACAGTTGAGCAGACTACAGAGAGTACTACGCAGGAGATTACAACAGAAAGTACGACACAGGCCACGGTTGAGGTGACAACGCCAGCACTGACTCAGCCAGTCGAGCCGGCAGCTACACAGCCGTCTACAACAGGAAATGTTGTAATACCTGATAATACACAGAATAATAATGGCAATGTTGTAATTCCGAATGGTAATAATAATGGTAATAATAATGGGGTTGTCAGTATTCCATAGTTAGTTTTAAATGGCAATGAAGCTTAATAATTATAAGTTCAAAGCCATTATAGGATGGAAAAGACCTGTAAGCAGAAATGAACCATTTTCAGAAAGTCAGTATCAAAATCTGACGATTTAAGAATGGTACATAGAGCTTACAGGTCTTTTTATTTGTATGAAAAATGCAACAAAACATAAAGATTTCATTTTTAGGCTATAAAATAAATCGTTTTTAATTATTAATAGCACTTAAAGTCAGCTTTAAGGCAGGGAAAATTTTCTGTAGGCATAATCAATCAGTTTGAATAGAATCATTGATATGATACACAATATGACAATGGATAATGCAACCCAGTCCATTTTAAAAATCTGGCTTCCATATATAATAAGATATCCAAGACCTGAACGTGCCGCAAGAAATTCACCGATGATTACACCGACGAGTGCAAGACCTATACTGACCTTCATATTGCTTAAAATAATTTTTATGGAATATGGAAGAATGAGTTTTGTGAGTATATGCTGTCTGTTACCGCCAAGTGTGTATATGAGGCGTATTTTATCAGGGTCTGTTTCCATAAAACCGGTATATATGTTTATGATGGTACCAAATACAGCAACGGAAACTGCAGTTACAATAATGGCTTTTGGATTATTGCCAAGCCATACTATAAGCATTGGCGCAAGTGCTGATTTTGGCAGGCTGTTTAATACTATCAGAAATGGTTCAAGTATTTTTGAGAGAACCTGGTTAAACCACAGTATAATTGCAATACTTATTCCAAGAAAGACAATAAGTGCGAAACTTATAAGTGTTTCGGCTAATGTTACACAGGTGTGGTATATTATAGAGCCGTCCATTAACATATTTATAAATGTCTTTATAATGCGTGATGGAGAACTGAATATAAATGCATCGATTATATGCAGTCGGGTTAATAGCTCCCATAATATGATGATAGCGGTAAAAAGCAGGATACGGGCGGCTGTTATCATACGCTTTCTGTTTCTTGCCTTAATATAATATGCGTGTTGTAATTCAGACATTATTCCAGCTCCTTCCATATCATATTAAAATAATCTTTAAATTCGGGTGCAGTTCTTGAATTAAAAGGAGTACGTTCATCTATGGAAAGGTGTATATTAACAATCTTATTAACTGTGCTGGGTCTGTGAGACAGAATAATTATTGTATCTGCCATGGATATAGCCTCGGCAATATCATGCGTTACAAGTATGGCGGTTGTATTTCTGGATTTGATAATCTTACCTATATCATCACTAACCTCAAGCCGGGTCTGATAATCGAGTGCTGAAAATGGTTCATCAAGCAGCAGGATATCAGGTTCAAGTGCAAGAGTTCTTATAAGAGCTGCGCGTTGCCGCATACCACCTGAAAGCTGCGAAGGCTTGCTGTTCTTAAATTGTGACAGTCCGTAGGAGTCAAACATTTCTTTTACAAGTGAAAGCTTTTCATTGGTACATTTCTTCTGGATTTCAAGACCTAACAGGACATTTCTGTATATGGAACGCCATTCAAAAAGATTATCCTTTTGGAACATATGACCAATATGAAGTGTTGATTCATTGGCTGGTACATTATTTATATATATAGAACCGCTTTCAGGCTGTATTAAACCGCTTATCAGTGAAAGAAGCGTGGATTTGCCACAACCAGAAGGACCGACTATAGCAACGAAATCGCCTTCACGTACATTAAAGCTTATATTTTCTAAAGCTTTTGTCTCACCTGCTAAGGTATGGTATGAATAAGAAACATTATTAATAGAAAGAATATTTTCCATATAAATCATACCTTTCACGATAAAATAATCTGCATATAAACAATGTCTTAACGTAGTGTAGATGTCATGTAACAGCAGAAATGAAATTCTTATAATTTATATTATGGGAAACTGATTAAGGATGTGAATGAATTACAGATAGTATTAAGATAAAATAATCTATAAAATAAAGCTCCCGATGGGACTTGAACCCACGACCCACGCATTACGAATGCGTTGCTCTACCAACTGAGCCACAGGAGCCTGTAACATAGTTACTAAATAATTATAAATGTATTAACTGTAAAAGTCAAGGTAAAATGAATAATACTAAAGGGGAAATGAATAATATCAAAAGAATTGCAGATTATATTAACTATAATAAAGATTCTGGAGGAGTATCTGATGAGGATGGATAGCAAAAAAACAGATGTCAGGGATAATGCAGTTGTAAATGAAATACTGAATAAAATTATATCAGGAGATTATACAACAGATAATAGTAATACTGATAATAATAGTGAGAGTAAAAATGACAGCAAAAATATACAATCAGAAAAATCCGACCAGAGAATAGAGGAATTTGGACAGGTGACACTTGATAAAAATAAAGCACATGGTAAAATCTATCTTATGACGATTATTGGTGAGATAGAAGGACATGATGTGCTTCCGGCTTCCAGTAAGAGTACGAAATATGAGCATGTATTGCCACGGCTTGCAGCGATTGAAGATGATGAAGATATAAAGGGTGTATTATTTATTATGAATACGGTAGGCGGTGATGTGAGTGCGGGACTTGCAGTGGCAGAGATGATTGCCTCCATGAAGACTCCAACAGTGTCACTGGTGCTTGGCGATTCCCATAGTATTGGTGTACCTCTGGCAGTAAGTACAGATTATTCATTTATTGCACCGACAGCGACTATGATTATACATCCGGTAAGGATGAATGGAATGATAATAGGTGCGCCACAGACATTTGATTATTTTAAGCTGATACAGGACAGGATAGTTACATTTATATCGTCACATGCAGATATAGAAAAAGAGATGCTTGAAAAAATGATGATTAATACGGGCATTTTAACAAAGGATCTTGGAACAATTCTCGTAGGAGAGCAGGCTGTTTTGCAGGGTCTTATAAATGAAGTTGGTGGAATCAGGCAGGCACTGGACAAACTCAATGAGCTGATGGAGAAAAATAATGATATTAAGTGATAATACATTATGAAATTTAATTGAAAATATAAAACAATATATAAAGGGAAGAATAATGAATTTAAAAGATGATAAACACGTTATGTGTAATTTATGTCCGAGAAAATGTAATAAAGACAGAAGATTTAGTGCTGCGGATAATATGGATATAATACGTGAACATGCAGGCTTTTGTCAGATGCCGCGTCAGGTCTTTCTGGCAAGGGCGGCGCTTCATATGTGGGAGGAACCCTGTATTTCAGGGAAGAATGGTTCCGGGGCTGTATTTTTTACAGGCTGTCAGTTAAGATGTGTATTCTGTCAGAATTATAATATTGCGGCAGGCAGGGATGGCAAAGAAATAAGTGTTGAAAGACTGTCAGAGATTTTTTTGGAATTGCAGGATAAAAAAGCTAATAATATCAATCTTGTAACACCGTCACATTATGTACCGGTAATAATAACAGCACTGGAAATGGCGAAGGCTCAGGGACTTGTAATTCCTATTGTATACAATACAAGCTCATATGAAAATGTCGATACCTTAAAAAGGCTTGAAGGGCTTATAGATGTATACCTTCCAGATATGAAATATATGTCTTCGCAAGCCGCAGAAAAGTATTCACATGCACCGGATTATCCAGAAGTGGCAAAAAGAGCAATAGCAGAGATGTACAGACAGACCGGAAAGCCTCTGTTTAATGAAAAGTTATTATCAGATAAAAATCAAAAGCCGGATGGAAATCAGATATCAGGTAGAAAATCAAAAGCTGATGAAAATCAGCCGACTGACCCGAGCATATATGGGGATAAAACTTTTTATAATAAGAATATAGAAGATGGAATTATGTTAAAAGGAATGATAGTAAGACATCTTATGCTGCCGGGGCTTTTAAATGATTCCAAAGAAGTAATAAAATATCTGTATGATACATATAATGATAATTGTTACATAAGTATTATGAATCAGTACACGCCGCTACCACAGGTACGTGATATTAAGGAGCTTAACAGGCATATTACCAAAAGAGAATATAATAAGGTGGTTGATTATGCGATTGATCTAGGAGTAGAAAATGCATTTATTCAGGAAGGAGGAGCTGACAAAGACAGTTTTATTCCTGAATTCAACTATGAAGGCGTCGAAAAAAAAGAAAAATATTAAAAAAATAATTAATATCAGCTTATATTAAATATTATATCAGAAAAAAAGCGAGTTGCATTTATATAAAATATGAACACCGCATATTTACTGGGTTTATAGCTTTAAAATATTAGAATTGTGGATGTGTATTAAAAAAATAATAATATTATGACATTTTAATACCATTTTTAAGAGATAAATAAAAACACCATGCTAAAATTAAATAAAACTCTTTTATTAAATACAAAAAGAAGTTATAATTATAAACATAAACTGATATATGAGTAAATTAAAAATATAAAAGGGCAGGAAAATGGTAGTAAATAAAGGAAATTCATTGATTATGGGTTGTACAAAGGTAAACAGAAGCTATAATTTTTCATTTGCCGCAAGTGAACCTGAAATAGAACTTATAATATACGATTCAGATTGTAAAAATATAATATTTGAACATAAGATGGATTGGCAATATAAGACAGGAGATGTATTTTCATGCAAAATAACAGGTGTGGGGCTTGACAGATGTTATTATGTATATAAAAAAGGCAATGAGTATATAACAGACCCATATGCCAAGACAGTTACAGGCTGTGAAATATATGGAGAAGTGCATGAAAAGATACATCTAAGCCGCGTTGGAATGGAAAACTTCGACTGGGAAGATGATGCAGCACCCGGCATTTCTTATGCTGACAGCATAATATACAAGCTCAATGTAAGAGGATTTACAAAGAGCTGTACGTCAGCAGTAGCACATAAAGGAACATTTAAAGGCATTGCAGAGAAGCTTCCATATCTTAAAAAGCTTGGAATAACAGCAATTGAGCTGATGCCTGCATACGAATATGATGAGTGTAAAAGATTTCAGACGGATATGTATTCAGGTATTGTGAATGGTGCAATGAATGGCAGCGGAGGGATGAATATTCCTGACAGCAGGGATATTATAGATGGTGATATTGTTTCAAGAAAGATTAATTACTGGGGATATACTAAAGATGCATTTTATTTTGCACCCAAAGCGGCATTTAGTTCAATAGCATCGGTAAAGAGTGATTATACCATAGAATTAAAAAAACTGGTAAAAAAACTTCATAAGAATGGAATTGAAGTTATAATGGAGATGTATTTTACCGACGAGCCGGTGAGTATGATAACAGATTGCATAAAATACTGGGTTATTAATTATCATATAGACGGCATACATCTGTATGCACCTGATGCGGCATTAAGTGCAGCAGCGACAGATCCCGTTTTATCAAGAACCAAGATATTTACAGTGTTTTGGAATGGAAGTGCGAAAAAATATAAAAACATGGCGGATTATAATAACGGCTATATGAATACGGTCAGGAAGTTTCTGAAAGGAGAAGAAAACCAGCTCGGTGATTTTGTCAATACGGCAAGAAATAATCCTTCTAATGCGGCATGTATTAATTATATAACCAACCATAACGGATTTACGCTTAATGATCTTGTGAGCTACGATAGAAAGCATAATGAGGCAAATGGCGAGAATAATATGGATGGTGAGAATTTTAATTATAGCTGGAATTGTGGAACGGAAGGAAAGACGAGGAAAAAGAAGATAACAGATTTAAGACAGCGGCAGATTAAAAATGCGTTTATGCTGCTTATGCTGTCACAGGGGACTCCGCTTATTCTTGCAGGAGATGAGTTCAGGAATACCCAGGGAGGCAATAATAATCCATATTGTATAGACAGTGAAACTTCATGGCTTAACTGGAAAAATTCGGATTATTCAAAGGAGATTTTTGAGTTTGTAAGGGAACTTATACAATTTAGAAAAGACAATAAGATTCTTCATATGGATGATAAGCTGCTTGCAAGTGACAGACTTGTCTGCGGATATCCGGATGTGTCATATCATGGTGATAATGCATGGTATAGTGCGATGGAGAATTATAACAGACATATAGGCATAATGTATTGTTCTAAATATGCCGGAGGAGATGAACTTATCTATGTTGCATACAATATGCACTGGGAAAATCACATGCTTGCGCTTCCTAAAATCCCCGGAGATTCTAAGTGGAAAGTAAAAATATGCTCCGGCGATATTAAAAATGATATCCAGATTAAAGATAAGCAGATTAAAATAGCACCGAGAACAATAGCAGTTCTTGTATGTAAGTTTTAGAATATATGAAAATTGATAATAGAGGATAAAAAATGGAAAATAAACACGATATTAATATAACAGATTATGAAGATGTAAAAAAATATTACGAGGATTTTAAAGATTTATTTGAAAAAGGTGAAAAAGAGCAGGCAAGACAGATGATGAGTGAACTGCTTGAAAAGCTAGAGACAAATGTCAGTGTAAGAAAGGCAGGAAGTGTAAGCCGTAATGATGTTATTGCAATGAGCGGCAGTAAAGATGATGAAAGAGAAATATATATAAGTCTTAATCATGTAATGGAATATTATATTTATGCATATTATTTCAAACCGGAATGTGATGTTAAGTGTACAGAGATACCTTATGGTGAGTATTACAGAACTTACGGCGGACTGTGTATGGAGCTTGGAAAATATAATGCGGCAAAAGAAGCATATATCCATGCAATAGAGTGGAATCCGGTAGATTTAGATTCGATACTTGGACTTGCAGAGTGTTATAAATATATTGGAAAGCTTGAAAGATATGCTGCTGTTACTGTACAGGGCTACAGATATTGCTGTACAAGGGCAACTATGGCAAGATATTACCGCAACATGGGATATTATAATCTTTCAAAGTATAAGACAGAGCTTGCAAGAGCGTGTTATATTTACAGTAATATTTATTATCATACGGACAATGCGGACAGTGAACTTAAATATCTTGAGCAGGCATTAAATGATAAGACACCGGATATGGATATTCGCTCAATGCAGAAGTTATTCGATGAAAATGGCATTGAGCCTGGTCCGCAGTCAGATACTATAGGTGTTGTATACAGGGTCGGTGAGCTTATGATGGAGGATGGAGATAAAAGGCTTGCCAAGGACTGTTTCTCAATCGTATATGATATAACACAGGAAAAAGCATTGGAGGGACTTCTTGATGAATTATAATTTTGAAAATACAGACAGTATAATATTTGACCTTGATGGGACTATGTGGAATTCGGTTAAACCAATATGTGAGGCATGGGATATTATATTACAAAAGCACCCTGAAATAAGTAAAAGAACGGTGACAGAAGAAGATCTTAACGGCTGTATGGGTCTTCCCATGTATGATATATCAGCGAAGCTGTTTCCGTGTGAAACAAGACAGGTTCAGATGTCTGTAATGGATGAGCTGTGTGCATTTGAAAATAAATATCTTGAGAAAAAAGGTGGAATACTGTATCCAAAGCTTAAGGAAACACTTGCGGCACTTTCAGTAAAATATAAGCTATATATAGTAAGTAACTGTCAGGATGGATATATAGAAGCATTTATGAAAGCACATGATACTAAGAAATATTTTCTTGACACAGAGTGTTGGGGAAGAACAAGACTTCCAAAGGGGGAGAGTAATCGTCTTCTTATAGAACGCAACAAGCTTAAACATCCGGTATATGTAGGAGATACACAAGGAGATGCACAATCAGCAATAGACGCAGGCATACCATTTATTTATGCAGCGTATGGATTTGGTGAAGTTAAGAAGTATGATGCGAAGATAGACAGCTTTAATGAGCTTTTGGATATTTTAAATTAGGAATAATATTGTTAAAATATACGGAATAAGATAATTCACAAAGCGAAATGGCATCATATCTGATGGAGGCTATCTATCATTTTTCATAATTCATTATACAATTAATACGGCATATTATAGTGGTTGTAAATTGAAACAAAGGAACAGGTAGACCGGCTGACACATATGTAATGTATGGTATATCAGGGATACTATTTTTCAAAGCCGGTATCTGTAAGACAGTTTGAAGCAGAATATATGTAGAAATGGAGTACATATAGAAATGGAGAGTAAAATGAAAAGTACTTTAATAAAGGATACAACAAAATCAGAGAGAATACAGTTAATAAAGGAATGGGAAGAGTCCGAGGGCTGTGAAACAAGTGGAATGGATCTTATGACATACTTTAAGGATTACATAGATGGTATAAAGGAGATACCAGAGGTGAATGCAGCTTTTAATGCATCATATATATCAGAGATACCGGATGATGATTCAGGTATAAGTTGTGGCATGGGTATGAGAAGATAGATTATTTTGTATGCGTAATATAATAATGCAGAATGTATTCATAATAATAAAATAAGTACATATGCAAAAATTGTGCATAAAATAAAACAAGTGTATTGACAATTGAAAAATATGGTGTTAATATAGGCTCAACTTAGGGCAGTTATATATAATAACTGTAACATAATATGAATAATTAAAGTCTATGAACAAAATAGTACTTATGGAAGATACATCACAGAGAGTCAGCGTTGGTGGAAGCTGATATGGATAGCCATAGGGAATGGGTTTGGGAGATGCATTGGTGAATTTTTAGTAGCTGATGACGTGACCTCACGTTACAGGGGTATGATATATTATTGTATCAGATAATGAGAATGACAACAGGTGGCATATCCAGTTTCGGATATGCCTTTTTTATTTATGCGGGCGATGTCGAAGTCAGTATTATGACGAAAGTTTGGCAGCTGTCACAATTTACGTGTAATACGTTAAGCGTATTTCTTATGATTAATAAAATGTTGTACATTGAACAAGGGTGGCACCACGATAATTCGTCCCTGATAGCTGGTTATAGCTGTCAGGGACTTTTTTGTATTAAGACAGATGTATTTCGTTAAGCAAAGCCCCTGGCATCTGATAAGACATTAGCATTATAAAATGTATAGAAAAGAGGATGTTTAATGAAAAAGATTTTGAAAGCGTACAAAAAGACAGTGAGCATAGTTAATGAGACAGCAATACAGATATATGAAAGCCTTGGAAGTGAAAAAAAAGGTTTCCTTATGGAAAGTAATGATAAGGAAAATGGAAGATATACATTTATGGGTGTTGATCCTCAATATATAATCCGGTCAGAGGGTGAAGCACTTGTCATCATTGACAAGAACGGACAGCGCGACGTAAGAAAAGGTAATCCGCTTGACAGGCTTAAGGAATATTTTGATGAGTTTGAAGTGACCAAGGAGGCGGAAGAACTTGAATTTATGGGTGGTTTTGTTGGGAGCTTTGGTTATGATTTTGTAAGATATACAGAAAAACTTCCCGATGATAATCCTGATGAGATAGGAATAGAGACAATACAGCTTATGCTTGCCGATAAGTTCATAGCAATAGATCATATGGCTGAGACAATGACAGCAGTTGTGCTTGAGGCTGATACACCCGAGGGAAAGCAGCGGGCACAAGAAGAGCTTGGTAAGCTTATAAGACAGGCGAGAACTAACAAAAAAGAAAGTCTGATGCAGGTACATCACGATGGTGAAATATTGAAAAAATCGGACACACTTGAAGAGTATGAAAAAAAGGTTGAAAAGATAAAACAGTATATAAAGGACGGGCATATATTTCAGACAGTGCTTTCACAAAGATGGACAGTTAAGACTAAGCAGACAGGTTTTGAGATATATAGGGAGTTAAGAAAGCTCAATCCTTCCCCATATCTTTATTATTATAATTTTGGTGAATTTGAGATTATAGGAAGTTCACCGGAGATGATAGTTAAACAGACGGATTCAAGAGTGTATACATGTCCGATAGCAGGTACAAGAAAGAGAGGAAAGGATAAAGAGGAGGATATAAGGCTTGAAAAAGAGCTGCTTTCCGATGAGAAAGAAAAGGCAGAGCATGTAATGTTAGTTGACCTTGCAAGAAATGATATGGGAAGAATATCACAGCTTGGAACGGTTAAGGTATCTGATTTTATGAGCATTCAGAGATATTCACATGTAATGCATATCGTATCACTTGTAGAGGGAAAGAAAAACGGAAAGCTTCATCCGCTGGATCTTGTATCATCATTTCTGCCGGCAGGAACTTTAAGCGGTGCACCTAAGATAAGGGCTATGGAGATTATTGATGAGCTTGAAAGTGTAAGAAGAGGTCTGTATGGAGGTGCAACCGGTTATCTTGATTTCGGTGGTAATATGAACTTCTGCATTACAATAAGAACCATGGTTAAGAAAGGTGACAGGGTATACCTTCAGGCAGGAGCCGGAATAGTTGCAGATTCAATACCTGAAAATGAATATATGGAATGCTGTAACAAGGTTATGGCACTTGCTAAGACAGTAATAGAGGAGGATAAGTTATGATTCTGTTAATAGATAATTACGATTCATTTACATATAATCTGTATCAGTTTATGGGAATATTTAATTCAGATATAAAAGTAGTCAGAAATGATAAACTCACTATTGAGGATATTGAAAAAATGAATCCTGAAAAGATAGTAATATCTCCGGGACCGAAAAGTCCTAAAGAAGCAGGAATATGTTTAGATGTAATTAAGCATTTTGCAGGAGTAAAACCTATCCTTGGAATATGTCTTGGGCATCAGTGTATTGGTGAAGCATTTGGTGCAACGGTATCGTATGCAAAGAAGATATGCCATGGCAAGCAGTCGGCTATCCATCATAATAAGGATGGCATATTTAAGGGGCTTGACGATGATATCAGGGTTGCAAGATATCATTCACTGGCAATTATTGAGGATACACTTCCTGACTGCCTTGAGGTGACAGCCAGGACTGAGGATGGTGAGATAATGGCAGTACAGCATAAGAGTTATCCGGTATATGGCTTACAATTTCATCCGGAGTCAATATATACTGAACATGGTAAAAAACTGATTGAGAATTTTATATCAGAAATTGAGGGATAGTTATGATACTTGATATTATAGTAGAAGATAAAAAGAAGAGACTTATAGAGCATAAGAATAATATAAGCGAAGCAGAAATGAAAAGACTTGCACTTGAATCAGAAAGAAAAAGCATAAGCTTTTATGATGCACTTGCAAAAAAAGGACTATCTATTATAGGTGAGTTTAAGAAAGCATCGCCAAGTCATGGCATAATGGCGAGCAAGGTTAATCTTGAGGAAAGAATAAGACAGTATAACGAGGCTGTGGATGCCATATCATGTCTTACTGAAGAGGATCATTTTAATGGAAGTACAGAGTATCTGAAACAGATAAGAAAAATGACAACACTTCCAATTATAAGAAAAGATTTTATAATAGATGAATATCAGGTGTATGAAGCTAAGGTTATCGGTGCGGATGCAATTCTTCTTATTGCGGCAATACTTGATGATAAGAAGTTTAAGGAGTTATACGACCTTGCATATAGTCTCGGACTAGATGTGTTATGTGAAGTGCATGATGAAGAAGAATTAAAAAGAATGATTAATCTCGATGTTAAGATAATAGGAATTAATAACAGAAATCTTAAGACATTTGAAGTATCACTTGATACAACTAAAAGACTTGCGGCTATGATACCAGATGGAAATGTTGTGGTAGCAGAAAGCGGAGTAAGTAATGATAAAGATATTATCACACTTAAAAAAAGTGGTGCTGCGGCAATGCTTATTGGTACAGCACTTATGGAAGCGGAGTCACCTGGAAAGATTGCCGCATTGTGGAAGAATGCATATAATAGGGCAGATGAAAGTGTATCAGATATTAAGGTTAATAAGAAAGTTACAGATTCTGAAATTAAAATCTGTGGTATAACATCTGTACAAGAGATTGATTATCTGGCGGAAAATAAGGTTGATTACTGTGGCATGGTGCTTTTCTATGAAAAGAGCAGACGTAATATAACGATTGAAAAGGCGAAAGAGTTCATAGCTTATATAAAAGCCATTAAATCAGACATTAAGACAGTTGCCGTAACAGTATCTCCTGATAAGGAAGAATTAAAGCTGATTGAAGAAGCAGGCTTTGATTATATACAGATTCATGGAGAGCTTAAAAAGCAAGTCTATAAGGCAGCAGACATACCTATAATCAGGGCATATAACGTAGATAGTATAAAGGATATATCGGATAAAAATATAACTGATATGAAGGTGTCTGATAAGAAATTATATGATGCTAAAAATAACTTAAATGATCCGGACACGTCAGATAAAATATGTGCAATTCTTTATGATGGAAGCATACCGGGAAATGGAAAGGTATTCGACTGGCAGCTGATAAAAAATATTAACAGGAACAATAAAAAACTCATTCTTGCAGGAGGAATTAACAAAGAAAATGTAAGGCTTGCGATTGAACAAATCGGACCTGATGTGATAGATGTAAGTTCTGCCGTTGAATATAAAGCTGGCGGCAAGGACCCTGAAAAAATAAAGGAATTTGTTAAGACAGTAAGAATGTGTGAAATTTAATTACAGATATAAAATATTGCATTAAAATAACAGATTATAAGAATAATCAATTGTTAAGATAATGTAATTTCAGAATGACAAATTATTAAAATAACAAATTATTATAATAATTAAGTATCAGCATAATGATTAATAATATAACAGATTATAAGCATGAGGGTAATAAAACCTGTTATTGTAAACGGGTATAAAAATGTCAGGAAATAAACATTTGTATAGACAGGAAAGAGAGGAAATTATGGATAAGAGATATTATGGAGAATTTGGCGGACAGTTCGTATCAGAGTCACTTATGAACACACTTGATACACTTGAAAAGGAATTTGAGACAGCTATTAAAGATCCTGAATTTATAAAGGATTATAATTATTATCTTAAGGAATATGTAGGCAGGGAGAATCCATTATATTTTGCAGAAAAGTTAAGTGCGAAGTATAAAACTAAGATATATCTTAAAAGAGAAGATTTAAACCATACAGGAGCACATAAGATTAATAATGTTATTGGACAGGTACTTCTTGCTAAGAGAATGGGAAAGACCAAGGTTATTGCAGAGACCGGTGCCGGTCAGCATGGTGTTGCAACAGCGACAGTAGCGGCTCTTTTTGGAATGGAATGTACTGTTTATATGGGTAAAGAAGACATGGACAGACAGCAGCTTAATGTATTCAGAATGGAGCTTCTTGGAGCAAAGGTACAGCCTGTAACATCAGGAAGTGCAACATTAAAGGATGCAACTAATGAGGCAATAAGGACATGGGCTGAAAGAGCAGAGGATACATTTTATGTAATAGGTTCAGCCGTTGGACCATATCCATATCCTAAGATGGTAAGAGAATTTCAGAAAGTTATAAGCGTTGAGGCAAGACGGCAGATTTTAGAGAAAGAGGGACGTCTTCCTGATGCAGTAGTTGCCTGTGTCGGAGGTGGCTCTAATTCTATAGGAATGTTCTCAGAATTTATAAATGATAAGGATGTTAAACTTGTCGGTGCAGAGGCCGGCGGACTCGGAGTTGAGACAGGTAAACATGCATCAGCTATGGCACTTGGAAAGATGGGTATTCTTCATGGAATGAAGACATATCTTTTACAGGATGATGATGGTAATATTGAACTTGCACATTCAATATCAGCAGGACTTGATTATCCGGGAGTAGGACCGGAGCATGCTTATCTTAGAGATACAGGAAGAGTTGAATATGTATCAATAACAGATAAAGAGGCGATGGATGCATTACTTGAATTATCAAGACTTGAAGGAATTATTCCGGCAATAGAGAGTGCACATGCACTTGCACAGGTCATTAAAATGACTAAGGATATGACAGAGGACCAGATAATTGTAATGTGTCTTTCAGGACGTGGTGATAAGGATGTTATTACGGTACAGAGATATCTTAATGGAGAGGAGACTAACAAATAATGAATAGAATAGAGCAGAGAATGGAACAGCTTAAGGCTGAAAATAAGAAAGCATTTATTACATATACAACAGCAGGACTTAAAGATATGGCAACAACTAAGCGTATTATTAAGACTCAGGAGGCAGCAGGAATTGATGTTATTGAACTTGGTATTCCATTTTCAGATCCGGTAGCTGATGGACCGGTAATTCAGGATGCCTCTTATAAATCAATACTTAATGGGACAACTTTAACAAAAGTATTTGATATGATGTCACAGATAAGAGATGAAGGTGTAGATGTACCTATAATATTTATGATGTATTATAATACCATCTATCATTATGGAATTGATGATTTTGTTAAAAAATGCATCGGATGTGGAGTTGATGGACTTATTGTGCCTGACCTGCCATTTGAAGAGCAGAAAGAATTACAGACGGCATTAGACAGCAATGAGGCTGCACCAATCCTCATACAGCTTGTAGCTCCTGTTTCAAAACAGAGGATTCCTATGATTCTTGAAAATGCAAGAGGATTTGTATACTGTGTATCGCAGATGGGTGTTACAGGAAAGGGTGCTAATTTCCATAAGGATATAAGAAAGTATCTTGAAGATGTAAAAGCAGTAAGTAATATTCCTGTTATGATGGGATTTGGCATAAGAACTGTGGAGGATGTCAGACCTCTTCTTGATGTAATAGATGGTGCAATAGTCGGTTCGCATTTTATAAAGCTGCTTGAAAGCAGTGATTTCTCGGATAAGACTATTACAGATTATATTAGTAACTTTAAAGAAAAAATGCAGTAAGCATACTTGAGTTTTCGTATTTTTGTTTATATAATTGTGATATCTTAGGAAAACAATTATTGCAGAATATGAAAACTCGATTTTTTTGGAGGTGTTAATTTGGTTTCAGAGCTTGCAAAACAGGCAGTAAATATTAAATGTGGTTTTGAAAATGCCAAGATGACCGGTAATTATGAATGTGCCTATGCATTAGGAATTGTATCAAAGGCAGCAGGTATTGAAAAGAATACAGAGTTTAATAATCTTCTTGAATTAAGACGGTCAGTGGATGATAAGCTTAAAGGGATTGATATACAGGATGATAAGATTAAAAAACTTATACAGATGCTTTCAGATTATGAGACTACAGAAGTATTTGATGAGCAGATGAGAGGATTATATAACGATGGATATGATGGAAAGTAACATATGAGCTAATGAACTGCTTAAAAATACAAACATTAAATATATGAATTAAAGTGAGTATACGATTAACAATAATGATTAATATTGTTTCACAACATAATGCTTTTGTTATTAAAATTAACTAAAAATAATATAACTGGTTGACTTATTGTAAACGATAGAGTACACTTTGATAAGTGATTTAAAATAACATAAGACAGAAATATTTAGAAAGTTAAAGGTGGATGTTAAACTATGAAACAGACAGTAGAAGTAGCAGACATTGAGAAAGCACATAAAAATCCAATAGCGGAGCTTGTCCAGACAGCATGTAAGTTTGAAAGCCATATTGAGATTGAAAGTGAAGGCAAGAATATTAATGCCAAGAGCCTTATGGGAATTATGGCATTTGGGCTAAAAAAGGGTATGATGGTCAGCGTATCGGCAACAGGTTCGGATGAAGAACTTGCTATTGATAGTATTAAACAGTTTTTATCATGTTAATTGTAATGATATTATTATTATGAATATATCATTATGGTATTAATATTTAATATTATGTGGTATTAATATTATATGATATTAATATTATTATGATAATAACCTATTATAATAGCAGATTATTATCATAATATGGCATTGTTATATGCCGGATAACAGGTATTAAAGTTTGAGGAGGTAATGGATATGGCAAACATGCAATCTAATGACGTATTTGGAAGTTCTAAGGATACAACAAAGACAAAAGCAACTGTAGAAAGCACACAGACAAAGGCATCTACGAAGAAAGATACTCCGACAACTGATGATAGTAAGGCAGCAACAGCTAAGACAGCAAAGTCAGCAAAGTCAGAAGAAACTAAGGCAACAGACGTTAAGGCAGCAGAAGTTAAGGCAGAGGTGAAGGTTACAGAGAGCAAGCCGGCAGCTAAGAAGACAAGAGCAGCTAAGACTACGGCTAAGCCAGCGGCTAAAAAGACAGCTAAGAAAGCTGATGAAGAGACTGCAGCGGCTAAGAAAACGGCAGCGAAGACAACTAAGACAGCAGCTAAGAAGACTACAACAAGAAAGACTGCCACTAAGAAAAAGGAGATTACTAAGTCCTTATATATCCAGCATTGTGGTAAACAGATTGATGAAGCTTCATTATATGAAAGAGTTATCAAGGATTGTGAAAGTCAGAGTGTAACAGTTGAAGAGCTTAAGCTGTATGTTAAGCCTGAGGATAATGCCTGTTATTATGTTGCAAATGGTAATGTAGCAGGTAAAGTTGATTTATATTAATTTACATAGATACATTAAGAACTTATAATAAAGAGCCAGTCGTGCTAAGAAGATTTATACAAAGTATGGATTTGATTGATTCCATGTAATGTATGAATTTTCATTAGCACGGCTTTTTTATGCTTTGATTCTGATTTTTATTATTTTTTTAATGTAAATTTATGGATGTAAATTTATGCAAAATTTTGTCTTTGAAAATATGGCAGAATTGTTGTATACTGTATATATTGATACAATATTATGATGAAAGATATATGGCTGCATAAGCTGGATTTATTATTGTAAGGAAAGCAGGCAGCCGGCGTTAGAACAGGAAGGAAGATTAATATGTTTGAGATTGGTGAAAAGGTAGTGTATGGAGTATTAGGCGTGTGTGAGATTACGGATATAGCAACTCCTCCAATTAAAGGTATTGAGGGAAGCTACTATTTTCTACAGCCGGTATATGACAGTAAAGGAATAATATATTCGCCGGTTGATAGTAATACAACTCTTGCAATGAGAGATATTGTAAGTGAAAAAGAAGCTGAACATCTTATGAATAAGGCAAAGAACTGCAAAACAGATGAGAAGCTTAATGACAGGATACCGGCTTCGCAATATGATGATATAGTAAAGTCACAGGATCTTGAAAAACTGATGCATATGGTAAGATTTTTATATAATATCAAGAATGAGAGAGCTAAGGATTTAAGGAAGCTTAAGTCAATAGACAGCAGAATGCTTACAATGTCAAGAAAGCTGCTATATGGTGAGCTTGCGGTGGCACTTAATAGAGAGCTTGCAGATGTAACAGAAGAACTTGATACATATCTTGGTGTGAAGTAATGAAGGATTTAACAAAGGGAAGCATAGTTAAGCTGATACTTGCATTTGCTTTGCCTGTGTTTATAGGCAATATTCTTCAGCTTACATATAATCTTGTTGATACTAAGATAGTAAGTCAGGTGCTTGGAGAACAGTCGCTTGCAGCAGTAGGTTCAACTAACTCGGTTAATACGCTTGTCATAGGTTTTTTAAATGGCCTGACTAACGGATTTGCTGTTATAGCAGCACAATATTTTGGAGCCTCTGACAGAAAGTATCTTAAAAGAACAGTGGCTATGTCATTGATACTTGGAATCGCTGTTTCACTTATAATGACTATATTGGTTCTGATATTTTTAATGCCTCTTTTAAGAATGCTTAATACGCCGGATAATATAATAAATGAATCATATGATTATATTTTTATAGTCTTTGCCGGAATGACAATACTTATGCTGTATAATGTATGCTGTGCCCTGTTAAGGGCTATTGGAGATGCAGTGACGCCGCTTATATTCCTTGCGGTATCAGTTGTATTAAATATAGGTGGGGACTATCTTTTTATGGTTGTAATTAAGCTGGGGGTACAAGGGGCAGCTATATCTACAGTTCTTGCACAGCTTATTGCCATGCTGCTGTGCGTTATATATATGTTTAAACGGTATGAGGTCCTTAGATTTTCAAAAAAGGATATTGTATTTGAAAAGAATCTTATAGGAAAGATGATGGCTTCGGGCTGTTCAATGGGACTTATGGGTTCACTGGTATCAATTGGTTCGGTTGCATTGCAGACTGCTATCAATACATTTGGAACAGATATAATAGTTGCACATACAGCCGCAAGAAAGGTTACAGAGCTTTTTATGCTGTCATTTTCAGTTCTTGGTACTACGATGGCGACATTCTGCGGACAGAATCTTGGAGCAGGACAGATAAAGAGAATAAGGACGGGAATTAAGACTGCCATAGGAATGGCATGGATATGGTGTATTGGCGTGATAATAGTTACTAATCTGTTTGCTCCGGCAATGATAAGTATGCTTACAAGCAGTACAAAACCAGAGGTTGTTGACACTGCGTCGTTATATCTTAGAATTAACACGACACTTTATTTTGTAACTGCGATGATTACTATTATCAGAAATTCCATGCAGGGAATAGGCGATCGTGTAACGCCTATCATATCAAGTATGATAGAGCTGGTTGGTAAAGTGGTAATCGTAATAGTACTAGTTCCAAAGCTTGGATATATGGGAGTTATAGTATCAGAGCCTATCGTATGGGTGCTTATGGTAATACCTCTTATAGTGCAGATAATAAGGACGCCTATTCTTAAGATTCAAAATGAAAAATAATATTTATTCAAGAATTATCTGGTCAATGGTTACGAATACGAACCCTCTTGCCTGTAATTCATCAATTATTTCAAGGGCTGCGGTCACTGACGAATCATATATATCGTGAAGAAGTATGATGTCACCGCAGCCCGCATTTTTTACCACGGTATTGACAATGCTGCTTACATTAGTGGTATCCCAGTCTTTCGGGTCAATTGTCCATAATACCGGTGTCATATTGATTTTAGCGAGCAGTTTATCGGAGTAGCTTCCATAGGGAGGTCTTATATAAATAGGACAGCAGGAAGTGATGTCTGATATTATATCGTTAGTCATAACTACCTCTTTATAAGCGGTATCAATATTAACAGTACTTAGCTGTATATGTGAATATGTATGGTTGCCTATAAGGTGTCCCTCTTCGTACATCCTTTTTACTATATCCGGATATTCTTTTGCACTCTCTCCTATCAGAAAAAATGTTGCCTTTACATTACGTTCTTTAAGTCCGTCAAGAAGTCTTTCAGTACAGGCACCTCCGGGACCATCGTCAAATGTAAGTGCAATACGGTTTTCATAGCAGTCTTTGATATATATATCATCATATTTCTGACCGGAAGTTTCGCTGCATGAAGCTGTTGGAGTAATATCAATGCTGTCAGAAGCTGATGTGTCCTGATAATTATAGAACAGGTTTTCTGCGTCACAGTTATTAACGGTATCTGATTTCACGGAATCTGTATGAATGATAAAAAAGACAATAAAAAGTTCAAAGACAATTACTGATAATATAATGAAAAACAATGTTTTAAATTGCAAGGGAATACATCCGTTGGCAGAGCTTATTAAATACTATGAATAGGAATTTGAAAATATACCTGGGTTATTGAAAAGAAAACCGGAAAGGAAAATTGGAGATTATTTTGAAATTGAGATAAATAACGATAAAAATCAAATGAAAAAATGAGATGAAAAATAAAGCTTAAAAATAATAAAAAATAACAAAAATAAAAAATAGATTTCCACAATAATAAATAAAAATAGCAAAATAAAAAATGCAACATTTTATAACAAAATGTTGCATTTTTATTTACACCTATTATATCGGACATAGAATGGATTACTTAACCCCTGTTTTAAAATTTTTTAATTTTTCTTGTAAATATATAATAAGCTGTTACATTCAGCATGGAAAATGTATGCTCATGTAGATTGCATCTTTTTCAAGCTGTGTTATTCCCAGATATCTTTTTGTAATATTGTAAGAAGAATGGTTATAAATAGCCATAAGAAGTGCCGGCTGTGTTCCCTGCTTCCATGCAAAAAAGCCAAAAGTCTTTCTTAGGGAATGACAGCTTATGTTACCAGTAAGATGGCAGGCGGCAGCTGCTGCCTTGATTATGCGGTATGCCTGCGTCCTGTTAAGAGGTCTTGAATGGTCGGTTGACTTCGTAAACAGATAGTCGCTGCAGGACGGCTTTAATTTAAAGAAAAGCTTCTGTATAGCGATTAAAAGTCTTTTATTTACAGGCACTATATTCGTCTTGCCTGTCTTTTGTTCTTTAATAATAATTCTGTTTTTAAACTTCTTCCTATTAAAATCATATACCATATTCCATTTGATTTGAAGGATATCACTTATTCTTAATGCGGTATTCAAGCCCATAACAATAAGACAGTTATTGCGTGTATCCGGCTTTACATGGTTGTAGTAATTAACAAATGTTCTAAGTTCTTTTGAGTCTTTAATAGGTTCAGTAATCATAAATATCTCCATTTCTAAAATATAAGTAAATATTACCATACACATTATTTGTCATGATGTCTTTAGATGTTCAAACTAAAATACATTCACAAAATAAAAAATGCAACATTTTGTTATAAAAAGTTGCATTTTATAAAAGCCCAATTATAAAGGCTGTGTCATTCATTCAAAATCAATGAAGACATACTGGTGTAATTACATCTGATTCAGTGAAATTATAGCCGATGGAATCAGTTAATTCAGTTATATCAAAATCAACATTAATAACAGCATCAGCATATGAATTATTGGTAGTGGATTATTGATGGACTAATGGTTATTAATTACGAAAAGCCAGTCATAAACAGGGCGTGGATGATTCTGGAAATACATGTATTTATTACATGAGTTTATAAAGAAGAGATATTTTCGGAAAGAAACATGGAGGTAAAAGGATGCTTAAACTCACATTAAAACCGGGAGAATATATTGATATCGGTGATG